>Ga0209273_10003209_pt1 | contig 11567 bp, 12 predicted proteins | sample tdAd471_FD_187126 | JGI IMG/M metagenome (GOLD analysis project Ga0209273, IMG submission 187126) | Marine sediment microbial communities from the Atlantic coast under amendment with organic carbon and nitrate - tdAd47.1 (SPAdes)... | ecosystem: Environmental > Aquatic > Marine > Coastal >...
CTCTTCATGAGCGGCTATGAACCTGCCGCCGAAGACGCTGTGTTCGCTACCCCCGCGGCGGCTGCGGTCACCGCACAACCAGAGCCAGCAAAGAACCGGTCGATGCTTGGCACCGTAATGGTCGCCCTCATCGCCGGCGTCGTAGGCGCACTGCTTGTCGTTGGTATTCTCGCCGCGACGGGGACGTTCGACTCCAATACCGAAGCCGAAGCCTCCGCTGCGGTGACGGCAACGACCGTACCGGCGACACCCATCGTGACCGAGATCACCAATGAAGCCGGCGCAGCGGTCAATCCGACGGCTGTTGCTGTGAAGGTGCTTCCTTCTGTCGTTACCGTGAACGTCTTCGATGATGCCGGAGGCGACACATCCAGAGTGGCTACCGGATCTGGGTCCGGAGTCGTCATGTCGGCGGACGGGTACATCATCACCAACCACCACGTCATCGACGGAGCCGATACATTCGACGTTGTCTTTGAAGACGCCCGAATCTACCCAGCAACGCTCGTAGGCAGCGACAGCCTGACTGACCTAGCGGTCCTCAGGATTGAAGCCGATGTCCTCGTGCCTGTGGACTTCGGATCGACAGACGACCTCCTTGTCGGAGATCCCGCGGTTGCGGTCGGTAATCCACTCGGGCAACAGGGAGGTGCGTCCATTACCGCCGGCATCGTTTCAGCGTTTGACAGGAGGGTTGACTTCGCAGATGGGACATCGTTGTTCGGCATGATCCAGACCGATGCCGCAATCAACAGTGGATCCTCAGGAGGTGCACTTGTAGATGCAGAGGGCAAGCTCGTAGGAATCACCAGCGCCATTGGTGTCTCAACAGCAGGGCCGGAAGGCATTGGATACGCTATCCCCATTGAGCTCGTCGACCGGATCACCTCGGAAATCATTGAGACTGGCGACGTCATCCACCCGTTCCTCGGCGTGACGATCCAGACGTTCTTCGAAACAGCCTCAGACGGAGCAACTATCCCTGCTGGCGCCATCATCGAGTCGATCGAAGGCGCGGATTCAGCGGCAGGATCTGCGGGTCTCGAGGCTGGTGACATCATCATCCAGATCGGTGACGACGAGATCACCTCACAATCTGACCTGATTCTCGCTGTCCGTTTGTACCGGGTCGGTGAGATCGTCACCTTCACGGTTGATCGCAATGGTGCCACGATGGCGTTTGACGTCACGATGGGTCAGCGCCCACCCGAGTTCCAGGGGTAGACGATGTACGGCATGGAAGATGAGGGATTATTCGAGCAGTTGTTCAAGCTGCTTCAATCCTCTGGCCCTGTCAATTGGAATCTCGCCCGCGAAGTAACCAAGAGCTTGGCTGGCACTGCGGAACCGATCGAGCCAGCCGTTGCAGAGGAATACATGGAACTCGGTCACGCCGCCGAACTCCGTGTTTCGTCCGTGACTGATCTTCCCTCTCCGACAACCGGTGAACTCAATCCGACAGACAGAGCAACTTGGGCTGCGGAGAACCAGCAGTCCTTCCGGATTCTCGTCGAGCCATTGAGCGAAAAGCTCTCGAACCTGACGGACGCCGAAGGTATCCCTGGGCTGCCAGAGAGCATGGGGCCGATGGACATGGGGGCGATGCTTGCGCCACTTGGACCGGCCCTCCTCGGCGTACAAGCCGGAACGATGGTCGGTTTCATGTCCCACAGGGCGCTTGGCCAGTTCGATACCGGAATCCCTGCCATGGATCACGACCGCCCCTATGTCATCGTTCCGAACCTCGATGCGTTTGCGATCGATCATGGCATCGATCATCGCCAAATCCGACTGTGGGGCGTCCTCCACGAAGTTACGTTCCACCGAATCATGGCGGTCGAGTGGGTACGGGGCCGATTCGTCACACTGGTCGAGGCTTTCTACGAATCAGTCGAGATCGACATGGCCGATCTCATGGAGAAGTTCGGTTCGATGTCCGACCCCGCCGAGATGCAACGGATGCTCGGCGTGGACAGCGATGAAGAGGCCGCCGGTCTCTTCAAAGCTGCATCCGACCCTGCTCGATTGGCAGACATCCAAGCGTTCACCGCCTTCATTGAGGGTTATGCCGACAGGGTGGTTCGGATGGCCGGCGGTGAACTCCTGCCAAGCATCGGCCGGATAGAGGAGGCGTACAACCGCCGTCGGACTGAGCCAAGCCAGTCCGAGCAGTTCCTGCAGCAGTTCGTAGGGTTGACCCTCGATCGCTGGCGAGCAAAGGACGCCGCCCAGTTCTGCCATGACGTCGTCGACCGATGGGGCGAGGATGCGCTCACGAAGGTGTGGGACGATCCGACCAACATGCCGACGCTCGCCGAGCTCAGTGACCCGATTGGATGGAACGCCAGGGTCCTTCTGGACGACTCTGCCTTCGGCGAAAATAGTTCCTAAGCCACGAACATCACAAACACAGACGTGGGTAACATCGCCACACGATGACGAACGGTCAGCACCCCGAGCACCACTCTCTCGAACCTGCTGCATCCCCCATTGTCGCCGGCGCCAAGAGGCAAATGCCGACATGGCTCCGTTCACTCCTCGTCGTCGGACTCCTCTACCTCTTCCTCGTCGGCGTCAAGGCACTCGAGTCTGGGGTCAAGGGTCTCGGTGATGACACCGCCGGTGGCCTCTTCGACGGGATCACAAACCCCCTCGCAGCGCTCTTCGTCGGCATCCTCGCCACCGTCCTCGTTCAGAGCTCATCCGTCACGACCGCAACCATTGTCGGACTGGTGGCTGCCGGCCAGGTGCCACTCGATGTAGCCGTCCCGATGATCATGGGCGCCAACATCGGAACCACGGTCACGAACACGATTGTGGCGCTGGCCAACGCCCGTCAGACAGAGGACTTCCGTCGGGCGTTCGCAGCAGCGACGATGCACGACTTCTTCAACCTGATGGCCGTCGCAATACTGCTCCCGTTGGAGCTCATGACCGGCATTCTGCAGAAGACCGCGACGTGGATGGCCGAGGCTCTCCCTGGCGGCGCTGACGCAACATTCAATTCACCCATCAAGGGTGCGGTGAAGTGGGGGTTCACCCAGATCGAGCGCGTTCTGGAACCGCTGATCTCGAACGAAACCACCCTTTCCATCACATTCATCGTCCTCGGCATCGCGATCATCTTCCTAACGCTGACCTATATCACCAAGAACATGAAGCGCTTGATCGCCGACCGCATCGAGCGATCGGTCAACGCATCGCTTGAGAAGTCAGGCCTCGTCGGCATGGCAGTCGGCGTGCTCGTGACTGTCGCGGTACAGTCTTCCTCGATCACCACGTCGATACTGATTCCGTTGGTGGCATCGGGCCTACTGCTGGTGAGAAACGCGTATCCGATCACGCTCGGGGCCAATGTTGGTACCACAGTGACCGCGCTCATCGCCGCTCTCGCCACGGACTCGACCGATGCAATGACGATTGCACTCGTCCACCTGCTGTTCAACATTTTCGCGATCGTGATCCTCTACCCAATTCCGAAGTTCAGGTACATCCCGGTGTCGTTGGCTGAAAAGCTGGCGGATATCGCCGTCCAACGCAAGTGGGTGGCCGTGGCATACACCGTCGGATTGTTCATCGTCGTCCCAATTGTTGGTATTTTGATTCTCAGCTAAGGAGGAGACCCGTATGGTCCTCGAATTCTTCAGAAGTAGCGAGCAGACAGGCATTGACGCCGTCCAGGCAAACCTTGTCCAGATGCTCCACGACGGTCATGCGGTGTTCATCACCGCGACGAATGCACTGTTTGGCGGTGGCAAGTCGAAGGAAACCAAGCAGGAAGTTCGTTCCACGGACAAAGAAATCAACGAGGCACAACGAGAGGTTCGCCGGCAGCTGCTCGTCAACGCATCTGTAGATCTCGCAAGCCTTCCTCTCGTCCTTCAGTACGCGTCGATTGTCAAGGATGCCGAGCGCATCGGCGACTACTCCAAGAACATCTATGACCTCGTCAAATACGGGGCGAATTTCGACGGCGCGCCAGACGAAGACGAACTTGATTGGTACCGCGAGCGGGTCAGTCGGCTGATTCTTGAAGCTGCCGGTGTCTTCGAGGCCAAGGACGCCGAGGGCGCACAACGACTGATTGGCAAGGCTGACGGGTTTCTCGATGACTACGACGAGAGAGTCAAAGCATCGTACAACTCGACCGGTCCAGCTGCCGATGCCGTCGCTCGTGCCCTGTACTTTCGGTTCCTGAAGCGACTCACGGCTCATGTTATGAACGTGCTCACATCGTTGGTGCAACCCCTTGACCGACTCGATTACTACGACGAGGCGCCAGAAGACAGGGAGTGAGAAGACGCTCGCTGGCCGCCGGCCTAGTGTGAACCCGAGAGATACGCCACACGCCGGAGGGGATTGACCATGGACTTTTCGCACTCGGAACGGTCGCTTGCGTACCAGGCCAAGCTCTCGTCTTTCATGGATGAGCGGATCTACCCAGCCGAAACGACGATACGCGACCGACATTCCTGGGGAGAGGACCCGACCGAGGCGCCACCCGAGATGGGCCAGCTCAAGGCTGAGGCCCGCCAACGCGGTCTGTGGAATCTGTTCCTTCCAGATGACGAATACGGGGCCGGACTGTCGAACTCCGAGTACGCCCCCCTCGCCGAGATCATGGGACGAGCGATTGAACTCGCACCAGAAGCGACCAATTGCGCGGCTCCCGATACGGGCAACATGGAGGTCCTCCACCTGTTCGGAACGCCGGAGCAGAAGGAACGATGGCTGATCCCACTTCTCGAGGGCGAGATTCGGTCGAACTTCGGGATGACCGAACCTGCCGTGGCATCGTCAGACCCAAGAAACCTCGAGCTCTCGATCACTGCCGACGGAGACGATTACGTCGTGCACGGCCGCAAGTGGTTCTCGTCGGGGGCCATGTCAAAGGACTCCAAGATTGCGATCGTGATGGGTGTCACAAATCCAGACGCGCCGCCGAAGCAGCGATACTCAATGATCCTGGTGCCGATGGATGCCGACGGCGTGACGGTCATCCGCGACCTCCCTGTGTACGGCTATCGCCATCGCGGCGGCCACGCGGAGGTCGACTACGACCACGTTCGGGTTCCGGCGTCCAACCTCATCTCTGGACCAGGTGAGGGGTACATGATCGCCCAGGCTCGTCTCGGCCCAGGCAGGATTCATCACTGCATGCGGTCCCTCGGACAGGCAGAACGAGCCCTGGAACTGATGGTTGCACGGGCCAAGTCACGCGAAGCCTTCGGAAAACGGGTCGCCGACCAAGGAGTCGTACAAGATTGGATTGCAGAGTCTCGACTCCGGATTGATCAAGCGCGTCTGCTGGTGATGCGAGCGGCATGGTTGATCGATACCCAGGGCAACCGGGCGGCGCGAACCGAGGTGTCCGCCATCAAGGTCGTCGCTCCGAACACCGCACTTTGGGTCATTGACAAGGCAGTGCAGGTCCACGGAGGCATGGGCGTAACTGACGACACGCCGCTCGCCGCAATGTGGGCGAACATGCGGACGCTGCGCATTGCCGATGGACCTGACGAGGTCCACAAGATGGTGGTCGCTCGTCGAGAAATCGGTAGGGACTGATTCGGCCAAGCCACGGCGTGTAGGGTCGGATTGACCCACACAGGCGGTTTCACCGTGGACACTGACGACACAACGGCGCCCAGCACCTTCGCGCCAAGGGTCGAAGCGTCAACATTTGGCGGCCTCGGACGACTCGGGTTCACAACAGGCGTCGCTGGAATCATCGCTGGCGTCCTCGTCGCTGGCTTCGGTGGCAGAGTGTTCATGCGATTCGCTGGTGCCGTCGGCGGTGCTTCAGCTGCGAGACGAACCACCGAGGCCGGTTTCACGGTCGGCGAACTCACGATCGGCGGGACAATCGCCCTCGTCGTCTTCATCGGATTGGCAGCCGGCCTCGTCGGAGCCGTGACCCATGTCGCGATGAGGCCGTGGTTGGCATGGGCTGGTCCGTTTCGAGGGGCTGTCTACGGAGTCGCACTCTTCGGGCTGGCGAGCGCGTCATCAGATCTGATGAATCCTGACAACATAGATTTTCGACTCCTCGGTCACGGACCTCTGCTCGTCGGGGGCATCGTCTGTCTCTTCCTGCTTTTCGGACTGGTACTCGAATGGGGACTGCGAGTACTTGAGAAGCGCCTGCCAGAAGACGAACCGAACAGCCAGGCCACCATCTTGTACTTGGTACTGAGTTCCCTTGGTGCGCTAGCAAGCATCCCTCTGACGATGTTCATCTTCTTTTCCGTCGACAGCTGCTCATGCGATCCACCGGTCGGTGCTTCGTGGTCGTTTGTCGTCGTATTTGTCGCGACCATCGTGCTGTGGGTGGGCGTTGTGATAGCGCTCCCGTTGTGGCTCAAGCGTTCGACCACGTTCGCCGGCTACCTGGGAATGATCGGCATCGCGGCGTTCGGTTTGGTTCGGGCGGTCTCGGATGCCATCGACATCATTCGACTCGGCTGAGATCAGCCGAAGATCCGAGTCCACCACCGGCTGAACATCGACCGGACATCCGGGGCAGGGAGTTCGGCAAGCACATCAGCGGCATGATCAGGAGGGAGGTCCCCGACGATGACATATTGGTTATTGGTATCGGACCATCGAATCCTGACATCCTGTGGGGTGGCGACGAGGTCGTATGATCCACTCGCTGTTATGAACGGCATCGGCGACTCGAACCCAGTTACGGCGCTCGTCTCGGCCAGTGCGAATAGCGAGAAGGTGAACAGACCGTCGCTGTAGAACCCCTGCTCTGCACCACCAGGAGCAGGGAAGATGTCCACGAGTTCATAACCGCCGACCGATTGGGGAAGCAACTCGGACTGGAGTGGCATCACGATTTCGTACGGCACATCATCGACGTCCCGAGGCGCGGCGTAGGTTCGATAGGCCTTGAAATCCTGCAGGCTGCTCCTTCGAAAGACCTTCCCGGTATTAGTGAAGGTTTCGGTGATGAGCGGCGCACCTGTGCGGGAGTCGAAGAGGATGACAGCGCGGACGGTGTCTCCCTCCATCACCTCGACGAGGTGGCAATCTCGGCGCATGTGTCTGACATTCGTGACATCGCCAACGGAATAACGGCCGGTATCAATCACACCGGCGTGGGTAACAAATGCAACCCCTTGCGGGGCGTCGTTGACGACCACCGATCGACCATTTCCAACGATGGACCATGTCGAGTCGACACGAACCATTTCAGTCCCGTCGGAGTACTCGACATACGAGGATGAAATCCTCGTTTCTTCACCCCACACCGAGACAACCAACCGATTCGCGGTGTAGGTCGAGTCTTTGGCGCGGTCGATGTAGTCGCTCAGCTCGTCTGCCACTGCAGAGGACGCGACCAAACCCAGCGTCAACAGGGCGAACCCGCCGACGGTGGCGGCACGACGGAGCATCGTCATGGAGCGCCCACCTGGACAGCCGTCGGCGCCGAACCAGTCGATGCGCGTGCCGTGTGCCTCGACTCAAGATCGACGATCGACACCTGCGCGGGGTCTTCGCCATTCCCCAAAGGCGTAACGGCGAACGCGAGCGAAACGGCCGCAGCACCGGCCGCGACGGCTACAGCCGCACGCAAACCCCTTCGATGTTTGCGGTCTTCGATGCGAGGAGCGAGGAATTCTGGAGGCTCAACACCGGGAAGTGCGCGAACGGCTGTGCGCGATCTATCCAGCTCAGCGAGTTCCCGACGACAGTCTTGGCACGTGCCTAGGTGGGTAGAGACGATCGGCATTTCTGCGGTGACGAGTTCACCGTCGAGGTAGGCGGAGAGTTGCTCGCCGAGATGACCGCCCGGAATCAGCTCGAGCGGCATGTGAAGCATCGGGAGCGTCCGAACGATGCGACGGGCATCCTTCAAACGGCGGAATTCAGCGATCGCATCGAGGTCCGACTCGAGAGCAGCAACGACCTCGGTCAGTTCGTCTCTTGTCAGTTCCCCGTCGAGGTAGCACGACAGCAGCATCGATACGCGGTCTGAGACGGGTCTTACATCGGCCATGTGAGCAGCCCCCTCAGCATTGATCGACCACGATGAATCCTCGACCGCACGGTTCCAACGGGGACATCGGTGGCAACGGCGATCTCGTCATAGGTGAGACCGACGACATCGCACAAGACAACCGCTTCGCGAAAATCGTACGGAAGCTTCAGCAAGGCGCTTTGGACGTCGTCTGATAGTCGAACTGAGGCCAGTACCTCGTCCGGGGAAGGGCTGGCGCCGACAGCAAAAGAGTCTCCCTCTGGCAGGGGCTGGGTCGGACGACGCTTCTTCTTGCGGACTCCGTCGAGGAAGGCATTCCGCGTAATACGCCACAGCCAGCCGTCGAAGGATCCTGGCGTATACGACGAGAGGCCCTTGCGGACGCGAAGAAGAACCTCCTGGACAAGATCTGCTGCATCGTCAGGATTTCCTGTGAGTCGATACGCAAACGTGTAGATCTTTCGACCGTACCGCTGTGCGACATCTTCCCAAGTCAATGTTGGGTTGTCGGCCATAGTCCCCATCTCTCAGAACTAACGCCAACGGCGCCACATGAGTTCCGACAAAGATCCCTAGACGGCGGAGTCCTCTTGGTCGTCGGCTGTCTCATCGACACCCTCCTCGACCCCTTTGCGGAATTCCTTGGCGGAGGCACCGATAGATCGGGCAAGGGACGGGAGCTTTGCGGCGCCGAAGAGCAGAAGAACGACGACAAGAATCACGATCAGCTCTGGGCCGCCGATGTTCCTAATGAATGCGAACATGTTGGCTCCTTTCGCTCTTGAGCCTAGCGGTCAAGCACGTATGCGGTTAACCAAGTCCAAAAGAGTCCACGAAGGCCTGCAGCCGTTCGCGGGTCACGAAGACGAGCTTATTCGTCCGACGCTCACGCTCGTACATCGAGTACGGACCGTACTTATCGGTGACGAGAATCAGCTGATCAGTGTCGATCTGTGAGGCAGCTACCGCAAGCTCAGAGATGTGGTTCTCTTCGACCTCGGGGTAATCGCCATCACTATGGGGCAGCACCACAATCGTCGAGGACCTGCCTGCTTTGACCGTGCGATACACCTCAGCCTCAGCGAGTCCGCCAGACCGAAAGCCCGGCCGGCCAACCTGGACCTCATATCCACCGACCTGCATGAGGCCAATCACAAGGTCCCGAAGCGCCATCGAACTCGGGTCGACACCGATGGACTGCAACCGAGCTTCGATCGGTCCCGTAAGGCGAACGAACGATGCCACCGATTCGAGCCCACCCTCGCCCCCGGATGGCGCTGCGACGCCAGAGTCGGCGACAACTTCGGCAACGGATGCGATCGGATCCCCGCTCCCTATTGGGGATTGGGACACTGCCAACGGCTCGGGAAGGATTCCGACGCTAGGGAGTTCGACCGTGCCGATCTGCTCGGGAGTCGCTCCGCGCATGGCATAGACATCGATCGTCCCAACATCGTCAAGGGGCAGCCCATCGGCCTGCTTCCCTCTGACATACTCAACGGCCGCGGCCGAGAGAATCTCGACGAGGTGATCTCCCGCAGGTGCATTGCCAAGCGGAACCTCGTACACCGTCGACGCGACAGCACCCTTCACGTGGAAGTCGACAACGACCGGCTGTGGAATGTGCGTCTTGTGTTCCGGTGTCACCGGAGCTGAGGACTCATCGCTCTCGGTCTGTTTCGAGCGCGATACGACGGCGGCGACAATGGCGCCAGCCACGAGAAAAAGGAGAACAACAACGACCACGATTCCAAGCACGGACTGACACTCCTTGTATTGCTACGCGAATTGTACCGAGACGCGCAGCCTTCGCTGCAGTTGCAAGACTGCGTTGGTGTCGTCTATCCGGCTTGGCGGTGTCGTGCAGCGATCTGTCGCTCACGCCGAATCTTTCGGCGCTCACGCTCAGACATCGCTCCCCAAATCCCAAACTTCTCCGACGATACGATTGCGAACTCAAGACATTCGGCTTGCACCGAACACTCTCGACATATCCCCTTTGCGGTACGGGTTGATGCGCCTCGCTCAGGGAAGAACAAATCGGGATCAGCGCCACGGCAGTTCGCAAAGTCCTGCCACGACATGTCCAATCCTTCAGTCTTCAAGGCCTCTATAAGGTCTGCGAACACACCGGCTCCCACGTCATGTAATTACAATAATGTGATTCAAACAAGACCGCGCGCGCAAGTCAAACCCAAATCCGTCGTTTGTTGCCCACCCGTCACTCGCAACGACCACTTCGCGGCCCGAAATTGCCTTGATTCGGCTTGTGAGAAATCCAGACCCTCCCACCGCGATAATGTGTGGATGGCAACGAGCACGATGAGGGGTTGGTCACGGTGACCAGTACGAAGAGACCGCCGGTCCATGAGCGACAGGGTTGGCGGGATTGGCTTGGTGGATTCTTCTCTTCATCCATCGGCCTCAAATGGATCATGGCGATCACCGGTGTCGGCTTGCTCGGCTACGTCGCTGCCCACCTCTTCGGAAACCTGAAAATATTCACGGGAACCGACGCAGCAGGCGAGTACTACATCGACCTGTACTCCCAGGCGTTGTGGCACCTCGGCGGTCACCTCCTCCCCGAAGGCTTCCTTCTCACGGTGCTTCGCATAGGACTCGCGTCGGTCTTCGTCCTTCATCTCTGGGCTGCAGCCGTATTGACAAAGCGAAACCGGGTTGCCGTCGGCTCGACCAGGTACGACGCCTCACAGAACTTTGCCGCCGCCAACTACGCAAGTAGGACGATGCGATTCGGCGGCATCATCATCCTCTTGTTCCTTCTCTATCACCTTGCTGACCTCACATTTGGGTGGGCGAATCCGGACTTCCACCACGGCAGCGTGTACGACAACATGATCGCAAGCTTGTCGCGTTGGCCCGTCGCCGTCCTCTACATGGTCGCCAACGTTGCGCTGGCATTCCACATCTACCACGGGGCGTGGAGCATGTTCCAGAGCCTCGGTTCCGCAAATCCCAAGTACAACGCAGCTCGAAGAGGTTTTGCGACGGTCTTTGCCTTGGCGATCCTTGCCGGGAACATGCTTATTCCCATAGCGATACTCGCTGGATGGGTGTCATAGGAAGATGACTATGGAATCTGAACCCAACAGCAATCTCCTCTCGTCTGGCGAACCCGGTGGTCCGATTGAGGATCGATGGGACACGCACCGGTTCAACACCAAGCTGGTAAATCCAGCCAACAAACGCAAGTACGAGGTCATCATCATCGGGACGGGCCTTGCCGGAGCTTCCGCGGCCTCTACGCTCGGCGAGCTTGGCTACAACGTCAAAGTCTTCACCTTCCATGACTCCGCCCGCAGGGCTCACTCGATCGCGGCGCAAGGTGGCATCAACGCTGCCAAGAACTACCCGAACGACGGTGACTCGGTCTACCGCCTGTTCTACGACACCATCAAGGGCGGCGACTTCCGTGCCCGTGAAGCGGACGTATGGCGCCTGGCCCAGGTGTCGAACAACATCATCGACCAGTGTGTCGCCCAGGGCGTGCCTTTCGCCCGCGATTACGCCGGTTACCTGGACAACCGCTCTTTCGGCGGCGCCCAGGTCTCCCGTA
>Ga0209273_10003212_pt1 | contig 11559 bp, 11 predicted proteins | sample tdAd471_FD_187126 | JGI IMG/M metagenome (GOLD analysis project Ga0209273, IMG submission 187126) | Marine sediment microbial communities from the Atlantic coast under amendment with organic carbon and nitrate - tdAd47.1 (SPAdes)... | ecosystem: Environmental > Aquatic > Marine > Coastal >...
CCCGGCCCAAAAGCCGTCCACCACACCGTCCCACACAATCTGCGGCACGGGCGTTCCGGTGCGCGGCGCAATCATGTCCTTGACCGCCCCATCCGGGTCCCAGCCCGCGCGGCCGTGCTTGTTGTCATGGACATAAACGCGGCGCGGCAGCGGGTTATAGGTCGGGTCATTATATTCGCGCGGATAGGCCACCAGCAGGATGTTGGCGGATGCGTTTTCGCCGATCTCATTCTCGAATACCTCAACCTCGCGGTTCGCCATGATCATGATGCCGGAGCCGCGCGGCACGGTAGCCACGATGTTGCCCGGAGGTGCGAAATTCGGCGTGTCGTTGTTCACCACCTTGTTCTGGTATACGCGCACGCTATGGCCGCCCATCTGCGGCAGGTTCGGCAGGTCGAACACCAGAATGCCGCCGGTGTTGTGGGTGGCCGTGTTGCCGTAAACATCTGCCCGGTAACTGTTCTCAATCTCGATCCCAGCCACATTCAGCTCAGCGCGGTTGTTGCGCACGATAATATCCTGGCTCTGGCCTACATAGATGCCCGCGTCAGACGCGCCCTTCACCAAGGAGCCTTCGATCAGCACATTTTTCGATTCCACCGGATAAAGGCCGTAAGCGCCATTTTCAGCGTTCGGGCCACGGGTCCATTCAACCCGCACGCTGCGGAAGGAAACTGTGTCCACGCCCTTGGCCTTGATGCCGTCACCCGGTGTGTCTTCCACTGCAAGATTTTCGATCGATGTCCGGTCGGATGTAATCAGCAGGCCTTCCGAACCAGCAATCTGGTTCTTGAAGGAAAGAATGGTCTTGTCCATCCCGGCACCGCGCAGGGTGATATCAGACACATCCAGCGACAGGCCGGCAGAGAGTTCGAAACGGCCTTCCGGCAGTTCGATTACCGTGCCGGGTTCAGCCAGGATAAGCGCTTCCTGCAAGGCTTCCTGGATATCCGCGCCGGCTTCAATACGCACAACATTGTCCTGGGCAAATGCGGCAGGTGCCACCACAAGAACCATCAGCCCGATCAGGGCGTGTTTGAAACTTTTCATTGCTTCCCCCTTTTCCATCGGCTCCCCAACCAATGGAATACATTAAATCCTCAAGGGTAGAGTGCAGAAGCTTTGATCATTCGTCAAAGAAAAAGTGAAACTGTTTCATTTTTAATCAGGCTGGACTAATATCGCCCTCAGGGGTTAGATGCGCCTTGAAAGGGGAGCCAAACGTGCCGTCAGCTGCTGTTACTGTTAAGAAAAAACCCACGCAGGCGCGAGCCAAAGCCCGGCGGGACAGGATTATTTCCTGCACGGAAGATATCCTGAGCCGGGACGGCATTGATGCCGCAACCACAACCGCGATTGCGCGCGAGGCGGAAATCCCTGTTGGCTCCATCTACCGCTATTTCAAGGACAGGAACGATATCATCGCCCTCCTGCATCAGGCGGCTTACGATGATGTGGTTGGCACCGTGGCGGCGGCGTTAGAGAAGATCGAACCCGGCCAGGGGTTCCGCGCCACCCATGAGGCGCTGATCCGCACCTTCTGGCGCGCGGCACGCAGCCACCCGACCTTCCGTGTGCTGACGCGCTGGGCCAACGCTCACAACAGCCTGTGGGACGTAACCCCAGGGCCGGAGAGCAACCTTGAGGAGCTTGTTCGGCAAACGCTTGTTGTCGCCGGTGTTAAGCTCCCCGAAGGCCGGGAAAGTGCGATGATGCGAACGGCTGTCACCACGCTTTCGGTACTGATCGACCAAGCGCTTGAGGAAGATGATGAGCGCAAGGCCGATGCCCTGATTGATGAGATCACCAATCTGCTGACCGCCTATTTCGACTGACACATTAAAAAAGCCGCCCGGATGGGAAAAGCCGCCCGGATGGGGCGGCTTTTTGTGTTCTGGTTTGGGGGCCAACTATTCGGTCAGATCATCCCACAGGTCCTTGACCTTCGAGAAGAAGCCTTCAGAGCGCGGCGAGATTTTGTCGCCGCCTTCCTTGGCAAATTCTTCCAGAAGCTCGCGCTGCTTCTTGTTGAGGTTTGTTGGGGTTTCCACATTCATCTCAACGATCATGTCGCCCACAAAGCCGCCGTTAAGCTCAGGCATGCCTTTGCCCTTCAGGCGGAACTGACGACCGGACTGCGTGCCTTCCGGGATCTTGATCCGGGCGCGCTTGCCTTCAATGGTCGGCACTTCAATCTGGCCGCCCAGTGTGGCTTTCGTCATCGGGATCGGCACCTGGCAATAAAGCATGTCCCCGTCGCGCTTGAACAGCGGATGTGGCTTGATCGTGAGGAAGATATAAAGATCACCCGCCGGGCCGCCACGGCTGCCGGCTTCGCCTTCACCCGCAAGGCGGATGCGCGTGCCTTCCTCAACCCCTTTCGGGATTTTGACCTGCAGGGTCTTTTCTTTCCTCACGCGGCCAGCACCCGAACAGCTTTTGCACGGGTTGGTGATGGTGGAGCCATTGCCCTGACATTTCGGGCAGGTGCGTTCCACCATGAAGAAGCCCTGGCTGGCGCGCACCTTGCCGGCACCACCGCAGGTATCACACACTTCAGGTTTGGAGCCAGGCTCTGCGCCTGATCCGCCGCATGGCTCACACGCCACGGACGTGGGCACACGGATTTTGTCTTCCTTGCCGCGGAAGGCATCCTCGAGCGTGATTTCCATGTTGAAGCGCAAGTCGCTGCCCCGGCCCGGGCCGCCACGACCCTGCCGGCGGCGTCCACCGCCGCCCATGAAGTCACCGAAGAATTCCTCAAACACGTCAGAGAAATCGAAGCCCGCACCGCCGTGGCCGCCACCTGGGCCACCGCCCATGCCGCCTTCGAACGCCGCATGACCATAACGGTCATAGGCCGCGCGCTTCTCCGGGTCTTTCAGGACCTCGTAAGCTTCGCCAATTTCCTTGAACTTCTTCTCGGCTTCCGCGTCGCCCGGGTTGCGGTCCGGGTGATACTGCATGGCAGCCTTGCGGAAGGCGCTCTTGAGCGCTTTCTCGTCGACGTCTTTGGAGACGCCGAGTAGTTCGTAATAATCTGCTTTAGACATAGGCGGTTCTCCGCTTTTGTCGCCGCGCCTTTAAACTCAGGCGCCGCCTCCAGAAGTCCAGAGGCGGCGCGAGCATTGCTATGGCGTCAGGCGGCCACCTTATTTCTTGTCGTTTTCGTCGACTTCTTCGAAGTCCACATCCACCACATCGTCTTCGGCGTCTTTCGCCGCCTTGTCGGCAGCTTCCACCTCGGATTCATCGCCCGCGTGGGCGGCTTCTTCCTGGCTTGCCTTGTAGATTTGCTCGCCAAGTTTCATGGTGGCCTGTGCCAGCGCTTCTGTCTTCGCCTTGATATCGTCGACATCTTCGCCTTCAAGGGCAGTCTTCAGCTCAGCAACAGCTGCTTCGATGGCAGACTTGTCTTCGTCAGAGACCTTGTCCTTGTGCTCGTCGAGGTTCTTCTCAGCCGAGTGAACAAGCGCTTCGCCCTGGTTCTTGGCTTCAACAAGCTCTTTCCGCTTCTTGTCCGCGTCTGCGTTTGCTTCTGCGTCCTTTACCATCTGTTCGATGTCCTCGTCGGAGAGACCACCGGAAGCCTGGATGCGGATTTGCTGTTCCTTGCCCGTGCCCTTGTCTTTGGCGGACACGTTCACGATGCCGTTGGCGTCGATATCGAAGGCAACCTCAATCTGCGGCACACCGCGTGGGGCTGGCGGGATACCCACCAGGTCGAACTGGCCCAGCAGCTTGTTGTCTGCGGCCATTTCGCGCTCACCCTGGAAGACGCGGATGGTTACGGCACCCTGGTTGTCTTCCGCGGTCGAGAAGACTTGCGCCTTCTTCGTTGGGATTGTGGTGTTGCGTTCGATCAGGCGGGTGAATACACCGCCCAGCGTTTCGATGCCCAGCGACAGCGGGGTTACATCAAGAAGCAGAACGTCTTTCACGTCACCTTGAAGCACGCCAGCCTGGATCGCAGCACCCATGGCCACAACCTCATCAGGGTTCACACCCTTGTGTGGTTCGCGACCAAAGAACTCTTTCACGACTTCCTGGATTTTCGGCATGCGGGTTTGACCGCCCACCAGAACCACGTCGTCGATCTCGCCAGCCGCAAGGCCCGCATCCTTGAGCGCTTTCTTACAAGGCTCAAGCGTGCGCTTGATCAAGTCTTCCACCAGGCTTTCAAGCTTGGCGCGCGTCAGTTTGATCTGAAGGTGTTTCGGGCCGGAAGCGTCCGCCGTGATGAACGGCAGGTTCACTTCGGTCTGCGTGGAAGAGGAAAGCTCGATCTTCGCTTTCTCTGCCGCTTCCTTCAGACGTTGCAGCGCCATCTTGTCCTGACGGAGGTCGACGGTGTTCTCTTTTTTGAACTCATCGGCCAGATACTCAACCAGACGCATATCGAAGTCTTCACCACCCAGGAACGTATCACCGTTCGTGGACTTCACTTCAAAGACGCCGTCGCCGATTTCCAGAACCGACACGTCGAAGGTACCGCCACCAAGGTCGAACACGGCGATCGTGTGGCCGTCTTCTTTTTCAAGGCCGTAAGCAAGGGCCGCAGCCGTTGGCTCGTTGATGATCCGCAGTACTTCAAGGCCAGCGATTTTGCCGGCGTCTTTCGTTGCCTGGCGCTGGGCGTCGTTGAAGTATGCAGGAACGGTAATAACCGCCTGATCAACAGTTTCACCAAGATAGCTCTCAGCGGTTTCCTTCATCTTCTGAAGGATCATCGCAGACACCTGGCTTGGGGAGTATTTCTCGCCCTTGGCTTCTACCCACGCATCGCCGCTATCCGCTTTGATGATATTGTAGGGAACCATGTCGATGTCTTTTTTGGTGGTTGGATCGTCGAACGTGCGGCCGATCAGACGCTTGATAGCAAACAGCGTGTCTGTCGGGTTCGTTACAGCCTGGCGTTTTGCAGCCTGACCAACAAGACGTTCGCCATCGTCGGTGAAACCAACGATAGACGGCGTCGTGCGCGCGCCTTCAGAGTTTTCAATAACTTTTGGTTTGGACCCGTCCATGATGGATACGCAGGAGTTCGTCGTACCCAGGTCGATACCGATTACTTTACCCATTTTTTTACCTCTTCCCGTTGCAAGCCGACTGTCTGGGCCCATCTGGCACCCTATCACAGCCTCTTAGGGTTCGTGTTTATTTGATCAAATTGCTAACTCGCCAAAACACCCGGCAAGCAGCAGGTTTCATTGGCTATATAAGGTGCGCACTTGGCCCCCGCAAGGGTCGGGCCGAATAAAATTTGTAAGTTTTTTCCCGACCAAAAGCCTTTTAAGACGATGCACTTGCCCTTATGTGAGCAGACAGTTTTCCGCGCTGCCCATAATCAAAGATTGAAAAAGGGGGGCAGGTGGCTAAACTCGCGCCTGAACAGAGACCGCAGGCGTGAGCGGAAATTTGGACAATAACAACAGAATTCACGACGGATCAGGGCGGGGCCTACATGAACGATAAAGCCAAAACGGCGAGCGAACAGCCAGAAAAACATGAAGCCTTAGTGCTTCTAAAAGACCTGGTCGTCATCATCATTTTCTTTCTTATCTTCACCACCTTCGGGTGGTCGAGCTTCCATATCCCATCGGGCAGCATGGAGCCGACTTTGGAAGTCGGCGACCGGATTTTCGTCTCGAAGCTAAGCTACGGCTACAACCGATATTCGGTACCGCTTGACCCTGATTTTGTGCCCGAAGGCCGGCTGTTTGATGACATGCCTGAACGCGGCGATGTGGTGGTGTTCACGCTTCCCTACAAAGGCAGCAACGATTTCATCAAGCGCGTGATCGGCCTGCCTGGCGACACTGTGCAAGTAATCCGTGGCCGCCTGTTCATCAATGGCGAGATCGTGCCGCGCACCTATATCCGCGACGTGAATTACACGGACTACCAGGGCGCTGATCGCCGTGCCAAGGAATATATGGAAGAGCTGCCGAACGGTGTGAAACACCGTATCTATGAGCGCCATGACGCTGGCCCGGACATCATCGACAACACCAAGCTGTTCGTTGTGCCTGAAGGCCATTATTTCATGATGGGCGATAACCGCGACGGCAGCGCCGACAGCCGGTACCTGCATGACATGGGTTTTGTGGCGCACAAATATCTGGTGGGCCGCGCGCAGATCACAACCTTCAGCCTGTATGACTGCGACCAGGGCAAGGATATCTTCTGCCCCATCGGCATCCCGCTTGGCCGCTTCTTCAACGTAATCGATTGATGGCGAAAAAGGTTCGAATAGGACTTTTCATAAATGACTGCTGGCAGGAAATTGTCGGATACTTGGAACCTGCATCCAACGGTTATCAGCTTGTGACACTGTCAGAACTTCTACCCGAGGCAAATATTAGGCCGACGAAGGAACCCAATTTCCCCCTGATGCCTCAAGAAAAATCGTTGCTGTAGCTGCATCGGGATCGCGGTTCCGACTAGAGGATAACAATTGGGACTTTTTGGGTGTCTATATTAGTCCCGTTTTCGAAAACAATCTGATTGGGACTGCCATTGGTCGAACCACTGTGTTTTCGGCAACTTATCAATCCAGCAAACTCTAAGACTGTTGCTTGTAAAAAAAGGGGGCGCGAAACTCGCGCCCCGTTCTCACTCATTCGCTTAAATTCCTACATCCGGTGAAGGGCGCAGATCTTGTTGCCTGCCGGATCACGCAGGTAAGCCAGATACATTTTCTTGCCGCCGCCTTCACGGACGCCCGGAGGGTCTTCGATCGCCTTGCCGCCCGCAGCCAGACCCGCAGCATGCCAGGCATCGGCCATCTCCGGGCTGTCGGCGGCAAAGCCGAGCGTGAAGCCATTGCCGCAGCTTGCAGGCTCTCCGTTGATTGGCTTCGTCAGCACAAAAATGCCAGTGTCGCTGAAATAGAAGCAGCGGCCATTGGGGTCCATCACGCCGGGCTTGTAGCCCAGCACTTCCATGGTCGCATCATAGAACTTCTTGCTTTCGGCCACATCGTTGGCCCCTACCATTACATGGCTGAACATTGGTTCACCCCTTTCCCTTTGTGAAAACTATTTCGTGACAAATGAAGTAAGACCGAATGCGCCGCTGGCAAATAAATTGACCGCATCAAACGCTGGCCCCGCCATCAATCAGCAAGGCCTGCCCCGTTACCTGCCGCGCCGCGTCCGACGCCAGATACAGGATCATCGCCGCCACTTCCGCAGCTTCTGTCACCCGGCCGGTGGGGTAATCCGCATGCCAATCCTTGATGGCGTCATCATATTTCAGACCCAGGCTTTCAATTTCGCGCTCAAGCATCGGGGTTACAACATCACCCGGACACACCGCGTTCACAGTGATGCCTTCTGCTGCATGATCAAGCGCCATTGCTTTCGTCAGGCCAATCAGCCCGGCCTTGCTGGCGGTATAGGCAAGCGCACGGCCACCGCCGCGAACGCCCCAGTAGGACGCCACATTGATAATCCGCCCTTTTGTTTTCGTCAGATGGCCGATTGCCGCCCGGCTGAGGTAAAAGGGTACGTCCAGATTGACCGTCATGGTCTGGCGCCAGTCTTCATCTGTCGTGTCTGGCACGGTATGTCGGGTAATGATGCCTGCGCTGTTCACCAGCACATCCAATTGGCCGAACTGGGCGGCCACATCTGCGATCAGCGTTTCACATGTCGCAGCACTATTCAGGTCGCAGGCTATGGTGTGGATTTGCTCTGGCGCTTTCGCCTTCACAGCATCAAGCCGTTCCTGGTTTCGGCCTGTGGCCACAACAGTATAGCCATTTTCGGCAAACAGAATGGCTGCCGCAGCGCCAATGCCGGAGCTGGCGCCAGTGACAAGGGCAATTTTCATCATGCGTTCCAGATAGGGTCGTTGAGTTTGGTGATAAATTCTGCGTGGCGCGCCAGTTCTTCCTCTGATACCGGAAAGGAGCGTTTTTCGCGCACCTTCTTTTCGCGTACCACTTTGCCGCCCGCGTCCACGGCAAGGTCCAGGCCTGCCTGCCTGCCGCCGAGCAGTTCGATATAAACATCGGCCAAAATCTCGGCGTCAAGAAGGGCGCCGTGAAGCGTCCGGTGGGTGTTTGACACCCCGAAACGCTTACAGAGTGCATCAAGCGAGTTGGCGGCACCCGGGAATTTAGTGCGCGCGATGGCGAGTGTATCGATAAAGCGCTTGGGGTGGATGATCGGCCTGCCGGCATTCTCAAGCTCCCAGTTGATGAAGCGCATATCGAACTCGGCGTTGTGCGCCACCAGCACGCTATCGCCGCCGACATACGTAAGGAAGTCATCCATGATGTCACTGAATACAGGCTTGTCGCGCAGGAATTCTGTGGTGATGCCGTGAATTTTCACCGCACCTTCGGGCACGTCGCGTTCCGGGTTCACATACTGGTGGTAATGCTCGCCGGTCAGCACCTTGTCGACCATTTCCACAAGACCGATCTCGATCAGGCGATCACCCGTCATCGGGTCAAAGCCCGTGGTCTCTGTATCGAAAATCAGTTCGCGCTTGCTCATAAAGCTTCACTCAACTCCTTAACGATGGCTTCGACCTGCCGGAAAGCATGGTCGAGGCCTAAATTGCTTTCTACCACATAATCCGCGCGAGCCCGTTTGTCATCATCGGGTGTCTGCGACTTCAAAATTTGGTCGAATTTTTCCGCCGTCATGCCAGGCCGGGCCAACACACGTTCGCGCTGGATCTCCGGTGGGGCGGATACCACCACCACCTTGTCGCACGCCTTGTCACCACCGGTTTCAAACAGAAGAGGAATATCAAGCACCACCATTTTGGCGCCCTCCGATTCTGCACGGTTGAAAAAATCGATGCGCTCCTCGGCCACCATAGGGTGCATGATGGCTTCCAGCTTCTTCTTGGCATCCGGATTGCCAAACACGATCTTGCCAAGCGCGTCGCGGTCAAGCGCGCCGTCCTTCACCACACCAGGGAAAGCATCTTCAATGGGGTCAAGCGCCCGCCCGCCCAGGGCCTGAAGTGCCCGCACTGTCGCGTCCGCGTCAAACACCGGCACGCCAAGGCGTGCGAACATTTTCGCGGTCTCCGACTTCCCCATACCGATCGATCCCGTAAGCCCGATGATCATCATTGGAACTGCTCCTCCAGCTCGGTGCGAAGCGCATCATCATATTCCACATCGATGCCGAACCATATCTTGAACGCGGCCGCCGCCTGATAAACCAGCATGCCAAGGCCTGTGACAACGCGAAGACCACGCGCTTCAGCATCCTTGAGGAGGGGCGTCATCAGCGGCTGGTAGACAATGTCATAGACAACCGTGTCCGGCGCCGCTTTCGACAGGTCCATCTCAAGCGCGGGCTGGCCCTTCATGCCCAGAACCGTTGTGTTGACGATCAGCCCGGCTGCCGCCACGGCATCTGCCCGGTCGTCCCAGTCCACCACTGTCATGCGGCCGCGGCCAATCTCATCGGCAATAGCCTGGGCTTTGGCGCGTGTCCGGTTTGTGATCATCACCAGTGGTACTTCTTCCGTCAGCAGCCCAAGTGCTGCCGCCCGCGCGGCACCGCCTGCGCCCAAAATCAGCACCGGTTTGTCCTTCGGCCAGCCAGGCACGGATTTCTTCAGGTTGGTTACAAGGCCGATACCGTCTGTGTTAAAGCCGGTCATGGTGCCGTCCGGCGCAATCTTGACCGTATTCACCGCCCCCATTTGGCGCGCGAGTGGAGCGATCTTGTCCAGGTGCTGCATGATATCCAGCTTGTGCGGAACCGTCACATTGAAGCCCACATAGCCTTCCGCCTTGAACTGATCCAGGAGGTTGGCTATCGCCTCCGGGCCGACAGCTACCTTTTCGTAAGTGCCATCAATCCCAAACAGTTTCATCCAGTGAGTATGAATGGTGGGCGATAGCGAATGCGAAATCGGCCAACCAATCACCGCAGCTTTTTGGAGTTTATCGGTCATAGCGGCATCATGCCCCTCAGGCGCAGGAAATCAAGGAAAGCAAGCAGCGGCAGGCCAAGCACCGTGAAATGGTCGCCCTCAACGCGCGTGAAAAGCTGCGCGCCCAGCCCTTCGATCTGGTAGGCGCCGACGCTCCAGAACGCCGCATCACCGATACTGTCCAGGTAAGTTTCGATAAAGTCATCCGACAGGGGCCTGACCGTCAGCTTGACAGTGTCGACATACCGCCAGACAGGTTGGCCTTCTTCATAGATAACGGCAGCGGACAAAAGCTGATGCGTCTTGCCGGACAGGGCCTTCAATGTCTGAGCCGCCTCATCGCGCGTGGATGCTTTTGAAAAGACCTTCCCCTCACACACCAAAATCTGGTCCGCGCCCAGCACCATGTCGGCAGGGCGGCGCATGGCAACGTTCATCGCCTTGAGGTCCGCCAACGCGTCAGCAATATCACGGGGCGGGGCACCATCTGCAATCAGTGCCGCTTTCACCGCATCTTCATCAACACGTGCGGGATCAACCTCAAACGCGACACCCGCATTTTTCAGCATATCCGCCCGGGTCTGGCTGCCGGACGCCAATACAAGAGCCATGGTGCTTTATCCTATCCTGGGTCCTATTCGGGCAGCTTGCCGCTTTGGTTGCCGTTTTGGGCATCCACCCACTGCTGGTAGCGGTTCAGGATCGCAGCTGCCGTTTCCTCAATCGAGCGGCGCGTGACATCAATTGTCGGCCAGCCGCGCTGGGCGCAATATTTCCGGCATTCCTTTATCTCATCCTGGATATGGGTCATGTCGGTATAGTCGCCCTCTGTTTCTTCGTTGATAGACCTAAGGCGGTTGGTGCGAATGGCAACCAGGCGTTCGGCACTGGTGGTCAGCCCCACAACAAACTTATTCTTGATCTCATCCAGCTCGCGCGGCATCGGGCAACCGGGAACAAAAGGCACGTTGATGGTCTTGTAGCCCTTGTTGGCCAGATAAATGCTGGTTGGTGTTTTCGAAGACCGCGACACACCGACAAGCACGATATCCGCCTGCGGCATGTCCTGCACCAGAACCCCGTCATCATGCGCCATGGTGAACTGAAGCGCATCGATCCGTTCGAAATAGTGGGCGTCCAGTTTGTGCTGCTTGCCCGGTTTGTGGGAAGCCTGCACGCCAAAGTAGGACCCCAGAAGATTGATCACCGGATCAAGGATGGAAAGCACCGGCAGGTTTGCTTTCATGCATTCCGTCTCCAGCGCCTCTCGGATTTGCGGGTTCACCAGCGTATACATGATAAGGCCTGGCTCTTCGCGGATATCTTCCATCAGCCGGTTCATCTGCATGGCGGACCGCACCAGGGGCCAATAATGCTTTTTCACCTCAACGCCTTCAAACTGCACCAGAGCAGCCTGCACAATAGCCTCCAGCGTTTCACCGGTTGAATCTGAAACCAGATGCAGGTGAAAGTCCTGCGAGGACCCTTTTTTCTTGACGCTTGCTTTCAGTGGGGAGCTTTTCGGTGCCTCTGGAAGACTCATGGGAATATCCTGTGGATAACTTGTTGGCAGAACGGTTGATAACAAGGCTAGGCCACTTGCCCCCAATTTGGGAAGCACTTGTTAGAACTTCTATTAAATCT
>Ga0209273_10003221_pt1 | contig 11539 bp, 8 predicted proteins | sample tdAd471_FD_187126 | JGI IMG/M metagenome (GOLD analysis project Ga0209273, IMG submission 187126) | Marine sediment microbial communities from the Atlantic coast under amendment with organic carbon and nitrate - tdAd47.1 (SPAdes)... | ecosystem: Environmental > Aquatic > Marine > Coastal >...
AGCACCATGCCAACCCAGTCACGCGCGGCATCGTCGGGGGGCGCTTGGGCCAGCGCCGCTCGGGCGTAGCCAGCAGCCTGGGCGGCGGGAACCGGTCGGCTGACGCGATGGTGGGCCTGCGACCTGAGCGCCCAGGCGAGGGCGGCGGCGGCAGGCTCGGTGGTGCCTGCCGCCAAGACGTCGTCGACCCACGCGGCCACCTGAGCCGGGTCGACCTCACCGTAGGGGCGGGAGGCGGCGGCAAGAAGCGGTGCTAGGGCGTCGGTGTGCTCGGCCGGGTTCATGATGGCCCCGCATAACCTCGCGGAAACGGCTGGTGCCTAGCGGCTGACGGCTCGGTAGACGGCTTCGTAGGTCGCTGCCGAGCGGTCCCAGCTGCTGTCGCGGAGCATCGCGTTGCGCTGCAGCCGGGCCCACGCGCCGGGGAGCTGGCGGTAGGTGCGCAGCGCCCAGTCGACGGCCCGGCCGAAGGCGTCGACGCTGTGCGGCCGGAACACCCAGCCCGTCGCGTCGTCGCGGCCCGGCTGCGCGTGGGTCACGGTGTCGGCGAGGCCGCCGGTGCCGTGCACCACGGGGAGGGTCCCGTACCGCATGCTGTAGAGCTGGTTGAGGCCGCAGGGCTCGAAGCGCGACGGCATCAGGAACACGTCGGCCCCGGCCTCGATCTTGTGGGCCATCGCCTCGGAGAAGCCGACCCAGCCGCGGGCCTGCCGCGGCCAGCGCACCTCGGCCTCCCGGAAGTAGCGCTCGTATTCGGCGGAGCCCGACCCCAGCATGATCAGCTGCACGCCCTGGCTCATCAGCCACGGGGTGATGGCGCGGACCAGGTCGATGCCCTTCTGGTGGTCGAGGCGGCTGATCAGGCCCAGCACCGGCACGTCGACCACCGGCAGCCCGAGCTGCTGCTGCAGCGCGGCCTTGCAGGCCTTCTTGCCGTCGAGGTGGTCGACGTCGAAGCGGGCAGCGAGGTGAGGGTCGTTGGCCGGGTCCCACTCGGGGCCGATGCCGTTGACGATTCCGACCAGATCGGTGGACCTCGCCCTCAGCAGCTCCTCGAGCCCGAAGCCCTGGTCGACCTGGATCTGGCGGCTGTAGGTGGGGCTCACCGCGACGAGCCCCTGAGCGGCGACGATGCCGGCCTTCAGCGGGTTGAGGTGGCCGTGCATGTCGAGGGTGGGCCAGGTGCGGTCGGGCAGGCCCAGCCCCTGAAAGGAGGAGGCGCGGGTGGTGCCCTGGTGGCCGAGGTTGTGAAGCCCGAGGACCACACGGCTACCGCGCAGCGCACCGGCGGGCTGGTAGACCGACTGCAGGTAGACGGGGAGCAGCCCGGTGTGCCAGTCGTTGGCGTGAAACAGCACCTGGTCGCCGAAGCGCTGCCCGTCGATGGCCGGCACGAAGCGAGCGGCCTCGAGGGCGGCCCGTGACAGCAGGGCGTAGCGGAACAGGTTGTCGTTGTAGGCGCCCTCGCTGTCGCCGTAGATGCCGCCTCGGCGGTAGCAGGGGTTGGCCACCAGCACCCATCGCACGCCGTCGCGGTCGAGCACGTGGAAGCGCACGAGGTGCTCGGTGCCGAACAGGGGCACGAGGGCCTGGATGCCGGTGTCGACCGCGCCCTCGACCGGCGCGTACAGCGGCGAGATCGCCAGCACGCGGTGGCCGCGGGCGGCGAGGGCGCGAGGCAGGGCCCCGGCGACGTCGGCCAGCCCACCGGTCTTGCTGAAGGGGGCCATCTCGGACGCGACCCAGGCGATGTCCATCTCGACTCCTCGGAGGCTCGCCCTCTATCGCGGCTCGGCGGAGGCGAGGGCCTGTGCGAGGGCGTCGCGCACGATGCCGCCCAGCTCCCGCACGACCTCCGCTCGCGGGCTCTGTGCGCGCCATGCGATTCGCAAGGTGCGCCCTACGTGACCGGAGGCGAACGGCAGCGCACGTACATGGGCCCGGCCGAGCTCCTGGGGGGCGGCGGTCTGGGGGATCACGGTGACCCCGAAGCCCGAGGCGACCATCTGCACCACGGTGGCGAGGCTGGTGCCCCGGTAGGGGGACTCCTCCACCGTGTCGGTCAGGCACTGGGCGAGGGTGTGGTCGCGCAGGCAGTGCCCGTCTTCGAGCAGCAGGAGCTTTCGGCTGGCCAGCAGCTGGTTGTCGACCGCGTCGTGGGCGGGATCTGCGTGGGGGACCACGGCGAGGAAGGGCTCCCAGCCCAGGTCGTCGTGCTCGACACCGGATCGGGTCGGGGGATCGGCGAGGATCATCCCATCGAGCTGACCGTCGGCGAGCATCGCCTCGCAGCGCTCGGTCTGCAGCTCGAGCCAGTGCACGCGCAGGGCGGGCGCCTTGTCGCCGATCCCCTCGGCGATGGCGGGGAGCAGGTAGGGCGCGACGGTGGGGATGATGCCGATCCGCAGCACCGAGGCGTAGGGGTCGACCAGGGCGCGGGCGAGCTGGTCGAGGTCGTGGGCCGACTGCAGCACGGCCGTCGCCTGGGCGAGCACCTCGGTGCCCGCTGTGGTGATGCGCACACCGCGCCCGTCGCGCTCGAACAGCTGCACCCCGAGGGTGTCTTCGAGCTTGGCGATCTGCGCCGACAGCGAGGGCTGCGAGACGCCACAGGCCTCGGCGGCCCGGCCGAAGCCGCCGTGTTCGTGCACGGCCACAGCGTACTGGAGCTGTCGCAGCGAGAAGTCGGGATTGCGTAGCCAAGTCATAGCTGCAGGCTATCGCGAACATGGCTTTGTTGTGTTGGTGACGATGGGGTGGGGTCCATATCCTGCTTGCACAAGGGGCATCGAGCCCCCAGACGCCCAGGAGGCACCATGAACGACGACGCCCACACGCCGCAGGCAAGCGACCGCTCCGGCTCCATCGCCACGTGCCCGGTCATGCACGGCCACAGTGCTGTCGGCAAGACCGCCAACCAGCACTGGTGGCCCGAGCAGCTCGACCTGTCGGTGCTCCACGCCAGGCATCCGGGGGGCAATCCCCTGGGCAGCGACTTCGACTACGCCGAGGCCTTCGCGAGCCTCGACCTGGAGGCTCTCACCGCCGATGTCGACGCGCTGATGACCGACTCCAAGGACTGGTGGCCTGCCGACTTCGGGCACTACGGCGGCTTCTTCATCCGCATGGCCTGGCACTCCGCCGGCACCTACCGCATCCACGACGGGCGGGGTGGCTCGGGCGCCGGCATGCTGCGCTTCGCCCCCCTCAACAGCTGGCCCGACAACGTCAACCTCGACAAGGCGCGTCGCCTGCTGTGGCCGACCAAGCAGAAGTACGGGCAGCGCATCTCCTGGGCCGACCTGATGATCTTCACGGGCAACCGCGCCCTGGAGACGATGGGCCTGCCGACCGTGGGCTTCGGCGGGGGCCGGGAAGACCAGTGGGAGCCGGAGGCCGACGTGTACTGGGGCCCCGAGACGGAGTGGCTGGGCGACAAGCGCTACTCGGGCGACCGCGAGCTGGACGACCCGCTGGGTGCAGTGCAGATGGGGCTGATCTACGTCAACCCGGAGGGTCCCAACGGCACCCCAGACGCCCTCGCGGCGGCTCATGACATCCGCCAGACCTTCGCGCGCATGGCGATGAACGACGAAGAGACGGTGGCGCTGATCGCCGGGGGCCACACGTTCGGCAAGGCCCACGGGGCCGCCACCCCCGAGGGCCACGTGGGGGCCGAGCCGGAGGGGGCCGAGCTGCACGACATGGGGCTGGGCTGGAAGAACAGCTACGGCACGGGCTCGGGCGCCGACACCATCAGCAGCGGCCTCGAGGGCGCCTGGACCTCCAACCCCAAGCAGTGGGACAACGGCTACTTCGACAACCTGTTCGGCTACGAGTGGGAGCTCACCAAGAGCCCGGCCGGCGCCCATCAATGGAGGCCCACCGACGCGGCCGCTGATGGCACGGTCCCCGATGCCCACGACCCGAGCAAGCGTCACGCGCCGATGATGTTCACCACCGACCTGTCGTTGAAGGTGGACCCCGCCTACCGCGCCATCAGCGAGCGGTTCTGGAAGCACCCCGACCAGTTCGCCGAGGCCTTCGCCAAGGCCTGGTACAAGCTCACCCATCGCGACATGGGGCCACGCTCGCGCCTGCTGGGGCCGCTGGTTCCCGCCGAGACGCCGGTGTGGCAAGACCCGGTCCCGGAGGTGGACCACCCCCTCATCGACGCCGACGACATTGCCCACCTCAAGGCGGCGGTGCTGGCCTCGGGCCTGTCCGTCAGCCGCTTGGTGGCCACGGCGTGGGCCTCGGCGGCCACCTTCCGCGGCACCGACAAGCGCGGGGGCGCCAACGGCGCGCGGATCCGCCTCGCCCCGCAGCGCAGCTGGGCGGCCAACGATCCCTTCGACCTGGGCAAGGCCCTCGCGGTGCTGCAGGGCGTCAAGGAGGCCTTCGATGGGGCGCAGTCCGACGGCAAGAAGGTGTCGCTGGCCGACCTGATCGTGCTCGGTGGCTGTGCGGCCGTCGAGAAGGCGGCGGCCGACGCTGGCGTCGAGCTCACCGTGCCTTTCCGCCCCGGGCGCACCGACGCGAGCGACGAGCAGACCGACGCGGCCTCGTTCGACGTGCTCGAGCCCACCTTCGACGGCTTCCGCAACTTCCTCACGGGATCGTCGAGTCGCAAGCCGGAAGAGCTGCTGGTGGAGCGCGCGCGCTTCCTCGACCTGACCGCCCCGGAGATGACGGTGCTGGTGGGGGGGCTGCGGGTGCTGGGCGCCAACAGCGGCGGCTCGGCCCACGGGGTGCTGACGAACCGGGTGGGCGTGCTGTCCACCGACTTCTTCCGCCACCTGCTCGACGACCAGACCCGGTGGGCACCGGCGTCTCGGACGACCTACGCGGGCACCGATCGCGACAGCGGTGAACCTCGGTGGACCGCCACGCGGGTCGACCTGGTCTTCGGCTCGAACGCGCAGCTGCGAGCGCTGTCGGAGGTGTATGCCTGCGACGATGCCCACGAGTCCTTCGTGCGCGACTTCGTGGCGGCCTGGGTCAAGGTGATGGAGCTCGACCGCTTCGATCTGGCGTAGGGGAGAAGCGAGGGTGCGGGTACAGTGCGGCGCGGGCTGGTCCGCGTCGCCGGGAGGAAGCGTGCTCGCACGGAGTGGATGGATCGGGCTGTGGCTGCTGTCGGCCTGTGCGCCCGCCTACCGGCCCCCCGCACCCTTCGCGCCGCTGCTGCAGGAGGAGGGCGACGCCAACCTCGCTGCGCAGCTGGGCACGGGGGGCGCTCAGCTGCACGGCGCCTACGCGGTCAGCGACGACCTCGCCGTGCGCGCGGGCGTGCAGGGCGCCGGGTATGCCTCGGAGGGGTTGTACGGCGTAGGCACGGTCGGCGCGGGCGCCTTTGGGGGCGCGGTGGGCGGGGGCGGGCGCTGGGGCGTCACCCTCGAAGGAGGCGGCGGCATCACCCGTGGGGTGACCACGGTGAATGTGCGGTGGGACACCCCCGAAGGCGACTCGGAGTGGCAGGAGATCCGAGAGCAGAACAGCGGCAGCCTGCTCCTCGCCGCCCTACGCCCCGAGGTGGGCGTCGAGAGCGAGTTCGCCGCCACCGGGATGACCCTGGGCGTCGCCTACCACCGCCTCGCCCACGACGCGGCCTCCAGCGCGGTCGGGGTGGGGCAGGGGCTGGTGCTGGAGCCCGCGGGCTTCTTCCGTGTGGGCGTGCACCCCATCGCCTTCCAGGGCTTCATCGGCATGGCCTGGCCGGTGTGGATGCAGGGGGAGGTGGGGCTGGTGGTGCCGCTGCAGATCGGCATGGGGCTCACCCTCGACCTGCCCACCACCGCGCCGACGCCGTAGCTTTCAGCGCCCGACCGCCCCGGCCGCCCACGGAAACGCTTCGACGGCCCGCAGATGCAGGACGTTGCCCGTCACGACGACCAGCTGGCCCGACGGCGTGAAGGCCAGCTGCTGCACCGGCCCCAAGGTGCCCTTGTCGAGGTGTCGCATGCCGGTGCCCTTCGACCACAGCTCGACGCCCCCGCGCTGGCGTCGGGCCACCGTGCCATCGCGAGACAGCAGCTCCCAGCCCCCGGAGGGGAGGGCGATGACCTGGTCGTTGGCCAGGTCGAACAGGGTGGAGCGCTGGGGCATCAGGAAGGGACCGGCTCGGAGCTCCTGGGCTTGGGACGCTCGGGGTCGGGTCGGTGGGCTCGTCGCGATGGCGCAGGCTTGCAGATCGGCCACCACGGGGCCTGGGCCCCAGGCGAGCCAGCGCCCGTCGGGGGAGCGCGCGCTGCTGGTGGGCGCACCGGTGGGGGAGCGCACAACGCAGGGGGCGTCGTCGACGTCGACGAGCACCAAAGCGCCGGTACCCTCGAGTTCGGCGGGGCGCGGGGCGCGGGAGGCCGTCTCCGCCATCGTGGGCACGCCGTCGTCGTCGACGGCCTCGACCTCTGCATCGACGCGCACACCAGACGATTGCACCGGCAACACCCGAAGGGGGCGGCCGTCGAAGGCCACGGCCACGCTGCCGTCGGTCGTGCCAGGCAGGAGCTGCGCCGCGCTGCGCAGGACAGCGACCGTGCGCTGCTCGGCGGACACGAGGTCGACGGCCACGATGCGCTCGCGGGTGCCCAACACGACCAGCTGGCCCGTCGGGTCGACCAGCAGACCGGTGATGCGGCTCAGGTCGTCGCCTTCCAGCTCGATGCGGGCGGCGGGGAGGGCTGGCCGAGGCTCGTCGACGGCAGGCGCATCGAGGGGCGGTCGGTCGAATCGGACCCGGCGAGCCTGACCGGCGACCCACAGGCCCGCCTCGTCGACGGCCAGGTAGTGGCCGGTGACAGGGAGCCGAACGTGGGCTCGTGCGGTGTTCGTCGTCGGGTCGAAGGCGGTGAGCTCGTGGCCTGTGAGGCTCCACACCACCCCCTCGTCGTCGACGCCCTGCACGAAGTTGCGCTCCGTGGGCACCAGGTCGAGGTGGCCGGTCCGCGTGTCGAGGCGCCAGGTGTAGCCCGTGCTCACCAGCGCATAGTGGCCCGACGGAGAGCTGCGCACGTGCCGGACGTGCTCCACCCCGGGCACGTCGAGCACGCGGCTCTCGCCGATGACAGCGGTGGCGAACGTGTCGGTGCGGGCGACCTTGTGCGGCCGCCAGTGGGGCATGACGGGGCCCTCCTGGTCGAGCTCGCTCTGGTCGCTGTAGGTGACGACGAGCTCGGGCCCTGGGCCCCAGTCGAGGGACCGAACCCGGGGGCCCAGCGTGGGGTCGAGGCGCGCGCCGGTGGCGGGATCCAGCAGAGCGATGCCGTGGCCGAGGGCCACCACGACCGAGCCATCGCCGACGGCTTCGACCTCGACACGACGGCCGCCGCTCGGGTGCCACGGGGGCTCCCAGTGCCGCCCGCTGGCGGGATGCCAGCCGAGCAGCTCTCCGTGCGTGCCTGCTACGACGACCCAGCCCTCGGCGGCCAGGGTGACGTCGTGCACGACCAGGCCGTCGGCAGGATTCCAGGTGGCCAGCTCGGTGCCGGCTGCGTCGAAGGCCCGCAGCGAGTCATCTGCGGTGCGACAGACCCACGGGCTGCCCTGAGGGGCGCTCCACGCCCGCGCTGTGTCGGGACAATGCGCTGCGATGGCCTCGGGGAGCGGAGGCGCGAGCGGTGGGGCCGCCTGGCGTGGCTCGGCCCCTTCGTCGTCCCACAGCCACTGCTCGTCGGCTCGCGATCCCTCCATGGGGGCGGGGTCGAGCCGCACCGTGCGCTCCCCTGCGACGACCCACCGGCCGTCGGGGGTGATCCCCAGCGGCTGGGACCGCAGCGACTCGGAGACCGCGATCAGCCCTGCCCGAGCGTCGGAGAGGTGCCAGCGGCCACCATGCTCGAAGGCCCACCGCCCCTGGGGCAGGGCACGAAGGCGGTGCGGTGCGGTGGGCTCGTCGTCCCACGCGATGCCGTCGGAGCTGCTCTGCGTAGGCTGCCGAGCAGGTCGCGCTCGGTCGCTCTCGGCCCAGCGGATGCCCCAGCCTGCCTCGCCGACGACCTCGGTGGCGCCAGGCGGCACGAAGGGCTTGTGGTCGGCGACCCAGGCGGCCACCGGAATCGGCGGCGGCGGTGGTGGGAGCGGGTCGGTACCGCATGCTGTGAGGAGCGACACCGCTAGGGCGATGACAGCCATGGGGACTCCCCGTGGTGGTGCGACATGCACCGTACCGTACGGTGGCGCGGACGCGTCGCGTGTTCACCGCCGCCGCGTCGACAGGCTACGGGGGGCGATGATCCGCGCCTACCTGGCCTGCTCCCTCGACGGCTTCATCGCCGGCCCCGACGACGAGCTCGCCTGGCTCGACCCCGGTGAGGCCCCGCCGACCGACACCTCCGCCCTCACCTTCGAGGCCTTCCTCGGTGAGGTGGGGGCGATGGTGATGGGGCGGCGCACCTACGACGTGGTCACGGCCATGGGGCACCCCTGGCCGTACGGCGAGCTGCCGGTGCTGGTGGCGACCCACCGGCCCTTGGAGGGGGCGCCAGCGACCGTGCGAGCCGCCAGCGGCGACATCGATGCGCTCCTCGACCAGGCGCTGGCGCTGTCGGGGGGCAGGGATGTCTACCTGGATGGTGGGAACCTGGTGCGGCAGGGGCTGGAGGCGGGTCGGGTCGACGAGCTGGTGATCACCTGGATGCCGATCCTGCTCGCGGGCGGAGTGTCACTCTTCGACGGGCTGACGCAGCGGCAGGCGCTGCGCTTTGGTGAGGTACAACCTTACGGACCGATGAGGCAGGTGCGGGCGAGGGTGCTGCGCGATCTTTCGTGACGAGAATCATCGCCTGCGGCGTGGCCCTGCAGCGCCGTTGCGCATAGGGCAGGCGCGCACCACACCGATGGAGGCCGCACGATGAGCAGCGGCACCCCGTCCTCACGCCCCCTCCTCGAAGCGGCGGCGTCGCACCTGGAACCCTTCGACCTCGACGACGCGGGGGCCCGCGCGGCCGATCCCGATGCACCGATGCAGGAGCGCCTCGACGCCTACGAAGACCTCTACGAGTCGCAGGTGGGCGACAGCCTGTTCACCCGCGCCCGCAACCTGGAGCGGCGCTTCGGGCTGCGGCAGATCTGGCTGAAGTTCGAGGGCGACAACCCCACCGGCACCCAGAAAGATCGCATCGCCTTCGCGCAGACGGCCGACGCCCTGCGCCGTGGCTTCGACACCGTCACCGTCGCCACCTGCGGCAACTACGGCGTCGCCCTCGCCCTCGCGACCCGCCTCGCGGGCCTACGCTGCGTTGCGGTCATCCCCGAGACCTACCACACCAAGCGCATCGACGAGATGCGGAGCCTGGGGGCCGAGATCCTGCGTGCAGGGGCGACCTACGAAGACGCCGTGGTGGTGTCGACCGAGCGCGCCCACGCCCAGGAGTGGTACGACGCGAACCCCGGTGGAGACAACGAGCTCGTGCAGCTCAAGGCCTACGGCGAGATGAGCTTCGAGGTCTACGACCAGCTGCGCGACGCCCCCGCCATCGTCGCCGCCCCGATGTCGAATGGGACCACGCTCGCTGGCCTGCACCGCGGCTTCCGCAGCCTCTACCGCCGCGGCAAGACCAGCAAGGTCCCCCGGATGATCGGTGGGACTGCGTGGAAGAAGAACCCCATCGTGGTGGGCTTCGAGCAGGGGCTCGACACCTGCCCGCAGCTCGATCCGGCGTCGATCCGCGAGACCGTGACCAACGAGCCCCTGATCAACTGGTCGAGCATCGACGGTGACCTCGCCCTGTCGGCGATTCGGTCGACCCAGGGCTTCGCCTGGGGCGCCACCGACAAGAAGATGAAGGACATGGCCCGGCTGCTCAAGCAGCAGCAGGCGCTGCACGTGCTTCCCGCCAGCACCGCGGGCTTGCTCGCCCTGCTGGAGCTCCACGCCCGAGACCCCCTCCCACCGGACCGCTACGTCGTGGTCCTCACAGGACGCTACGCATGACCACCGACTTCCTCGACGGCCCCGCCATCGTCTGGTGCGACGGCGCCTTCAACACCCCCGAGGGCAAGACGGCTCACGGGCTGGTGCGCTTCACCCGCCGCTACCAGGTGCTGTCGGTCATCGACCGCACCCACGCCGGGCGAGACGCCGCGGAGGTGCTGGACGGCACCGCCAAGGGCATCCCCGTGGTGCCCGATCTGCAGGCAGCCTTGGGCCATGCACGGCAGCTCGGCGTCACCCCCACCCACTTCGTCGTGGGCATGGCGCCCGACGGGGGGCGGCTCCCTGACGAGGGGCGGGCCACCGCGCTGGCCGCCATCGCCGCGGGCCTGCACGTCGACTGCGGGCTGCACGACTTCCTCAGCGAAGACCCGGCCTTCGTCGCGGCCGCCGCCGAGCACGGGGTGCGCCTGCGCGACGTGCGCATGCCGCCGCACCGCAAGCACCTGCACCACTTCAGCAGCCGCATCGAAGAGGTGAAGTCGCTGAAGGTAGCGCTGCTCGGCACCGACTCGGCCGTGGGCAAGCGCACCACGGCGTGGATCCTCGTGCACGCCCTGGAGGCCGCGGGCCGCACCGTCGAGATGGTCGGCACCGGGCAGACCGGCTGGCTGCAGGGCGCGCGCTACAGCATGGTGCTCGACAGCCTGGTCAACGACTTCGTGGCCGGCGAGCTCGAGCACGCCGTCGTGTCAGCGTGGGACGAGCGCAAGCCCGAGGTGATCTGCATCGAGGGCCAGGGCTCGCTGATGAACCCCGCCTACCCCGGCGGGCTCGAGATCCTGGCCGCCTGCCGGCCCGAGGTGGTGATGCTGCAGCACGCTCCCACCCGCATCGACTACGACGGCTTCCCTGGCTACCCGATCCAGCCCATCGAGCAGCAGATCGCCGCGCTGGAGCTGGTCGGCGGCCGCCCGGTGGTGGCCATCACCCTCAACCACGAGGGCTTGGAGGGCCGCGAGGCTATCGATGCCGCCTGTGCCGAGCTGCATGAGCGCACCGGCCTGCCGGTCTGCGACCCGCTCATCCACGGGGCCCAGCCCCTCCTCGACGCGCTGGCGCCCTACCTCGAGGCGCAGCGTGGCTGATCTCGACGGCATGCGCCGCCAGCTGCACGTGTGGACCCAGCTGAGGGTGGGTCCACCCGTGCTCGAGAAGCGGCGGCTCCGCGTGCCCTACACCATCGTGAAGGGCGGCGAGGAGGTCTCCCGAGACCTGTCCTTCCGCTGGGCCGACGACGTGCTCGATCCCGAGGCCGACGCCCACCTGGCCTCGCTGATCGGGGTGCAGCTGGCGCTCAACTATGGGCTGTTCTGCGACGAGCTGGTGCTCCACGGCCCCTTCGACCGCCACGACCGGGCCTTCCTCACCGAGATGGCCCACAACACCGCGGTCGAGGTGTGGGTCAACAAGCTGCGCAAGCCCAACCCGTTCCTGGTGCCTGGTGCGCTGCAGCTGGAGGGCGGGGTCAGCCCCGTCGACCTGTGCGCGACGTTGGTGTTCCCCGATGCCGTCGACGACGACCGCGACGACCTGGCCTTCGGCACCGGCACCGCCATCTTGTCGAGCGGCGGCAAGGACAGCCTGCTGTCGCTGGGCCTGTGC
>Ga0209273_10003228_pt1 | contig 11521 bp, 11 predicted proteins | sample tdAd471_FD_187126 | JGI IMG/M metagenome (GOLD analysis project Ga0209273, IMG submission 187126) | Marine sediment microbial communities from the Atlantic coast under amendment with organic carbon and nitrate - tdAd47.1 (SPAdes)... | ecosystem: Environmental > Aquatic > Marine > Coastal >...
CGCAGGTTTTCCCCAACAACGCCAATTGCCTATCTTCACACTTTGCCGGGTTGAAAGCAAGATTCTTGTGAGAAATAGACCCATAATTTTGCATGGTCCGGCAGAAAAACGCCTGTTCGGCCATGGAATCCGCGATTCGGGCTGCAAAATAGTTGCGTCAGAGAACGGCCTTCGGCGTCCTGAGAATCCCTCGATTCGGCGGAAGACTACCGGCAACCGATACCGTCAGTGCGGGACTTCCTTGACCGCGTTTCGGTTCCACGCGGGCACCCGAACGACGATCGGGCCCTTCCCTTCAATCTCGCACTGGCACGAGAGACGGCTATTCATCTGCAGGCCCGGCGCCTCTTCCACACGGTCTTCCTCGGCCTCGGTCGGCTCGGAGACCTCGTCCATCCCCTGCTCGACGTAGACATGGCAGGTCGAGCAGGCGCACACGGCACCGCAGGCGTGCTCGATATTGATGCCGTTCTCGACCGCCACCTCAAGCAGGTGCTCGCCCTTGGCGGCCATGACCTCCCATTCGACTTTGTCGGTACCGGTCAGATCCTGCGGATCCTCAAGAATGAACCGGACTGGAACCTCTTTCGGGCCGTGCTCGTGGTCGGAATGCCTCAGGTGCATAGGGGTTTGGTCCTCGGTCGGCGAATCGGAAATCAAGGGTTCTCGCCCGTCGTATCGGGCCGGTTCCGATGATAGCCCCCGGCAGGCCCGATGACGACGAGGCGATTCGGACGATTGGTCTCGCCCCAACCGATCGGCTGCCGATGCCGATCAACGATTTCGATTCGGTTGCTCGGGTTTGTCGAAGCCGCCCCCGAATCCGACCGATAACGCCCGTATGCGCATCTACCTCGACGACGAACTCATCGATGACTCGGGAAGCACGCTCGCGAAGGCCCTCGAAGCGGCGGCCGCCAAGGCCGGCGATCGCCTGCTGATCGGCGTGAGCGCTGACGGCGAGCCGGTTCCCGACGCCCAGCTCGCCGACCCCCCTGTGACCGAGCCCTTCGCCGCCGAAATCCGGTTCACTTCGGCGGACCCGGTTTCGCTGGTCCGCGTGACGCTGCTTGAGGCGGCCGATCACCTGGAGTCCAGCAAGGAAAAGCAGGGAGCGATCGCTCAGCAGATCCAACTCGGCGAACTCTCCCGGGCGATGCCCGAGTTGTCGAATGTGCTCGACATCTGGCAGCAGGTGGAGCAGTGCATCACGCTCTCGCGTCAGGTGAACGGTATCGAGCTCGGGCACGTGAACGGCGAAGAGACTTTCGAGCAGCTCGCTGCTCAACTGACCACCCGTCTCGGCGAGATCCGGGACGCGATCAGTTCTCGCGACCTCTCGACACTCGCCGACATTCTCGCCTACGACATGGACCAGCAGGCCGACGCCTGGACCACCGTCTTGCGCGATCTCGCGGCCGGCTGCCGCGCATCGGCGGCTTGAGGGCGTAGCATCTGATCACTCCCGCGACACCGACGGTGTCGCCCTATCCACGCGGGGACGTTGTGTCGAGCAAAGCCAAAGCAAGTAAATCCGAGAAGATCGACCAGTTGATGGAGCAGGCCTCCGCAGCACTCGCGAAGACCGAGTATTTCGAGTGCGAGCGCCTCGCTCTGGAAGCCCTGAACACGGCCTTCGAGGCCGGCGACTTCGAGCGGATGGCGAGGATCGTCCTTCCGCTCCAGGAAGCACGACGCCAGAAGCGCCTGGAAGCGTTGGAGTGCAGCACGGTCATCCGGCTGAACGAGGCGGACCAGGAACTGCTTCAGGAGGATGAGCAGGTCGAGGCCGGTTGTTACCTGTTCGAACCGCTGCTCGTGGGCGCCGACGGTCGCGACCTGCGCGAACGGGCGAACCAGCAGGGCGTGCCGGTGCTCGTCGTCGTGCGCGAGCCGCGCACCAGCGTCGGCGAGTGGCCGATCGTGATGATCGGCCCGCAGACGGTGCGGACGAAAGTCCGCCCCCCCGGGCGCAAAGACGAGGATGAGGTCACCGTCGAGTGGATGCAGAACGCGAGCGAGGCGCTCGGCGACGCCGCGATCATGCGCGTCGACACAAGCCGGGACGCTTCGGACCAGGTCGGTCAGCTGCTCGACTTCCTCGGGACCTGTCCCGAGCACGAGAAACTGCACCAGGCGCTCGAGGCAGCCTGTCGCGCCGCGATGAAGGAAGCCGCCGCCAAGGCCGCGAAGAAGGCGTCCTGACCGACCGAGCCGGACTCAGTTGACCAATGAAGACAGCACGCCCGGCATCGATGCCGGGCGTGCTGTGTTGAGGAGGTCCGAGAGTGTGATTCGGATGAGTGCGCGGGGGCTTACCAGTCGCTGCGACGGTTGCGGCTGTATCTCTCGTTGCGGGCGTTCTGGTCGCCGATGATCGCGCCGCCGACCGCACCGGAGATCGCACCGATCGCAGCACCGTCGCCTTCGTTGCCCGAGAGGGCGCCGATGCCGAGGCCCGCCAAGGCTCCGAGCGCGGCGCCCGAAAGGGCACCTTCGCCGGCGTTGTTACAGCCGACGGAAACGAAGGCCATCGAACTCGCGAGGGCACCCGCCAGCACGACGCGAACGCCGCGTGAAGCAAGGCCGGAGCGTGATTCTGTGCGTGCCATGGTGGTCTGTCCTTTCTCTCCCCGGGGCCTCCCCGGTTCGGTCATTCGAAGAGGGGATACAAGGCTGGTCCAAGACCGGTTGCATCCGTACAGTGAACGGACGGGCGCAGGCCCCTATTCCACAGACTCTTACCGGGTTCGTCCGCATCTCCAGGCGGCGTGTTCGGTCGGAGGGATCTCCATGTTTCGTCGTATCCTGAGCCGACGCGTCCTCATCGAAGCCGGAGAACGGGCCCGGATGACGCACTCCTTGTGGCTTACCCACCATTTAGTGGGTCGATCCCGGATCGGCGGCGGAAACCCCGGTCGAGCGGCCTCGGGCTTGCCCGAGATCCCCAGCCGGAAGGTCGACGACGGCGGGTTCGACAAGATCATGGCGACGCCCCTCGGAAAAGCATGGGCGGAAGACTGGTGGCACGGGGCCATCGAGCAGGTCCGGGATGTGGAGTAACCTGTCTTTCCGCGTCGCGAAAGGCGCGATAACAGCGGCCGCCTTTGACCCGTTCCCCTGAACCGGTCGATATCGACCCGGTACGACCCCGCGTACGCGATTCGCCACGCCAAGAGGACACGCGCCCCATGACCGACCAGGCCGACCCCACGACTGAACCGAACGCCGAGCAGCCGACAAGCGCGACGGGTCCCATCCGCACGAGGGTCGCGCCGCGCTGGATGCGCAAGATGGTGATTTTCCTGGTCGTGTGCTTCGGGCTCGGCACCTGGGGGCTGCTCGATGCGGCGGTCATCTATCCCAATCGGGGTGAGCGATACAGTCAGTTCATGCTTGCGGAGTATCTCGGCCACGCCAACACGATCGGATTGCTCCCGGTCGCGCGACGAGTGAACGTTGATGACCCCGAAGCGACGCTCGCCGATCTTGAAGCGCGTCGGGACCAGCTCAACGACTTTGAGGAGTTCCGGCTGCGCTGGCTCAAATCGCTCGAACCGATTCACGGCAAGCAGCTGACGGGTCTCACTCGTCAGAATCAGGAGATGGCCGCCCGAGGCGCGGAACAGCGCGAGGACACGGTCACGGTGTTCGTGGACCCCGCCGCGAAGCACGCCGAACTCACGTCGGCGCTGCAGGGCGCGTCGGCGCCGAAGCCCCTGTCGCAGGCCGACATCGCCGTGCAGTGGCTGATCTGCGCCGCCGGCTACCTCGGCTCCTTGTTCATCGTCTTCCGGATCGTGCAGACGAAGTCGACGGTCTACCGCTACGAGCCGGAAGCCCACAAGCTCATCCTTCCCGGCGGGAAGACGATCACGCCCGACGAGATCGAGGTCGTCGACAAGTCCAAGTGGCACAAGTTCTTCGTGACGCTCGAACTCAAGGACGGCGCTTCGCACAAGTTCGATCTGCTCCGCTTCGAGCCGCTGGAAGAGTGGATCCTCGATATGGAAGAGTCCGACCCGCGCCTTCGCGCCGCTCGCGAAGAAGCCGAGGAGGACGAGCACGAGGACGCCGATTCGGGCACCGAGGACGACCAGCAGCCCTGAGCGAAACGCGCTCGGAGCGGATCCCAGCAATGGGGCGTGAGGGCTCTATGCTCTTGCCGGTCTCGCCATGGACATCGTCATCGCCATCCTGTTCACGCTCTCCAGTTTCCTGCTGGTCTTTGCTGTCCTGCTGACGCTGCCCGGCACCTGGCTCATGGTGCTGATGGCGATGCTGCTGAACCTGACGATGGACAGCGACCCGTTCTCGTGGTGGACGATCGGAATCGCGATCGCGCTCGCCGGTCTCGGTGAATTGCTGGAGCTCGTGGCCGGTGGGGCCGGCGCGAAAGCGATGGGGGCGTCCAAGCGCTCGGTCGTGGCCTCGGTGCTGGGCGGCATCGTCGGCGCGATCCTCGGAACGATCCTGCTCCCGGTGCCGATCATCGGGACCATTCTCGGCTCGGCGCTCGGTGCCGGTGCCGGAGCGGTTGTTTTCGAGTTCACGATCGCCGACCGTCGCGACCTCAAGCACCTTCGCGGCATCGGCACCGGCGCGTTCACCGGTCGGCTGCTCGCCACGGTGCTGAAGACCGTTGTGGCGCTCGTGATGGCGGTGATGCTTAGCGTCGCGGTGTTCGTGTGATTACGTCGTCGACGCGGTCACCGGGCTGGTTGACTTGGCGGGGTTCGATTCGCCGATGCGCACCGTTGGGGCGTCCTTGTCCCAGGTGATCAGACCGGGGATGAGCGTGCCGACGATTCGCTCGTCTCGGGGGACGACGCGCACCGCGAAGCCGCGACGCCCGGAGCCCGTCGGGCGGAATTCACCCGTGAACAGTTGCAGGCCGGTGTGCTCGTCTGCGCCGCCGGATGGCCTCATGTCGACCGTTCCGGCGTGCACGATGTCGCCGAGCGAGGTGACCTCGCCGGTATAGAGCTGCACCCGCACTTCGTCGGGTCGAAGTTCGCCGAGCTGGATCGACGCGTTGACGCGCACGGTCGAGGTGATCGGCATCGAGGCGGTCGCGTCGGTCTCGACTCGTTTCACGGCCACCTGCTGCCAAAGGTGGCGCAATCGCCCGACCTGCTGGCTGAGTTCGGTCGCCCCGCGCAAGCCTTCGGCGTGCAGATCGCGACCGATGGCGTGGGCCCGGACGTAGTACTGATCGGTGTAGTCCGCGACCATCCTGTTGGTCGAGAACTCGGGGGTGAGGTGGCGCATGCACGCCTTCACGCGCGCGATCCAGGTCTTCGGCACTCCGGACTGGTTGCGCGAGTAGAACTCCGGAAGGATCTGGCGCTCAAGAAGGTCGTACAGCGCGCGGCTTTCGATGGCGTCTTCCATCGCGTGGTCGTCGTAGTACTCGCCTTTGCCGATCGCGAAGCCGAGTTCCGGGCGGTACGCCTCGTCCCACCAGCCGTCGAGGATCGAGCAGTTGATGCAGCCGTTCATGGCCGCCTTCATGCCCGAAGTGCCCGATGCCTCCATGCCGCGACGGGGCGTGTTCAGCCACAGGTCGCAGCCCTGGATCATGCGCCGCGCCACATCCATGTCGTAGTCTTCGAGGAACACGATGCGCCGGAACGCCGGCTCGGACTCGCTGAGCTTGACCAGTTCGCGGATCAGTTCCTTGCCGGGTCGGTCGGCGGGGTGGGCCTTGCCGGCGATCAGCAACTGGACGGGGCGATCGTGGTTTGTGAACAGGCGACGCAGGCGATCGACATCGCTCATGAGCAGCGTGCCTCGCTTGTAGGTGGCGAAGCGGCGCGCGAAGCCGATCGTGAAGACGTTGGGATCGAGCGCGCCGGTGGCGGTCTCGATCTCGTCGGGGGTCGCGTTCCGCTCGGTCAGTTGCGTGCGGATGCGGTTGCGACACCATGTGACCAGCGACTGTCGACGCTGCTGGCGGAACGACCAGAGTTCCTCGTCGGGGATGTCGTTCACCGCGCTGTACAGCTTGTGGTCCATCGCGTCGAGCTGCCACTCGTGACCGAGGTAGCGGTCGTAGATCTGGCTCAGGTCGCGGCTGATCCAGGAGCGGGCGTGCACCCCGTTGGTCACATGGCCGATCGGGACCTCCTGCTCGGGCACCTCCGGCCAGATGTGGCGCCACATGTCACGCGAGACGTGTCCGTGCAGTTTGGAGACGCCGTTGGCGAACTGGCTGCAGCGCAGCGCGAGAATCGCCATGGAGAAGAACTCGTCGCGATCGAACGGATTGGCCCGACCGAGCGAGAGCAGGTGGTCGAGGTTCGTGCCGAGCCCGGCGAGCGTGTGCCCGAGGTAACGCTCGACGAGATCCGGGCTGAAGCGGTCGATGCCGGCGGGAACCGGGGTGTGGGTCGTGAAGACATTGTTGGCCGCGGCGGCCTCGCGTGCCGCCTCGAAACTCACGCCGTGTTGTTCGCGGAGGGTGCGGATGCGTTCGAGACTCAGGAACGCCGCGTGCCCCTCGTTGATGTGGTAGACGGTGGGGCGCTCGCCGATCTTGGCGAGGGCGCGCGTGCCGCCGATGCCGAGGATGATCTCCTGCTGGATGCGCATCTCGACATCGCCGCCGTAGAGGTTCTTGGTGATGTCGCGGTCGGCCCGGTTGTTCTCAGGGAAATTCGTGTCGAGCAGGTACAGCGGCACGCGACCGACGTCGCACTGCCAGATCCCGACGGTCACCTCGCGACCGGGCAGTTCGACCTTCACGCGATACTGCTCGTTGGTTTCGGGGTCGATCAGGCGACGGATCGGCTGATTGGGAAAGTCGAGGTCCGGGTAGGTTTCCTGCTGGTAGCCGTCGGCGTTGAGGTATTGGTGGAAGTATCCGCATCGGTAGAGCAGGCCCACGCCGCAGAGCGGGATCCCGAGTTCGGCGGATGACTTGAGGTGGTCGCCGGCGAGCACGCCGAGACCGCCGGAGTAGATCTGGAAGCACTCGGTGAGACCGAACTCGGCCGAGAAGTAGGCGATGCGGACCGCTTCATCGGAGCCCGCACGGCTCTTGAGCAGATCGGCGTGTTGACGATCGAACCAGGTCGCACGCTCTTTGTGCTCGGCGAACCGCGAATGGACCAGGCTGAGCGCGTGGAGGAACGAGCGGTCCTGCGCGATGCGCTCGAGGCGCTGCTGATCGAGGCTGCCCAGGAGTTTTACTGGGTTGTGCCCGGTGCTCTCCCAGAGTTCGCGGTCCAGACGAACGAACAGTTCAACCGCTTCCGGGTGCCATGTCCACCAGAGGTTGTGGGCGATCTCGCGAAGCGGCTCGAGCTGCTTCGGGAGGTTCGGGACGACGCGGAAACTGCGGATGTTGGCTTGTCCGGCGTGAAGCATGGTGGCTCAATCCAGAATCAGGGGGTACGGGCTTGGAAACAACCGGAATTATCGGCGACGGGCGTGGGTCGGGGGAGGCGAATCGGAGGATGCGCACGAAAAAGCCCCGGTTGGCCGGGGCCTTCGACTTGCTCGGCGTCCGGCGGATCTCATTTGTCGCCGTTGATCGCGTCCGCAGTGGCTTGCGAGGCGTGCTGGATGTCCTTGCCCACGCCCTCGATGGTGCTGCAGCCAGGGAGGCTGAACGACGCCAGGGCGAAGCAGACTGCTCCGAGCACGCTAAGGGCGATGCCGGAAACCGGACGACGGATGATCGAGCGTATGGCCATAATGAGTCTCCTTGGATGAACGCCTCGGGCGCGAACCGGGGAAACTGTATGCCGAATCGTTCCGGATGGCTGCGCAATCACGGGTGACCCGGTTTCGGGCCATCCGCGAGATCCCTGGGAACGGGGTTGTTCGAGCGAGGGTGACATACCCGTCGCTGCGCCCGATCACTGGATTGCTGACTCGACGCGACCTTGGCGACGGGCCTCCGGACGCGACTATCGACCGGCGGCGGCCAGGGCTTCACCCGCGCCGGTGAAAATCACGCGGTCCCTGCGGCCTACCCGCTCTATCGCGCGAGGACGGCGCGCAACTCCGTGCGCTTCAGCGCGACCGCGAGCCCGGCATAAACGGCAGCCCCCACACCGGTCTGGGACAACACGAGCGCTGCGCTTCCGAGCCTGCCGGTAGCGTCAAACGGCCAGAGCAGCCCGACGCCGAACACGCAGATCGCCAGCGCAACCGAGGTGGTGACAGTGAGCGTGACCGAAACGGTCGCCTCGCGCGTGATGAGCGGCGTGCTTGCCAGCGACCGGATGCGTCGTTTGGCGAACCACGCGAGCGCTATCACCTGAGCCCACGCCGTGATGCTCGTGGCGATCGCCAGCCCTGCCTCGGCGAAAGGCCAGATGAGCGCCATATTGAGCGCGATGTTGCACAGCACGATTACGATGCCGATCCGCATCGGTGTCCGCATGTCGTCGCAGGCGTAGTACGCGCGGGTGAGCACCTGGGAGATACTCGCCGCGATGATGGCCGGGGTGTATGCGAGCAGGATCCATCGCACACGCTCGGCGCTTTCCGAGGCGAGCCCGCCTTCACCGTTCGCTCCGTAGACCGCGCCGACAAGCGGTTCGGCGACGAGCGCCAGGCCGACGGCCGCCGGGATCGCGATGAACAGTGAGGTTCGCAGGCCGAGCCGGAGCGTTTTCCCGAACTGCTCGGCGTCGTCCGAGGTCCGCGCGAGCGCCGGGAAGACCGCCGTCGCGATGGCGATTGCGAACACGCCGAGCGGCAACTGGTAGAGGCGCTGTCCGAAGTAGAGAACCGCCGCCGACGAGGTATCGAGCGGGTAGATCACGCCGTCGGCACCGCCGAAGATGAGCCGCTGACCTTCCGGCGTGTTCATGATGACCGGCAAGCCGGCGATGAGCGCGTCGATCAGCACCCCGATCTGGACGGTTCCGAGGCCGATGAGCACCGGCACCATCCTCTTCAGCATCAGTTTGAGTCGCGGACGGGCGTCGTGCGTGCTGCTCGTCCAGCCGGCAAGTCCGCGCAGGTCGAGCAGGCACCAGACGAGCTGAAGCACGCCGGCAACCGTGACGGAGACCCCGAGCGCGATCGCGATGTCCGGGAGCGACCAGTCAAGGATGACGCCGGTTGCGCAGGCCGCGGTGATGAGGCAGGCGTTAAGCAGGATCGGTGCTCCTGCCTGCGCGCTGAAGCGTCCTCGGACCTGCAGCATCGCTCCGAGCAGCGCGGTCACGCAGACCAGCGGCATGAACGGGAGCATGATCATCGTCAGAACGACGACATCGTGGCTCGTCGAGCCGGCTTCAAGCGATCCGAGCACGATCAGCAGCACGAGTTCCGCGAGGATCACGAACCCGCCGAGACCCGCGGCGAGCGCACCGCTCGTCAGCGAGGCAAACCGGGCCGCCGCGGGTGGATCGTCGCGACAGAGTCGCGTGTACTCGGGCACAAACGCGGCGGTCAGAGCGCCCTCGCCGAACAGCCGTCGAAAGACATTCGGAATAACGAAGGCGGTGAAGAACGACGACGCGATCGCGCTCGCGCCCAACACGAGAGCGATCACCGCGTCGCGGGTCAGTCCCAGAACGCGGCTCGCCAGCGTGAGCATCGCGAAGGTGCGCGCATGGTTCAGGAAGTCGTCGTCGGGTTCGGCTGGTTCGGTTCGCGACCGGCTGCCGGTGTTGTGCCGGGCCCCACGGAGCCATCTGGAGAGGGACCAGAGAGCCGCGATGAGACCGACCGACCCCACGCCGAGGAGATTCGCCCAGAGGTCCGACCGATCGACCGTGCGTCCCAGACCGGGTAGCGCTTGGGACGCCTCATCCACCGTGGCGACGCACGCCCCGGCGATCGTTGCGAGGAACACGCTCTTGGCTCCGAGCGGTCGGCCTAGCCAGCTGGTCGCCATGAGGAGCCAGGTCCAGAGTCCGAAGGCGGTCGCGTGCACGATGATGTCCGGACGCTCGATCGGCGCTTCGATCCGCAGCTTCGGCCAGTGCGTCAGCGTGGCGAGGACCAGCGCGTACACCGGGAACGCGAGCGTTGCCCAGCCCCGGCGGCGTCCGCGCGGCTCGTGACCGGTCACGTGGTGCGCTCACCGGCGGTCGCCGGCGACGGCTCGACCGGTTTGGGTTCCACCGCCTGCTGAGGTCCGCCGCTGAGACCGCGCCGTTCGAGGAAGCGGTCCCACTCGGTCGCGATGTTCGCGGCGAGCTGGGCGTAGTCCATCGCGCCCGGGCACCAGCGTGCGTACTCGAAGATCGTCTGTCCGAAACTCGGGCACTCGGCGAGTTTGATGTTGCGACGGATCGCCGGACGGAGCACACGGGCACCCTTCCACGGCACGTCCTGTTGGAGCGAGTCCTTGAAGAACTGCTCGAGGTCGGCCACGATCTCCTTCGATAGGCGCGTGTTCTCTTCGTGCATCGAGAGCACCACGCCGCTGACCCGGAGTTTCGGGTTGATCTCCCGCGCGACCAACGACACCGTTTCGAGCAGTTTGCCGACACCCTGCAGCGCGAGGAAGTGCGCCTGCATCGGTACGACCACTTCGCGAGACGCCGCCAGCCCGTTGAGCGTCAGCAGCCCGAGCGACGGCGGGCAGTCGATGAGCACATACTCGTACTCGCTGAGCAGCGGCTGGATCGCGTTCCGAAGGCGGAGGTGGCGCTGCGGCGCGTTGGCCAGTTCGGTTTCGACCGCCGCCTGATCTGTGACCGCCGGGATCACACCGAGGTTCTCGCGGGTCTTTTCCACCGCTCGACGCGCATCAACGGGGTCCGTTTCAGCACTGAGGAGCAGGTCATAGACCGAGAGGTGGTCCTCGTCGATCTCGACACCCAAATGCAGGGTGGCATGGGCTTGAGGGTCCATGTCGACAATCAGGGTGGACTTGCCGAGTTCCGCGAGCGCCGCGGCGAGGTTCACGACCGTGGTCGTCTTCCCCACGCCGCCTTTCTGGTTCATGAAAGCCATGACCCGGGACATCGAGTGGGGGCGCGGAGCCGGCTTTTGGCCAGATTCGCTCGTCCGATGTGTCGCAGATCCGTCTGCTGGCTCCATGGCGCGAGTGTATCACGAGCGGTCGGCCGATCGCGAGTACGCCGGGCATCCGTCGACGGTTGCCGCAGGGTTATCGGGCATGATGGATTTCCGAACGGATGCGGCCTGCGCCGGATCGGTGAACGATGAAATCCCCTCCAATCCGCCTTTCAGACTCGAATGCGGCGAGCGGAACGCCGATTCAGCGTGGGTACGTCAGATTCCCTGGCCCGGCGGGTCAGGTGGGCATCGTGGCGAAACGGGGCGCAGCGCGTGAAACGACGACAGGACATGTCAGGCCGGGAGGTTGCTGATCTGCACGAGCGGCTCAGCCGCAAGCTCGGTGATTCGAGCTTGCCGACCCTGCCCGAGGTCGCGCTGCGGATTATGGAACTCGTGAGCAACGAGCGGTCGACGATCGACCAGTTCGCCGAGGTCATTCAGTCCGACCAGGCCCTCACGGGTCGGTTGCTCCGGCTCGCCAACTCTGCTCACTACGCCCAGCGCAAGCCGGTCACATCCCTGA
>Ga0209273_10003230_pt1 | contig 11515 bp, 8 predicted proteins | sample tdAd471_FD_187126 | JGI IMG/M metagenome (GOLD analysis project Ga0209273, IMG submission 187126) | Marine sediment microbial communities from the Atlantic coast under amendment with organic carbon and nitrate - tdAd47.1 (SPAdes)... | ecosystem: Environmental > Aquatic > Marine > Coastal >...
ACGGCAAGTGAATATCTTCCGCGGCCAACGCATCGAATAGGGTCTTGCGTCCCCGACTGATGACTTCCCGCTCAAAATGGCTGCCGTCATCTGACACCAGAAGTTTTCTGGCATCACCCCGTTGCCGGACTGCCGCAACAAGATTGAAATCACCACGGCGGAAATTTTCGACCAGCATGACGACACCGCTCAAGGCAAGCCAAAGCACAATCCATCCCGACAGGATAACAAACATATTGTTGAAATCCTTACGGTTTTCATAATCCATGATATGCAGCATCCAGAAGATATCAAACAGGCGCCATGTGTCCTGGCGACGCTCCCAGATGCGCCCTGTCTCGGCAGAAAGGTAAAAGGAACTGTTTTCCTCGTCATCGAAGTCAACACGCCAGCCCGGCCCAACACTTTCGCGGGTTTCCATGGTTGGTGCGGTGATCGTCGTCACATTCTTGACCGTACCGCTACCGGCATAGTCGGCCACTGCGATTTCACGCGCCTTTTCTGCGTCAATAATGACGGGTTGAGCTGTCCTGGCATCAAACATACGGGTGCCGGTTTCGGTTCGCACCTTATAGACAGGTTTGCCCTGAAAGAGGTCCATTGTGACACCTTTTAGCACATCGCTGCCGGAAACCTGCACGAGCACTTCCCGCTCAGTAGCAAAGGGGCCCAATGCGGCCAGACCGACCGGTTCTGCATGCACATGCTTGCGAAGGTGATGCCCTTCCACCTGGTCATGCTCGAACCAGCTCATCATGAAGCCGCTTAACATCCAGAGCATCAGTTGAAGCCCCAGCAAAAGGCCGACCCATTTGTGGGTAACACGCATCAAATTCATGACATGCCTCCCAAACCGCCGGTAGCCTTCCGGTTTTTCCGCCTGAAACTGTAAAACAGCAGCCAAATGCCCGTTAGAGAAAGAACGGTGCCAACAAACGCAGCCACACGTAGCAGATTGTTGTTCATGTCTGACCGGTCCTCATAGTCCATAATGTGGAGCATCCAGACAAAATCGAACATGCGCCAGAAATCATGCCGCCGGGTGACAAGCCGGCCGTCATTCGGCGACACATAAAGACTGGTCGCGATTGCGTCGTTGAAATCAATTCGCCAAAGCGGTAACGGGCGGGTCTGGATTTCGGTTGGTGCGTCCTTCTTGTCTGTCAAAAGACTTGCACCAATGATCTGTCCGTCCAGAGCATAGTGATACTCTGCGACTTCTCGTGCGGCCTGTTCGTCAAAAGGAGAAACCAGTTCACCCGTGTAACCATTGACCAGCTTCGAGCCTTCCGGCGAATAAATCCGGTAATGCGGATTGCCCAGCCAGGAGACCAGTTGAATACGTGATGCATTCGGGTTTCTTGCCAGTATGGTCAAATAGGGAACCACGTCGCCGTCGATTGTCGTAAGTGGTTCATCCATGTTTTTAACAAGGTGGTCACCATGGATATAATCCAGATTAATCGTGACCATATATACACCGCTGATCATCCAGAACAGGGCCTGGATTCCAATCACCAGGGCCAGCCACTTGTGCCACCGGCGGGACAAAAACGAAGCGCGCATTTAGAAACCCCAAAAGTGCAATTAGTGCATCAGGAACCATGGGCGGGACAAACCCGCCCATGGGGTCGCCACCCTAGTTCATCCGATATGTAAACCGGAGATAGCCACGGCGACCAGCCAGATCATAGGTCATGGTGTCGGTATTCCCGTCTGTCCAGGATGCCACATATGGCGGGTTCTTCTGGAACAGGTTGTCGATACCAAGGCTCAGTTTCATTGCATCACTGAAGGAATACGAAAACTGAACATTATGGTAGAAAACGGCCTTCATATGAGAGCCAATACCCTCTGTTGCATTGAAGTCGTCGCCACTACCAATCATCTGAACTGAATAGGTGCCAGACCATTTCTCGGCGCTGGTTGTCCAGGATGCATTTGCCCGCCAGTGTGGATAGCCGCCATTGCCGCCACCGATGAAACCGTCGAACTCAAATGGTTCGTCGCCATCAAAGGCCGTGGATTCATATTTGGCAAGGTAGGTAGCCTTCACGTCCAGCGAGTGCGCAAGGCCTTCCGTGTCGAAGTTATAGACAGCGCCAAAATCGACACCTTTCATAACTTCACGCCCTGTGTTGGTCTTCTGCGTCGAGAGATAGTTGATATCACCGTTCACAGAGTTCCTGGTGTGGTGATCCGGACCACAGAAAATGTGCGATAGGCTTGGCGAGTTGTAGCAGATGGACAGCTTCGTCGAGCCCGGGGTTTCGCGGATGGCATCTTCGATCTCGATATCGAAATAATCGACGGTGAAGGACAGCCCATCAAGCGGCTGCAGTACAAGGCCCAGCGTCATCGACTTTGCTGATTCCGGCTGCAGATCCGGGTTGCCACCACGGTCTGTCAGGATCGTGTTACCAAGTTGAACATAATTCAGCGGTACGCCGGCGGCCTGACAGTTCTGGTAAACCGTGCTTGAGCTATCAAGGGAGGCATAACCCGAGCAAGGATCTGTCGTGGTCAGGTTGCCCTCGGACACACCGCCGAACAGTTCTGGCACATTCGGAATTCGGAAGGCCGTTGTATAAGTACCGCGCAACTTGATCGCGTTCGACGCCTGCCAGTTCAGACCGATCTTGTAGTTGGTGTCGCCGCCAAACAAATCATAGTCCGAGTAGCGAACCGCCAGATCCATATCAAGTGACTGGACAAAAGGCATATCAGCAAGGAGCGGCACATGCATTTCAGCATAAACTTCCTTGGTTTTGGTCGTACCGGAAATCGGATCTGCCTGATTGCCGAGAGCCAAACCCGCAACGACCAGAGAATCCGGATTACGCCATCCTTTTTCCTTACGCCATTCCACACCACCAGCTATGCCGACCATACCCGCAGGCAGTTCAAACAGATCGCCGCTGATATTACCACTGACGCTGATCTGTTCGTTGCCGCCGGTGCCTTGCTGGTTAAAAACAATGTAATCAAGCACCTCTTGAGTCACATCGCCAAAGCCAAGGTAGTCACCGCAGGGTATGCCGCCAGAACCACAAACATCAGGGTCCAGCGTTTCACCAAAACGAAGCATATTGATGTTATTTGCGATGGCATCGATGCCGGTGTTCCGACCCCAGTTGAAAGCAACGTCATAAGACCAGCGATCACTGATCGTGCCCTCAACGCCAGTTACCACTCGCCATGTATCAACTTCCTGAAGGAAGTCACGTGCACCGTTTTCCAAAAGACGGCGCCGCTCAAGCGTGAAATCCACACCTGTTGGATTTGTTGGATGGTCTGCGGCATAAAATATGTCCACCAATGTGGCGGGCGATGCAGGCTGCATGGATTCTCTGTGGGTATACATCAGCTCTGCAAACAGGCGGGTCTCATCGTTTAGGTTATACGAACCCAACGTTGTGAAACTGAACCGCTCAATCGGTTGAACCGCATTGAAGTACGGGTTGTAGTTAAACGAGTGCTTGGAGCCGTCATAAGGCTCGTAGAAATCACCGTCACCCGCACCCTGATTGAAGTTGATGCGAGTCGGCTCCGTCAAAACCGTGCCGTCCGGCAAGGTAGCTCCGGCAGGCAATGTCGCACGGCCTCCAATGGTGGAAGAACTGCCGCCGCACTCCAGACCGCCGCTTCCGTCAGGAAAAAGAGGGCATGGTGCCCGGCTGTCATCAGCCAGAGGTGACGCCTTGTTATCCTGATAGCTCATGTTGACCATGATGTTGCCGGCATCGCCGGATGCACCCCATGTCAGGTCAACAAGATACTCTTCGCCATCACCTTCGTCGGTCATGCCGAACTTGCCCTCAACCTCAAGGCCTTCAAACTCTTTTTTGGTAATCAGGTTCACCACGCCGGCAACCGCGTCGGCACCGTAGGTAGCCGAAGCACCATCCTTGAGCACCTCAACCTTGGAGATCAGGGACATCGGGATCATGGAAAGATCCACACTACTGTTTGCACCAGTACCGCCGAATACAACACGCCGACCGTTCACCAGAACCAAGGTCCGGTTAACACCCAGGCCTCTAAGGTTAATCTGTGGCGTGCCCCAACCATTTGAAACCCAATAGGCACTGGTTTGGTTGCCACCAAACCCGGCTGCAGCAGGCAATCGTTGCAGAAGGACCTCAAGCGAGGTTACCCCCGTGGCCTCAATCGCTGCCTCATTCAGAACCGTTACGGGACCAACGCCCGAAAGATCCTTGCGTTTGATCCGGCTTCCTGTGACAACGACTTCTTCAAGATCAATCTCTGCTCCGTCGTTAGAAATCGCAGGTTCCGTAACGAGTGTCCCTGCCCCCAAGGCAGTCATAGCCATGAGCCAACTCAATCTAGTGTTTTTCATCTCGTAATTCCTCCCGGTCCTTACCTGGTTTTGTTGGGTCCGCCACACACAAAACATTCGAAATAAGACGCCGCCAAACCTGCCCAAGCCTATCCAGGCCTGTCTAGACAACCATATATAATGAGAAGAACATTAGTACTGAAAATGACATTGGCAAGAAGTAATCTGTCAAATTAACTATTCGTTAAGAAATAAATTGAAATTCAACAAAAATTCCAAATAACGCTCTAGAAAATTATTCTAATACACCGAAAAGTAGCGAAACTCGTTCTAACAGAGCGGCGAATTCAACAGATGTTGAGCATTGCATTTCAGGCGCATCAGGCCTCAAGGACATCACAAAAACGTGAACTTGAGCGTGAGCCCCGATTGATCAATCGAGGTCTGTGTGGGCGCTGAATTTATTCCCAAGCCTGTAGCGGCTGCCGGGAAAAAACATGCGGGCAAAGGTGATGACTTTGTTATTCATCGAAGTGCGCCGGGTAAGGACAAGGCAAGGTTCATCCGATGGCATACGCAACAGGTCACATATCTGCCCATTGGGCATTTCCGCGCGAATGGTATGTTCAACTTCCTGCAGGGGCAGTTTGGACAGGAGGTAAGCTGTCGGCGTGGTTTCTCGGAAGTCGTTTGTCAGATAATCGGGTGCGAAACAGGGGTTGACCCAACGATCCTCCAATTGCAGTGGCATGTCACCCTCCAGATGCACGATCCGTGTACGAAGAAGCGTTTCTCCCACCTGCATCCGGAACAACTCCGCCAGACGGTTGGTGGCGGTTTCCTCCCGGCGAAGAATAACGTCCGCCGAATAAGTATGTCCTCTCGCCCGAATATCGTCTGCGATATTTCGTACATCCAGAACATGGCCATCATCTGTTTTTTCGGCGACAAACGTGCCCACTCCAGGGACACGTGTTAGAATACCTTCGTCGGTCAATTCCCGAAGCGCTCGGTGCGCCGTCATGCGGGCAACACCGTATTCCTTCATCAGGGTATTTTCAGAAGGCACCTTGTCATTCGGGCCATAGACACCGTCTTTGATCGCCTGGATGAGCTCATCCTTGATGCGCTGATAGGGTGCCTGAATGGAATGTGCTGTCACGAACCCAACCTCAAGAATTCTAAAGCGCCCTATACTCGAAACAAACCCACGGGTGATCCGATCACTCTTATTGCAGAGCAAAGCATAGTTGCGCGATATTCGGGAGCGTCGAGCGAACAAAACCACCCTAGACAACCCTAGCCTTTGCTCTTCTATAGGTTTCAATTTTTATTTGTAAATCTTTATTTGGAATCTGACCTGACCATTTTAGGTACCAGAAGGCCACTTCAAGACGGGCACACGGCCCTAGAAGAGGTCACTCAAACACTTGAAATAGTACAGAAAGGCCAAACGTTCCGGCGTGAAACCGAACCCTGAAACAACCGGAAAATGCCATATTCAGTCCGCCGAAAATATACTTGCTGTTAATCCAGTGGCACGAGCTTCGGCAATCGCCTTATTCACACGGCTCAACACAACCGCTGTATTCTCGGAGTGCCAACATGTCATAACCTCATCCCATGCCGCGAGCACCAGATTTTTGTCATAACTGTAGGGCCCTCTGTTATGCGCCTGCTCAAAAAGCCGTGTATCAAAGTCGACGGAAACAACGACATCCACCCTGTGTTTGTCCAACAGCTCAAAGGCCTTCACCTCGGTTTCCACCACCAGTGTGGTAATACCCCAATCAAGCCCTACATGAGGTTCAAGCATTTTGAGATGGCTGCCCGCCCCAACAATAACTTTATCTTTCAGGTCTTGATAGGCTGTAACCGGCGCATCGCCTGGCCGGGTATAAAGGCGCAGTCCAATACTGTTTATGGGCTCTGAAAATCTGATGTGATTTCGGTCAACGCGGTCAATCGGGTAGTCATCAATATTATCAATCGCGATATACAGACAATCCGCGCGGCGCTCTGCAAAATCCCGCATGGCCCGTCTGTAGGACAGAAACTTCACTTCATGGTTACCGACCGAGGGCCTGACGACCTGTTCGAAAAAAAGGTTATGGGGGCCAGGTGTTTGCTGATGGAAAACGTGGGGTATCTGCCCCGCCAATATTTTCAAGGGCTCGGCTCGCCCCGCAACGGACCCGAGCAACAAAATCACAAGAACTGAAGAAAGAAAGATAACCCGCACGGTCCGCCAATGCCCTAATTGTTGCGATATACTCAACCACATATTTGGCAAGCATGGCAACAGTCCCCATAATTATATGAAGACATATTCTCGAGTTAAAACAACACAGCTGGTGCCGCCCCGCAGCCCACACTGCAGGGCGACTTTTGAAAGGCTACCGGTCAGCCCATTCTATCAAGGCGATCTTCCAATCGTGCCCTTCAAGGCGGAGCAACATAAATTCACGGCCCATCCGGTCATACTCTTTACCTCGGTAATTACCCGTTGTTCTGGAGTGGGTCACGACCCAGGCCCTGTCCCCCGCCTGCCCCATTTCACGCGACAAGGTTTCGCTCTCCATATTAGGCAGAAACGCCATGTCTGATTTCATATGCCCCGCCAAATAGTCGGCTTTGCTGGTTTGGGCATGACCGCCTTCAATGATCAGTACATTATCTGCAAGCAGGTGCGCCACCGTCGCTTCATCGCCAGCTTTCAGCGCGTCATAAAAAGCGTCGGAAATAGCGCCGTAATCATGCGCCTCGGCACCTTCGCCATGGTCGTCAGCCTTGTCTGCATGGTCTGGCTGGGCCGCATGGTCATGTGAACTGCCATCGCCATGGTCATGATCATGCCCTTCACCGGTAATCTCAGGCAGGCTTTTCACCCCGAGCCCATAGCCATAGACAATCCTACCACCCCACCAGGCCGTCACGGTAAGTGCCAGCGCGGCAACAGTCAGCAACGACAGGAACAGGGTTTTCGGATTGGCTTGCCCGGCCTTCCAGCGCCAGAAGGCCAGTATCAACATCGCCAGGCCGGACGGCACTGCCCAATTCCGGTGGGTGGTTATGGCAGCATGGGACGGACCATCATGTCCCACCGTATAGTAGGCCTGAAAGCCAGCGGCGAATGTCACGATTATGGCCAAGGCGCCAAAGGCCAACATCCAGTCCGCCGCCTTGAGAAGCCCGGGCTTCCAGTCCCGCTCTAGGCCAAGGGTGCCAAGCCAATAAGCAACCGTCGCCGTTACCGGCAATGCATAGGCAAAATGCACCAACACCGGGTGCAGATTTGGTTCGATCAAACTGGTCATCAGGCCTTCCCGCCTTCATCAAGTTGGTTCAGGCATGCCGGGGCATGCCTGCGAATCACCAATGTTTCAACTTCGTGTATGACGCGCGGACCGCTTGGGCCCGCTCCATCTACTAATGTGAGTGTATTTTCCATGCGCGTCTCTAGAACCATGCACGAATGCCGGCAATCAGCACTGTTCGCCCGACATCTTCACCAGCAGCACGCGCAAAATCGGCAGTGCCCCCCAGTTTTCGCTGCCACTCGATACCCACATAGGGGGCAAACTCCCGCTTGATTTCATAGCGCAACCGGACACCGGCACTCAATGAGGTGAACCCCGCTCCGGTCTCCTGCTTTACGATATCCTGAAAAGAGAACCCAATCTCGGCGCGGGGCTGCAGGATCAGGCGTTGTGTCAGCAGAAAATCATATTCCAACTCGGCGCTTGCTGTCAGATCCCCATCGGTACTTAGAAATGCTGCGGCATCCACCTCAAACCAGTATGGTGCCAGCCCCTGCACACCAAGGACCAGTTGATCCAGCCCTTCCGGTTTGAAATTATGGCGCAGACCGGCCTGCACATCCCAGAAAGGCGAAACTGCACGCGACCAAAGCGCCTGAACTTCGGCCTCTTCGGCGTCTCCGCTGTCCAGATTCAACTCGGCTTCTGTTTTAACCCAGAACTTGTTGATATCGCCGCCATACCAAGCTTGGCCATCAAGGACCAGATTGTCTTCGCCGTTGTGGCTTTGCAGCTCAAACCGATCAAGCTGCAACAGGTAAGTTTTCTGGCCACCCATGGCCTTTTTGATCTCTCGGCGCTTTTCCGCCATTTCCTGCGGATCATAATACTGATCTGCCTGCTGACCGGCGATAACGGGCGGCTTGTGCACTTCGTCATTAGCAGCTGCAGAACCCGTATTCATGAGAAGCGCACCGACTACCACTGCAGGCGAAAATATCTTGTACGCAAACATTATTTACGCCCCCCTGTTTCGCTTTCCACCTTATCGCCATGCCCATGATGCATGTGCTTGTGATCGGCTTCTTTCTTCATCCCTTGATCGGGCTCTACATTGCCTCGATGGCGTCGCATATGCGGGGGCGTTTCCGATTTTGGCAGCACGGATACCACCTGAAACATGCCTGCTTCCATGTGATAAAGCAGGTGACAATGGAATGCCCAGTCACCCACGTGCTCGGCTGATATATCGACCGACAGCTTTTCCCCGGGCTTCACGATAATCGTATGCTTGCGTGGTTTGTGATCGTCAGCACCGTTCACAACGTCAAAAAACATGCCATGCAAATGGATCGGGTGAGGCATCATGGTATCATTCACCATCGTCAACCTTAAGCGCTCAGCCTCATAGAAGACGATGGGCTCTTCCACTTCCGAATACCGTTTCCCATCGAACGACCACATATATCGTTCCATATTGGATGTCAGGTGCAGTTCGATCTCACGTTCTGGCTGTCGCAAGTCCGGGTTTACATCCAGACTGCGCAACTGCGAATATCGCAACGCACGATGGGGGACATCAGCAAGGCCGTGCCCGGGTTCGTCGAGCCTGTTTGCGGGTGCAGCAGCAATATTCACAACGCCCGGTCCGCGCTGGATATTGGCGCCAGTTGTCGGCAGGGCATGGTGCGTGTCACCTTGCGTCGTCATAGTGCCATGGCCCATGGCGGCGTGATCCATTTTACTGTGATCCATGCCAGACATCGCGCCGTGGTCCATGCCCATATCCTTCATTGTCAGTGGGACAGGCTTTCTGATCTTCGGCTCGGCGGCGCGCATCCCGGGCCTCGGTCCAAGCGTGGCAACAACCTGACCTGACCGGTCGATGGATTCCGCCACCATGGCATAGGCTTTTTCTTCCCGTGGCTCAACAATCACATCATAGGTTTCAGCCACCCCGATCTGGAACTCATCGGTTTCAACGGGCTGAACATTCAACCCGTCCGAGGCAACAACCGTCATCGGCAAACCTGGTATCCGGAAGTTGAAAATGGACATGGCCGCCGCGTTGATTATCCGCAAGCGCACACGTTCTCCGGGACGGAAAACACCATTCCAATTGTCTGCTGTCGAATGCCCGTTGATGACATACGTGTAGGTTGCGCCGGTCACATCTGCCCAGTCAGTGGATGACATGCGCATCCGACCCCACATCGCCCGGTCGGCAAGTGTGTCACCCAGGCCATTCTCGGATATGTCATCAACAAGATCGCCCACCGTCCGGCGCTGAAAATTCAGCGATTCCGCATTCTTTTTGAGTTTGGCGAAAATCCGGTGTGGGCCTTCAAAGGTCCAGTCGCCCAAAATCAATACATATTCGCGGTCATATTGAACGGGATCGGCGCCTTTAGGGTCGATAATGATCGGCCCATAGTGGCCCAGTTGTTCCTGCATGCCCGAATGCGAGTGATACCAATAGGTACCACTTTGGGGGACAGCGAACCGGTAGCTGAAGGTTTCCCCGGGTTTGATACCTGGAAACGAAACGCCTGGCACACCGTCCATGTGAAATGGCACCAGAAGGCCATGCCAGTGAATAGACGTATCTTCGGCAAGGCGATTAGTGACATTGAGGGTAATATCGTCTCCCTCACGAAACCGGATCAAAGGCCCCGGCAAGGTGCCATTGATCCCAACCGCAGTGGTAGAACGACCATCGATCCGGACCGGGAACCTGTCGATATCCAGATTGAAACTGTTGGCAGTGCCTGATGGCACACCCAAGTTGCCTCTGGCCGCGCTTTGTGCCCACAGAGGCAACAGACCGGAAAGGCAAAGGAAGGCGCCGCCGCCGGCCGCGCCTTTCAGGAGACTTCTTCTGCTCAGATATGTCATGGTCTCCCTCCCATGCCAACATGGTGGGATGGATTTGCATGTACACCTTCCATACGGTGCTGCCGGTCGCTATCGCAGGCAATGCTCGAATTCGGGTATTTACCCGCACTGTATAAAACAACTGATGAGATCATTTCGAACCCTCTCGGGGATTATAACATTTTCTTTTACCGGGCAGCCATTTGCTAACGGTAGGTGAAAGCCAAAATCAGATGATATGGCTTGAGAAAAGTTATAGGGTCCGGGGAGGCGGTGTAATGTGATCACCAACTGTCGAGAACAACGGTTGGCCGGGCAAAGGCGCCGGAGACGTATGAAGCATCCAGGCAACTGACGCCTGCGGCAATCGTCCGATCAGCGCAACAGTAACCGCCAGGCCGCAGCAGGATACATCACAGGCACTATTATCCTGACCAATGTGTCCATTCTTTTGAATCATGCTGGCATGTTTGAATGTCGAAACTGTTGTTGCAGCTTGATCACTTGTCATCTGTGCCATCGTGGGAGAAGCCATTTCTTCAACACAGCAATCATGGCCAGAGGCCGCGAATACGCTTGGAACGACAACCATCGATGCCGTCACCATAAAGACCATAAGGGCCGAATGTATTCTCTTAAATATAGCCATTGCTATCTCAGCATAACCCTTGACCAGGGTCGAGGGTCAAGAGGTCATTGTCTATTTCGTGGATAAAACAAATAAATTACTCACCCCCCCTAGACCTTCCAACAATTGGATGCTTCATGTGCATATCGTTCAAGACAGCATGCGCGACAAGGTTCCTTTCGTCAAACCGCTTTTCGAGCTTGACAAGCAATTGACGCTGCGGTTCCACCAAGCAGGTGTTGTGTTGGGGGCTGGCAGCGATGTCTTGTATGCCCTGGATGACACCGGGCGCCAGCTTACATCAAGAGCTGGAACTTTTTGTAGACGCAGGCATCTCGCCCGCAGACACATTGAGGATCGCAACGCAAAACGGCAGCAAGTTCGTCTATCGCGAAGACCAGATTGGCACCATCGAGACTGGTAAAATCGCAGACTTGGTCGTTCTATCCGCCA
>Ga0209273_10003233_pt1 | contig 11500 bp, 12 predicted proteins | sample tdAd471_FD_187126 | JGI IMG/M metagenome (GOLD analysis project Ga0209273, IMG submission 187126) | Marine sediment microbial communities from the Atlantic coast under amendment with organic carbon and nitrate - tdAd47.1 (SPAdes)... | ecosystem: Environmental > Aquatic > Marine > Coastal >...
GAGAGCGTGCGATAGCCGGATGTACCTTCACGAGACAGCGTGTCGAACCCGGCATCCGCCAGGGCGTTCTCATCAGCGATCATATGATCGATCGCTGCCATATAGGAATCGGATGCGGTCTCGATACCGGCCTGGCGATTGGCGTCCCACCACTGCAAGCCGGCCGCGACGATCACAATCGAGACGGCTGCGGCACCCACCCAAGGGCCCCATTTTTTCAGGGCTTCGAGGTATTTGTCCTGAGCAAGTTGCTCGTCGACTTCTTCAAAAACATCGACCACGAGGCGGGCACTCCGTTTAAAACGCTGGTTCGGGCGGACCCTAGCGGCCCAAACGCCCAGCGGCAACGGGGTTTAACCGTCCGCGCCCTACTCTTCCCGCTTGAGCGCGTAGACCTCGGCGCCGGAGGGGAAGGCCCGCACCCGCACATCCTCAGCATACTGGCGAACGGCAGCATCGGTGCGTTCCGCCATATTGTCGTAACGCTTGACGAATTTCGGGGTCCACTCGAACACGCCCAGCATGTCCTGGGTCACAAGAATCTGGCCGTCACAGGCCGCCGAGGCGCCAATTCCGATCGTCGGTGCGGACACCGCCTCGGTGATCTCGCGGGCGAGATCTTCCGCAACCCCCTCGATGACAATGGCGAAGGCCCCGGCCCGATCGGTGGCGACGGCCTCGTCGATCACTTTCTGGCGTTCGAATTCGGTTCGCCCCTTGGCCTTGAACCCGCCATCCGCGAGCGCCGCCTGCGGACGCAGACCGACATGACCGATCACCGGGATGGACCGCTCCGCCATGAAAGCAATCGTGTCGGCCGCATAGGTACCGCTTTCGATCTTGATCGCCTGACAACCGGTCTCGCTCATGATGCGCGAGGCATTCTCGAAGGCCTGTTCCGGTGATTTTTCGTAGGACCCGAACGGCATGTCGACAGCGACCAGGGCGCGCTTGCAGCCGCGCATCACGGCCTTGCCGTGCATGATCATCATGTCGAGGGTGACGCCGATCGTGCTGTCCAGCCCGTGCACCACCATGCCGACACTGTCGCCAACCAGAAGCATGTCGCAGTGCGGGTCCAGCAGGCGCGCCATCGGTGCGTCGTAGGCGGTCAGGGAAACGATGGGGACACCGCCCTTGCGGGCGCGAAGGTCAGGAGCCGTAATACGCCGGAGCTGGGTTTGTGCAGACATGGCAGGCCTCAATCCGTAAAGAGGCCGGGAAGCTAGCGCACAATGCTGCGGTGCAAAACCCCACTAATCCGTATTCAGACGATACGGCGGTCCGGGTCAGACGATCCGGCGCGGCAGGACCAGGGCAACCATGCCCGCAGCCATGGCGAGGGCCATCGCGGCCATGGCTTCCGGCGACACCAGGAAGGCGACGTTGGAAAGCAGGCCATCCGTCGGCATCTGCATATTGCTGAACAGGCCTTCCAGCTGGGTTCCCGCAACTGCGGACCCGGTTGAGCCGGCGCCGCCGAGCAGAAGCACGCGCTTGCGGTCCGGATTGGCGAGGCGTTTCAGCACTTTCTCGGTAAAGGCATCCGCCTGGGCAGGCTGCTCCAGAGGCGCCTGCGCGTTGGCGAAAGCGGCCTTGAGCCGTTGATCAAAGGCGTCTTCCATAGTCATCAGACTGTAACCTCCGCTTCCGCAAAGAAGGCCTGCAGCTTCGCACGCCCCCGGTTCACATGGGACTTTACCGTCCCCAGCGGCATGTTCAAAGATTCTGCCGCTTCCGAATGTGACATGCCACAAGAGTAACACATCACGACTGCCGCGCGTTCTTCTTCCTTGAGGGTGGCCAGGGCGCGATCCAGGTCAACCACATTCCCCATATCGCGGGGCGCTTCACTCTCTTCAACATCGGCCTGGAATTTTTCCAGCACGCGGTCCGCAGACTTGCGCTTTCGGGCCGATTTCAGGAACTCGGTATAGGCGATCGAACAGAGCCATGACTTGAACGTTCCTGTGCCCTTGAAACTGCCGATCTTCTCGAAGGCCCGGATGAATGTGTCCTGGGCGAGATCGTCGGCAAGGGCGTGGTTCCGGCACATCCGCTGCAACATGCCGCGGACAAGGGACTGGTGGCGACGGATCAGTTCTCCGAAGGCTGCATCATTGCGGGTGGCAATGACCAGGGCTGTGAGTTCTGCGTCCGTCGCCGCCATGCCGGGTCCTTACGCGTCGTCTTTGTTCTTGCCGGTCATCAGACCGAAACCGACCAGAACCAGGCCAATAAAGCCGGGGAAGGATGCGATAGCGGGCATGATGTACATGGCCTCGTCTTCGCCCTCGACGGCACCGATCATCCAGCCAAGAACGATGAAGGATGCTGCGACGGCCAGCAGGATGAGGCCCGCTTTCAGGTCGCCGTTTCCGTTCTTTTTCGGCATGCCCAGGGCACGAATGGTTTCCGGTGTCATTTCCTGACCTCCACGAATGGCTTCCTCAATGACCTTGAGCGTCGCGCGGCGGCGGCTGGTCGAGGCGTTGAACGCGATCCAGACAATCGCGACAACCATCGCGAAGGGGGACATCGAGACCAACATCACGGTCAAATCCATTTTTTATTCTCCTTTACTTGGACCCGGCAGCCTCTTCGTGCCGCCTTGTGACCTTTAGATGCGGGCCGGTTCCAAATTGGATGCAGGTATCAGCCGATAATCGCAACACCGAACAGATACATGTGTAAATTCATAATGATAAGAGCTGCGAGAACGCCCAGGACGATGGCCGTCAGATCGCCACCCCAGCCCTTGACGATGGGCGGCGGGCTCTCCCGGAAGAGCGCCAGGATGAATGTCGCGACCGACCAGAACAGAAAAGCGCCAAACAGCAGGACCGAAGCCGCCTCCCCGTTCGCCATGAGGTGGGCGAAAGCCCAGAGCGCCGTGCCGGCCAGCATGGGGTGGCGCACCCAGCGGCGGATATGTCCCGGCGCATAGGCGGAGACGATCAGCACGATGGCGACGGGAACGAGCGTGAAGGCGAGATGGCGCGACCAGTCCGGTGGCGTCCAGAGGATTTGCGGCGGATGGGCGATAATCTTGCCGTAGATGATCAGGGCAAATCCGGCCAGCGAGAGGATGGCGAAACCCGCCTTGTAGAGCCCCGCGCCCAGACGCGACTGGAGGGCGGACTTGATCCCCGGAAAGACCGGGATGAAGTGAATGCCCAGGAAAATGAACAGACCCAGCGCCAGAACGATCACATCGGCCTCCCCCAATGGTTTTGACCACTATAGGCGATTCATTCCGTCGGTCTCGCGGGTTGAGTTGTTTCTTGACTCAAAAACGGATGAGGCGCGGCAGGTTTACGCCGCGGACTGTCAGGAACTGACCGGCAAAAGCCAGGACTCCCACCACCGCGATGACCCCGCCCACGAGCGACAGGCTGTCGGCATGGGTTTCAAGAGCCGCAAGCAGCGCCGGTGCCGCCAGCAGGAGCGCTGTGGCAACCGCCAGCCCGGCCAGCAGGCGCAGGCCGAACTCGATCAGGAAGCGGCGCGCGGCAACCTTGGCCATGACCTCGGTCTCGAAACGCCGGTCGATGGCCGGCGTCGGGTCAGCATCAAAGAAGGCCTGGAGCGGATCGTCAGCGCTCATCTCTTACTCCCAGAATCTGTTCCAGACGCGCGCGACCGCGCGTCACGTGAGATTTTACCGTCCCCAGCGGCATTTCCAAAATCCCCGCTGCATCCCCGTGTGACCACCCCGCCCCGAGACAGAGCGCGACGGCGGCGCGCTGGTCGTCCGGCAATTGGGTCATGGCCTGCTGGAGCGCCAGGTTCATCTCGGTCTCCGGCGTGGTGTCCTGCGGGCGGTCAGCTTGCCAGGCCGTGTCCCGTTCGCGACCGCGCACGGCACCGCGGGCTGCGGTCTTGGCCTTTCGCCAGGCCATGCCGAAGAGCCAGCTGCGAAACAGCGCCGGATCGCGGAGCTCGCGCAGCTTCGTCCAGGCGGAGAGGAAGGCGTCCTGCGCCACGTCCTCCGCATCGGCATCATTGAGGCAAACCCGCCCGAGAAAGCGCCGGACCGCCTGTTGATGACGTCCGACAAGCCGCGCAAAAGCGGCGTCCGATCCGGAACGGGCCGCGACGACCAGCGCCGCGTCCGTTGTGTCCCCCGTCATGACTGCAATCAGTCACGACGCTTGAAGATCGCACCGGCGAGGAAGGCCAGGGACAGGACCGCCATGATCATGGCGATGAAGTAGGCCACTTCGCCCAGACCCAGCAATTCATAGGTTCCCTCGAAGGCGAAGACAGCGGCGAGACCGACAAAGAGAATGACCAGGAAAGCACTTCCGTGTTCCTTTTTTCGGCCCGTCCCTTCCTCATGCCAGCTGTTCTCGTCATCGCGGTCGAGATTGCGCAGCAGTTCCGCCGGCGGTTCCTTGCCAGCGGCCGCATAGGTTTTCAGCAGGTCGATCTTCGCCTTGGTGCGCTGATAGCGCATGAAGCTGGAGAAGCCGCCGGCGATGAAGAAGGCCAGCGGGAAAATCAGCCACCAGAAGTGAAAAAAGATGTCTTCCATATCGCGCCCTTTCTCAGCGTGATCAAAAATGTGTTTCGATCCTTAGTCGCCGCCACGTCCGGGCCTGGATGCAGGCGCTGCAAATTTCTTCAGTGGCGCACCGGTGTCCGGCAGCATCCCTCAAGCAGACGCGCCCCGCCCTCGCCGTCGCGCACATCGACATAGGCGCGCCAGCCATAACCAAGATCACTCATCCCGTCGGAGCATTCACGGCGGTCAATAATCGCCAGCCCCTCCACCTCGCCGTCCAGGCGATAGGCAAAGGGGTAGAAACGACCGGTCGCGACACGCCCCTCGGTGATCCGAACCGCCCGTTCCTCCCCGAGGGAATAGGCATCATAGAATTCCGCACCGCCATCCGTGCCGATGGTCAGGCCCCAGAAAGGTTCGGTCCCGGAGCAGATCAGCCCGCCGGGCGCGGAGGTCTCTCCCGCCGCGGGGCGATCCATCGGCGTCAGATAAGCCAGCGACACCCAGCCCTCGACGCCGTCAACGATGATCCGGCCCCAGCCATCCTCTTCCTCCAGCACCTCGACCATCTCCGCATGCGGTGGCAATTCGGCGAGGATGGCGCTGACGGGATTGGCGGTGGCGCGAACATTGAGTGTGTCATGATCATCGACATTCACCACCCGATAGACGGGATAGTCGGCCAGAACCGGTCCGGTCGAACTCATGCAACCGGCCAGCGCCAGCGTTGTGGCAAGCAATCGTGTCCGCATTTTCCCCTCTCCCTGGAACGCCTGACCAGCATGACCCGCATTTCAGAGCGGACGCAACTGGCGATCCCGAACCGGCCCGCCGCCCTTGCGCAATTCAAGCCCGTCGAGCGGCTGGTCGAGCATGTCCGCCCCCTTGCCCAGCCATCCGCGTACATTCGCCTTGGACTGGTCGCTGAGTGCCCCGAACTGATCGCGCAGCCGACGCAGGCAGAGGACGCGATAGGGCGAAACCGGAACTTTCCAGGCGACATCGTCCAGCGTGTACTCAACCTGTGCGCCCCGCGCGACATAGGCTGCAGCATTGGCTTCCAGATAAGGCAGGTATTCCGCGCTCGCCATGGCGAAAAATGGCTCCAGATCGCTGGGCACATAGGTGATCGGCGGGGCGCCGCGCAGCGTCTCGGCCTTCGCCGCCCAGAGCCGCGCCACCCATTCCAGCGTCCGCGGCGCCCGGCTCCGCATGATGGCCGCCGGTGTCGGATCATTCGCAAAGTGGCGTTGGAAGGGGCCGAACAGCGCGAAATCCGCCTCGCAGGGGCGACGGCCCATAATGTAGGGCCGGTCGTGGAAGATGACCTCGAGAATGTCGAGCGTCCGCAGAAAGAGGTTTTCCACCTGCTCCCGCGTCTCACGCCGCACGCCGTCGCGATAGAGGAAATGATATTGCTGGCGCAGGGTGACGAAGAGGCGCTTCAGCGCGACGGGAGCCGGAACATCGCGTAACAGCCCTCGTGCGAGCTGCTCCCCCATGAGGCGCGCATCCTGGCCGTGGGCCCAGCGATAATAGAGCGCGGGTCGCCACAGCCACTCATCGAACAGGTCCTCGAGCAGAAGGCTGGCAAAGCGCACATCCGACGTCTCCGCATGCAGGCGCGGTTTTGGCCAGAACTCCTCGAAATGGGCGATGATCGCCGTGGTGTCGGTCAGCCAGCTGCCGTCCGGACATTGCAGCTGCGGCATTTGCGCGATCCCGGTCGCCGTTGCACAGGCGCGGAAATCCTTCATGTCCATTTCGACATAGCGGAAGGGAATGCCCTTGGCGCGCAAATAGGCCTCAAGCTTCCCCGTGAAATAGGAAAGCTTGAGACCATGCAGCGTATAGATCTCGCCTGTCGACATGTCCGCATACGATACGATTCCGCAGCGGAAGGCGAGACGCGATTAGAAGGGCAGTTCGGTGAAGTCCGGCAGGTCGATCTCGATCTCGCTGACCAGATCCTCCTCATCCTCCATGAAGGCATGCATCACAGCGCGGACCTCCTCGGAGACCATGAAGAGATTGTGCCCCGCATTGCGCACCGTGACGATATGGGCATCGGACATGCCCGCAACGGCCTCGGCCTGGCTCTCCGGATAGGTCCGGCCATCCAGCGTGCCCGACAGGACCAGCACGGGCAGCTCGCCCTGCGGAAGGGCGCGGAAGTCCTCACCCAGATCAAACCCGTCCCAGGCTCCGAAGACCTGCGGCATGGGGAAGTTGAGATAGCCGCCAATCAGCCCGGCCTGGGATTCGACGCGGAATTGCTCGAAACGCGCCGGATCGATCCCGGACGCCAGATCCATGCCCGTTGACATCACGCGCAGGCCGATCGTTTCGTTCGGCGTATGGAAGCGCTGAAGGAGCCCCGTCAGGAGGCGCGTATCGCCGGCGTCGAGGCTCGCATAGAGCGCCAGCAGGATGGCGGCATTGCCCGGGTCCGAGATCAGCATGGATGCGAATTGCTGTGCGTGATGCCGCTGAACGAGGAGTTGGGCGACGCTGCCATCGCGTTGCGGAATGTCGACCAGCATCGGCTCGGCCTCCAGCCGCGCCTGCACGCGACGCATCAGACCCGCAATGTCGGGATAGGCCGCCGCGGCCGCCGGCTGCGTGTTCACCGCGGCCTGGAGGCGCTCGAAATAGGCATCCGTCCGCGACGGGAGTTTCACCGTCTGATCAAGCCCCTCGACACTGGCGAGGATGGCCCGGTCAATCTCCTCCGGCATCTCGCGGATCGCCGCGAGCGCCAGGTGGGTCCCGTAGGAAATCCCCCACAGAGTGACCTGGTCCGCGCCAAGATGCGCGCGCAGGGCAGAAATATCCGCCACGCTTTCAGCCGTGGTGTAACCGGTCGGGTCGATTCCGGCCTCGCGCCAGAAGGCGCCGCATTCCTCGACGGCCTGACGATAATCCTCAGCGAACTCCGCATCGCTCTGGCGCGCGAGATCATCACCGCCGAAACTGGACCGGCAACGGGGCATGCCGTTGGAAGACAGGCCCGTCCCCCGCTGGTCAAAGGCGATCACATCGCCATGACGACGCATCTCCATGAAGAGCGGGAAGCGACGCTCGCGCGCCGTACCCGTGCCGGACCCGCCGGGACCACCGGCGAGATAGACGATGGGCGAGCCCGCGTCCTCACCCGTGGCCGGGAAGCGGACATAGCCGATCTCGATCATCCGGCTGTCAGGGTCAGAGCGATTTTCCGGAACCATGAAAGACCCCTGAAAGGCGTCCACGGTTTCTCCGGAATTGGCTTCGAAAGTGATGGCTTCCTCATTGCCGATCTGAGCATGGGCCAGGGCCGTCGTACTGGCAGCCAGCAGTGCGGCGAGGCCGAGTTTCGCGATCTTGCGAGCGAACATGTGATGTCTCCTGTTGAGCCCCCCGGGGCGTGCACACAGGATGACGCCCGGACCGCGCCTGTCCGCTCCCAATCGGTGAACGGCAGTGACCAATCGTCAAATGGCGCAGACGCCGGTTACCGGTCGGGATAGATTGACGCCATGACTCGCCTTGCTGCCCTCTTCCTTGCCCTCGCCCAGATGCTGGCCTCCAGTCCGGCGATGGCGCAGATCTACACGAGTATCCAGTCTGACTCGGTCATCGCCTGTCCGGGCGATGGCACCGACACTCAACCCGATTTCGACAGTCTTCCCTGCACGGCGACGAATTTCTGGGACGTCGACCCGCAGGACAGCGAGGTCTGGATTCGCGGTGTCATCAGGGTCAGCGCGGATCAGCTTGCCCATGACGGGCCTTTGGGCCTCTACGTGTCCGCCATGGCGTCCAGTGAAGTCTGGGTGAATGATCAGCGTATCGGCCAGAACGGTCAGCCCGCAGCCAACCGGGTGGACGAGACGCCGGGCCTGATGGATGCCGTTCTTTACCTGCCGCACAGCCTGATGCGAGCGGGCGAAAATGAGATCGTGGTTCGCTATTCCGACCATCACGGTTTCCTGACGGTTGGAAACCCGCTCCACGTACTGGCCATCGGCCCCTATACCGACCCGACCACGACCGTCATGGCCTCCTACAAGTGGTCCATGGTGACGCTCGGCGCCTTCCTGCTCGGCTTCATCGTCTTCGGTGTCAGTGCTGTGCGCGGTGAAGACCGGGTTGGATCGGCCCTGCTGAGCGCCCTGTCCTTTATGGCGGGAGCGCAATTGCTCGTCGAAGCCGGACGCGGCCTCATCGCCTATGCCTACCCGCTCCACGATGTCCGGCTTGTCCTGATTGTCGCGTGCTCCACCGCCTTCGGCCTGTTGCTGGTTGCCTATCTTCTGCACCGGTTTTCCGCGCTCAGCCGCCGACAGCAACTCATCCGGCTCCTCGGTGTGCTGGCCTTGCAGCTGTCGGTGATCGCCATCCAGATCGGCTATGACGCCAAGGCCGGATTCAGCTTCCTGGCCGCCTGTGTGGCGGGGATTGTGTGGTGTGCGGTATGGACCCGGCAGAAGAAGCCCGGAGCGCTGACCTTTCTGGGTATTCTGGCCGGGTTTACGGCCCTTCTGCTCTACTTCGCCGGCCGGTTTCTGGATGTCTATTTCTTCTACGCCGTCACCGGTCTCCTGCTCTTCCTGTTCTGGCAGCAGGCCATCGCCCTCATCCGCGCGCGCCGGGCCAAGCGACACGAGGAAGCCCGCGCCGCGCAGCTGGAAGTCGCCCTGGCGCAGGCCCGACAGAAGTCCGCGCCGGACCAGATCCAGCTCGTGTCCAGTGGCCGTGTCGACTACGTGTCCACCGACAGCATCGTGCAGCTAAAAGGCGCGGGCGATTATGTTGAGGTACATTTCGAGAGCGGCACGACATCGCTCTATACGGGCGGGCTGACCCAGCTTGAAGCCGACCTGCCACCGACCTTCCTGCGCGTTCACCGCTCCCACATCGTCAACACCGCCTTCGTCTCGGCCCTCGAGCGCGACGTCAGCGGCGTAGGCCGCCTGATGCTGAGCAATGGCACGGAAGCTCCGGTCTCGCGTCGGATCATGCCCAAGGTGCGGAGCGCGCTGGCCGCTGCTTGAGCGGACTTGCAGGCCCCTTCCCCACCAGGCGCAAAAAGAAAAGGGCGGAGCCGAAGCTCCGCCCTTTCCCTTTACTCGAGGGGGCGAGTTTAACCGTTCAGGTCAAAACGGTCGGCATTCATGACCTTGGTCCAGGCCGCGACGAAGTCCTTGACGAATTTCTCGCCATTATCGTCCTGGGCATAGACCTCGGCATAGGCGCGCAGGATGGAGTTCGAGCCGAACACCAGGTCCACGCGGGACGCCGTCCACTTGGTGGCACCGCTCGCGCGGTCCTTGATCTCGTAGAGACCGTCCTTGGACGGGACCCACTTGTTCGCCATGTCGGTGAGGTTGACGAAGAAGTCGGTCGTCAGGGCGCCTTCGCGATCCGTGAAGACACCATGCTTGGTGCCGCCATGGTTCGTGCCGAGCACGCGCATGCCGCCGATGAGGCAGGTCATCTCGTGCGCGGACAAGCCGAGAAGCTGGGCGCGGTCGAGGAGCATTTCCTCGGACTCGACGACGTAGTTCGCCTTCTGCCAGTTGCGGAAACCGTCAGCCAGCGGCTCCAGGACGGAGAAGCTGTCGGCGTCGGTCTGGGCCTCGGTGGCATCGCCACGCCCCGGTGCGAACGGCACAGCGACGTTGAAGCCTGCGGCCTTGATGGCCTGCTCCAGGCCGACATTACCAGCCAGAACGATGACGTCCGCGATGGACGCGCCGTGCTTGGACGCAATCGGCTCGAGCGCGCCGAGCACTTTGGACAGGCGGGCCGGCTCATTGCCGTCCCAGTCTTTCTGCGGTGCAAGACGGATGCGGGCACCATTGGCACCGCCGCGCAGGTCGGAGCCGCGGAAGGTCCGCGCGCTGTCCCAGGCGGTGGAGACCAGTTCGGCGATCGACAGGCCGGTCGCGGCGATGTCGGCCTTGACCGCGTCGACATTGTAGCTCGTGGAGCCAGCCGGGATCGGATCCTGCCAGACCAGATCCTCGTTCGGAGCATCCGGGCCGATATAGCGGGTCCGCGGACCCATATCGCGGTGGGTCAGCTTGAACCAGGCGCGGGCAAACGTGTCCTTGAAGTAGTCCGGATCCGCCATGAACTTCTCGCAGATCGCGCGATAGGTCGGGTCCATCTTCATGGCCATGTCGGCATCGGTCATCATCGGCATGCGACGCACGGACGGGTCCGTACTGTCGACCGGCATGTGCTCTTCCTTGATGCCGATCGGCTGCCACTGATTGGCACCGGCCGGGCTCTTGGTGAGTTCCCACTCATAGCCGAAGAGAAGCTCGAAATAGCCCATGTCGAACTGGGTCGGATTGGTCGTCCAGGCACCCTCGATACCGGAGGTCACGGCGTTGGTCGCCTTGCCACCCATGTTCGGGTTCAGCCAGCCGAAGCCCTGGTCCTCGATCGCACCGGCTTCCGGTTCCGGGCTCAGGGCACCGGCGTCGCCGTTACCATGCGCCTTGCCGACCGTGTGGCCGCCACAGGTCAGGGCTGCGGTTTCCTCGTCATCCATCGCCATGCGGGCGAAGGTTTCGCGGACCTGGGCCGCCGTCTTGATCGGATCCGGTGCGCCGTTGACGCCTTCCGGGTTCACATAGATCAGGCCCATCTGCACGGCAGCGAGCGGGTTTTCCATCGTCTCCGGACGCATCACGTCTTCATAACGCGTGTCCGACGGCGGCAGCCATTCGCGCTCGGCACCCCAATAGGTGTCCTTCTCCGGATGCCAGATGTCTTCGCGGCCGAACGAGAAGCCATAGGTCTTCAGCCCCATGTTCTCGTAGGCCACCGTACCGGCGAGCAGGATGAGGTCGGCCCAGGAAACCTTGTTGCCGTACTTCTTCTTCAGCGGCCACAGGAGGCGACGCGCCTTGTCGAGATTGCCGTTATCCGGCCAGGAGTTGAGCGGGGCAAAGCGGATATTGCCGCAACCGCCACCACCGCGACCATCGGCCAGACGGT
>Ga0209273_10003235_pt1 | contig 11494 bp, 9 predicted proteins | sample tdAd471_FD_187126 | JGI IMG/M metagenome (GOLD analysis project Ga0209273, IMG submission 187126) | Marine sediment microbial communities from the Atlantic coast under amendment with organic carbon and nitrate - tdAd47.1 (SPAdes)... | ecosystem: Environmental > Aquatic > Marine > Coastal >...
AGGAAGACCGGGAGTTCATCCGCGATCTCATCCTGTATGAAGATGATGAGATGATTGCCATCAACAAGCCTGCGGGTATCGCTGTGCAGGGTGGCTCCGGACAGGGGCGTCACATTGATGGTATGCTTGCGGCTTTGGGGGATGGTGAGCATCGCCCGGTTCTCGTGCACCGGCTCGACAAGGATACGAGCGGCGTGCTGCTGCTCGCCAAATATCCGAAGGCTGCTGCTCAGCTGTCTGAGAAGTTTCGCAGCCGTGACATGAACAAGGTTTACTGGGCCGTCACCGTAGGTGTACCCAACCCACCCTTTGGCCAGATCCGTTGCTGGATGGTGAAGGGCATTGAAGACGAGAATGAAGAGGGCGGTTACCGCATCATCAATCCCAAGGCGCGCGGTCGCCGCGATGCGGATCGCGAGCGAATGTTCCGCTCTGCACAAGGCGTTGAAGGCGCACGCCATTCGATCACGGATTATGCTGTGGTTTCGACCGCCGGGCAGAAAGCAGCCTGGGTCGCCATGAAGCCTGAGACCGGCCGCATGCATCAGCTACGCTTCCACATGCTGGAAATGCAGACCTCCATTCTGGGCGACTTCAAATACCAGTGCCGCCGCGAAGTGCCGCAAGGGCTGGCGCCCGGTCTGCATCTTCACGCGCGCGCGCTGGTTATCCCGCGCCAGAACGCAAAGCCGATCAAGATCGTTGCGCCGCTGCCGCCGCACATGAAGCAGACCTTTGAGGCGTTGGGGTTTCTTGAACAGGAAGCGGGCAAGGACCCGATGGCGCCATTCGTCTGATGTCGGGACTGAAGCTTGCCATCTGGGACGTGGACGGAACACTCGTCGACAGTCGTGAAACCATTCACAATATCATGGTGGAAGCCTTTGGCCTGTCTGGTCTCACGCCGCCTGAATATGATGCTACGCGCCGCATTGTAGGCTTAAGTCTGCATGAGGCGTGCGCCCAATTGGCGCCGGCTGCCAGTGCTGATGACATTGAGAAACTCGTTACTGACTATCGCAACTCATGGGTGCGGGCACGAAGTCAGCCGGGCTTTTCACAGCCTCTTTATGATGGCGCGCTGGAGACTCTTGAAGCCCTGCGGGCTGAAGGCTGGCTGATCGCTATGGCCACTGGCAAGACGCGCCGGGGAATTGCCAGCCTGTTTGAGCTTCATCAGTTGGAGCACTTCTTCGATACCATATGGTGCGCTGATGATGGCCCCGGCAAGCCGAACCCCTATATGGTGGAGCAGGCCATGGGCGCTCTTGGCGCTGCGCCTCACGAGAGCCTCATGATCGGCGATGCCATTCACGACATTTCCATGGGACGGGCCGCAGGTGTCTATACCCATGGTGTTAGCTGGGGCTTTGGCGCAGCACACGAACTGAAAGAAGCAGGCGCGCATGAAGTGCACCATGATTTCAGTACGCTGCGTAACAGCCTGATAGCCTTTGATCCAAAGCCCCGGCCCTAGTTTGGTTTTGACATGCCTTCAGGGGCAACGTCTTCAAATGAGCCCTGACCAATCATCAGTTTCACATCGTCAAAATAGGCGACCGTGTTTTCGTGCGCGTTTTCCCCACTGATCGCATAGACACCGAACTTCCAATAAGGACCTTCCTTGTCATTATAGCCAACAACAATATTGTTCTGCACGGTGTGAGTATCGTCCACCCAGACCTCCACTTTTCCCTCGCCTTTTGTGTTGTAGACATCGTGGATAACCAGATTATGCCACTTTCCACGTTCGGCAGGGGCCAGCGGGATCGTCATGCCAGGATTGGTATAGGTGGAGCGTTCGGATTCTCCAGGTGTGATGACCTTGTTGTCGCCGACAATCAGCAAAACAAATTGTCCGTCCTCGACCGTGATTGCCACAGGAGGGTGGCGCCAGCTCTCGCCCTTGGCAAAGTCAGGCTGCCCATGGGTTTGAGCAATCATCAGGCGGCGGCCTTCATCGCTTTCTTCTGTCTCATCCAGATAAAAGCGAAACCCAACCCAGTCCTGCCGGTTTTGTTTATAGCCAGGCACGCGGTCATACCAGGCAGACATCAACTCTGCGCTCTTGGTCGGGCGCGTACCATCCATGTCTTCCTTGCGATGCTCGAAACGAAGTGTGCCCTTCGTACCGTCAGGCGCGTCGGCGATCGAGCAGGCATAGTCGAACGCGCACTCCCGCAGCCATGAGTCTGGAGTGTCATAGACGGCAGGGCCGGGTTTCTCGCATGCTGTGACAGAAAGTGCAGAGAGTGCGCAGGCGATTAGGGTATGTATAGTCCGCATGGAGCAGGCTCTTTTCGTTTCGAGACAGGGGCGTTAATTCAAGCAGTAAATGTGCCATGTTTTCATGAAAATCAGAAAGGCGTTTCGCCTAAGTGCTATTCAGATGTGGGAAGTGGACAGCATATCTGCCCTTGGAAAGGCACCTATCAGAGCGTACATGCGCGGCCATGACTGACGAAATTCCAAAGCCTAAGCGCTTCTACAAAACTGCTCGCCCCGAGCAGATGCCCGGGGGCTGGACGATCCAGCTGGACGAGCGCGCGATCAAGACGCCCGCGCGTGCGGCTATGCTGCTGCCGACTGAAAAACTGGCAAAGGCCGTCGCTGCGGAGTGGAACGCGCAGGAAGAACAAATCGATCTTTTGTCCATGCACCTGACGCGTCTCGCCAATGTCGCGATCGATCGCACGCCTGAGGTTCGCTATGAGATGGCAGACGAGTTGGCGAGATACTGCGAAACAGACCTGATCTGCCATATCGCCGAAGACGATGAGGAACTGGCTGAGCGCGAAGAGGCACATTGGGCGCCGATACGGGCATGGGCCGGACAGGCGCTGGATGTCATTCTGGTGCCGGTAGAAGGTATCATCGCCTCACCGCAGCCGGATGCCTCGCTGGAGGCTGCGCGCACCTATGCGCTCTCTCTGGATGATTTTGCTCTGACAGGTCTCGTCTATGCCTGCGGTCTCTATGGCTCTGCCGTGCTGGCGATGGCTGTTGTTGAAGGAGAGCTGTCCGCGACAGACGCCTTTGAAATCTCCCGCATTGATGAAGCCTGGCAGGCCGCGCGATGGGGCGAGGACGATGAGGCAAAGGCTGCAGCCGCTCTGAGACGTATTGAAGCCAAGGCTCTGGATACCTGGTTGTCTGGCCTGAGCTGACTCTTGCTTGCGACGTCGATCACCTGAATTCCTGATGAACCGGGGTAAAACCGGCGATGAATGCGCTGGTCAGACCCCGTTCCATTATGTCGTGTTTTGCTGCACGCATGATGAAACGCATCATGAATATCCGAGTGGCTGCCGTTGCCCTTGCTGCGTCAGCACTCACCGTCGCCTCGGCAATGGCCGATCCGGTCGCCAAGATTGACACTCGTCGTGGCGCAAATACAGGTCTGGTGATTCAGGTCGATCACAATGATCACGGCTATCGCGGTCGCCCCAAGGGAGGTTATCGCCTGAATGAGTGGGGTCAGACCCGCTTTGAGGAACGTCGGCTGCGCCGCGATGCTGTTCGTACTTGCCGGGCCGAAATCAATCGTGCCGCATGGCGCACAGGCTATCGCGATGTCGATTTTGATGATGACCGGCGCGTCCGCCAGATTGGACCCTATGGCTTCCGCATCCGGTTTGATGATGTGGAGTTCGAAGGGCGGCGCCGGGACCGCGAAAGAGATGTCACCTGTGTGGTTCGCCGCGGACATGTGACCCAGCTTGAAGGTATTCCGGATAGAGGACGATACGGTCACGGTCGCAGATATTAGGGCATCTGCCCTTGCGTAACTCTTGTGACCAGCCAGCCAGAATGGCGGCGTCTGCACAGTGCCTCAGGTTTTACACCTGGGGCACTGTTGTTTGAAAAGGCCTAACGACGCACTTGCGTTTGCTGTTCTGCTGTATAAGCACGTCTGAAACAAAGAGTAACAGACGGCTGGGAGAGGCCCATGAAGGACGTAATCGAAGCGCTGGAAGCAAAACGTGAGCAGGCCCGCCTGGGTGGTGGCGAAGCCAGAATCGAGAAGCAGCATGCCAAGGGCAAGCTGACAGCTCGGGAGCGGATAGGCGTTCTTCTGGATGAAGGCAGCTTCGAAGAGTACGACATGTTTGTGGAGCACCAATGCTCCGATTTCGGCATGGAAGAGCAGAAGATTCCTGGCGATGGTGTCGTCACAGGGCAGGGCATGGTCAATGGCCGTCTCGTCTATGTCTTCTCAAAGGACTTTACCGTTTTCGGCGGATCTCTTTCCAAGGCCCACGCCGCGAAGATTGTGAAGGTACAGCAGGCAGCCGCCCGTAACGGTGCGCCCGTGATCGGCATTTTCGATGCTGGCGGCGCACGCATTCAGGAGGGCGTCGATTCGCTCGCTGGCTATGCAGACATCTTCATGGAGAACGTGCTGTCGTCCGGCGTGATTCCTCAGATTTCCGTCATCATGGGCCCTTGCGCAGGCGGCGACGTTTACTCTCCCGCGCTGACCGACTTCATCTTCATGGTAAAGGACACGTCCTACATGTACGTTACCGGTCCGGACGTTGTGAAAACCGTGACCAATGAAGACGTCTCCCATGAGGACCTCGGCGGTGCCCGCGTTCATGCGGCGAAATCCGGTGTCGTGGATGGCGCATTCGAGAACGACATCGAGGCGCTGGTTCAGATGCGCCGTCTGATCGACTTCCTGCCAGGGTCTAACCGCGAAGACCCGCCGGTCCGTACGGTCTATGATTCTGCGGAGCGGGTTGAGGACAGCCTCGACACGCTGATCCCGCCGAACCCGAACACACCTTACGACATGAAAGAGCTGATCGAGAAGGTTGCCGATGAAGGCGACTTCTTTGAAATCAGCCCGAATTTCGGGGCGAATATTATCTGCGGCTTCGGGCGTATTGAAGGCTCGACCGTTGGCTTTGTGGCTAACCAGCCGATGACGCTGGCCGGTGTTCTGGATATTGATGCCTCCCGCAAGGCCGCTCGGTTTGTGCGTTTCTGCGACTGCTTCAATATCCCGGTTGTGACCTTTGTGGACGTCCCGGGCTTTATGCCGGGCACGAAGCAGGAATATGGCGGCCTCATCAAGCATGGCGCGAAGCTTCTGTTCGCCTATGCCGAGGCAACTGTGCCCAAGGTAACGGTCATCACGCGCAAAGCCTATGGCGGCGCCTATGACGTGATGAGCTCCAAGCATCTGCGCGGCGATGTGAACTATGCTTGGCCGACAGCAGAGATCGCCGTGATGGGCGCGAAAGGCGCTGTTGAGATCATCTTCCGCAAGGACCTTGGGGACGATGAGAAAATCGCCGCGCATACGAAAATGTATGAAGACAATTTCGCGAACCCTTATGTCGCTGCGCGCAAGGGTTATATCGACGATATCATCATGCCGCACTCAACGCGCCGCCGTGTTGCCAAGGCGCTGCGTACTCTCCGTACCAAGCAGCTGGAAAATCCTTGGAAGAAACACGACAACATTCCGCTCTAGGATACGAAGCCCGGAGTTTGAGATCTTTTCTGCCCGAGGGCCAGATAGCCACTATGCTGGCCCTCGGCGTGTTTGATTACGTATACAAATCTTAGATGCAGAAGATTTGGTGCGCGCTCTTATCCGTAAGGATACCTGCTGATGGGCAGCATCAGGTCGGTTATGGAAAACTACCCGGAATTTTCCGGGAAAGCTGTCCGGTTTAAAGATGCAGGTAAGTGATATGCGTTGTGCCTTGGGGCGACCCTATCAGGTTTTTTCGGCGGGTAAGTGCTCGCTGGAATACATGGTGTGCGGGTCCGATGGGCTTGTACCACTCGTCCTTATCCATTCCGTGGAATATCCTGGCTGGCCGCCTCAGGACTTCTGTGAAGAAGCAGAGGCTGCAGGCTTTCAGGTTATTGCTGTCCGGCGCCCGGGATTTGGCAACAATCCAGCCCTTCCATGCATGAGCGGCCAGGCGGATCTGATCGCAAATTTTCTTCGTGCGAATGAGATCAAGGGCGCCGTCATCGTGATGTCTGGTACCGGATGCCCGATTGGTTACAAGCTGGTCAAGTTTCAGGATCTGGCGATCCGGAAGTCAATCTTTGTCAATTGCTGTTTCAATTACGACCAGATCGCCCAATTCCAGCCTGAGTGGTACAGCAAGATCATTCAGCAGACGCTGAAGAGTGTCTCCGGCGCCAGATTGTCCCTAATGGCACTCAAAAGCTCCTGGGGCATTTTCGGCCGCGCCTGGGTGCATGAAACTGCTTTGGCGAAAAGCAAGGGAGACATCTCCTTTCTGCGCGAAAATCCTGAGCTTGTGTCCGAGGCGATTGATAATCTTCTTGCGCGGCTGGATGTCCACACATTCCATACGGAAATCTCATCTTCGGTCAGAACAGACTCTTCCTTGACCGATGGCTATTTCGAGGACGTACCGGCGCTTGTCATGTCTGGCAGTGAGACCACGGGGACATGGCAAAAAGGGGTAGAGGCCGAGGCTGCGCGTCTCGGGCTACCTGCAGTTACCTATCTGCCTTCTGGAGACTTTCTGGCGGCCTATCAGTCGCCTGGAGAGTTTTTTGTCTCGCTGCAAAAGCAGATGTGAACAAGGCTACCCAAGTTAGAATTGGCTCACCTGAGGCGGTCGGCTCAATCAGAACAATTTGAGTTTCAGACGGTTGCGGAATGACCGTACAGCGCGACTGAAAATTCCCGGTACAGCGGGAGAGGTTTTCGCTGCGTCATGTCAATATCTCCGGCATTCTGTAGTAACTATTAGAGGTATTGAATTGCCAGTTTGCAGATAAATTTACAAAGGAGTAACGGAGCTTCCTCTACCTATGACCCTAGGATATATACGTATGGCTTTTTCAAGCTGTCGGGGAAACAGTGTCAGAGTGTGGTTTAGGTTTGGTTTTAAGGTGGCGTAGCCTGTCCAGGGCCCGTTCAGAAGGGCTTCGAGCTTGAGAAACAAGGCCGTGGGAACCTTTGGTTCATTTTGGGGTTGGAACTAGGTTATCTGTCCTGTTCTGGTTAAGGGGGGCTGAATGCTCTCAGATCTGATATCTTCTGAATTACCGTATCTACGCCGTTATGCGCGGGGGCTTATGGGTCAGCAAACCGAGGGTGACGCTGCCGTTGAGGACATGATCGAGTCCTTGATCTTCCGCATTTCTGTTGCGCCTGAGATAAAATTCAACAGGGCTGACCTGTTTGCCGAGCTCGACAAAACGGCTCGCAAGCGCATCGCGTCCTTGTCTGATGACAGCGGCATCGCACGCATTCTGAATGCCATGTCGACGGAAGAGCGTCGTACCCTTCTGCTGACCATTGTTGAAGGTTTCACAATTGTGGAAACTTCCAAGATCCTTGGCATGACCATCGAAAAGGTAGAGGAGACGCTCAAGACAGCGGAGACCACGATTACGCACGCTGTTTCGACGCCTGTGCTGATCATCGAGGATGAGACGCTGATCTCTTACCAGCTTTCCCAGATCGTGCGTGAGGCGGGGCATACGATTGCGGCTGTTGCGACCACGCAGGGCGAAGCCGTGGAATTTGCGCGCACTGGCAATTTCGGCCTGATCCTTTCGGATATTCGGCTGGCAGATGGTTCGACCGGTATTGATGCCGTCTCGGATATTGAAGGCTTCATGGATGACGCCGTGCCTGTGGTCTACATCACGGCTTATCCGGAAATGCTGTTGCAGGGTGGAGTAGGCGAACCAGCCTACCTGATCCCCAAACCGTTCGATCCGTTTCACGTTCGCACGGTGATTGATCAGGCTGTCTTGTCCGCCTACCTCGCAGATACGCGCAAGGCCGCTTAGGGCCTTGTTCCTTAGAAAGAGACCTTGATGCCGGCGCGGATGTTCTGTCCCGGTGCCGGGACCGTTTCTTTCAGCACGGATGTTGAGTAGCGAACCTCTTCATCCGTCAGATTGCGTCCTTCGACGAACAATTGCGTGCCTTCCTTGCCAAAGCCCAGTGCGGAGAGCTTGAAAGCAGCTCGCGCTCCGAAGGTCGTATAGCCATCGGTCGGCAGGCTGCCTGCACCGGGATCATCCTGATCTGCCGCAATCGTCATATTGGCTTGCACGGACCAGAGCTTCCAGTCGGCTTGTAGAGAACTGTGGAATGTCACAGGCGGCAGATAAGGGATGTTTCCGCCGTCATCCAGTTCGCCATTGACAAAATCAATACTGGCGTTTGCTATCCAGTCAGCTGACAGGGCGCTTTGGGGGATCCGGGCTTCGCCATAGATTTCACCCCCGAAGAATTCCGCGTCTTGTTGACTGAACAGATACACCGGCACGCCGTCCACTTCATCTGTCAGCACACCTTCATTCAGGGTTGAGCCTGGTGTCAGATAGATGAAGCCGTCAAAATCTGTCAGGAACAAGTTGCCGCCCGCGCTGAGCCAGTCATTTTCCCAGCGCACGGTGGCTTCGAGGTTCGTACCTTTTTCCTTGTTGAGTGACGTGTTGCCAACTTCGTATTGGCGGGTGGCAAGGTGGGCGCCATCCGCGAAGAGTTCGCTCTCATTCGGGGCACGTTCCGTGTAGGAGAGCTGCACACCTGTAAACCAGCTCGTTCCCCAGTGCGCATGTGCACCCAGTGAACCGCTCACGAGATTGAAGTCGACCTTTCCGGCGACGGAGTTGTCGAGTTCGACATCATCGAAGCGAAGTCCGCCCTCAATACCCGCGCCATCCTCTAGTTCGTAAGTCTCATAGACAAAGACACCCAGATTCTTGGTCTTGGTCGGCGTGATGAAAGCTTCATCGCCAAAGGCGCCGATTTCCTTGTCGAGATATTGAAGCCCGAATGCACCTTCGATATTGCCGATCAAATTGCCGACCTCGATCCGGGCTTCCGTGCCGTCTGTATCATAGCGGGTGCCAGGCTCGCCTGGGGCCTCGAATTCCGTGTGAGTGTAGTCAGCAACGGAAAGGTTGGCTGCGACATCCTTGAGAATGCCGTAGTCCAGATTCATGCCACCGCGCAAATCGTAGCGGGTCTGCTCCAGATCGATGAAAGGCGACTCTTCTTCATGGTCGGCTTCTTCTTCGCCGTCATGACCTTCTTCTCCGTGTTCATGTCCCGGCAGGCCATATTCAGATGTCTGATGTCTGACGCCAAAGCCCAGAAAGCCGTTGTCGCCTACCCAGGAAAGTCCACCGGCAAATGTACCTGTTTGCAGAAAGGAATTTTCAAGCGTGCCATAGGCCTCTTCATGTTCGTGCTCATGGTCATGATCTTCTTCGCCTTCCTCATGCTGTTCGGAAGCTCTGAGGCGAGAAGATTCGGCAAATCCCGGAATATCGTAATTCCCGAAGTCGCGAGCCGAGGCGGACAGTGTGAGTACGAACGGGCCCGTCGTGTAGCGTACCTTGCCAGCGGTCTCTGTGCCATCATTGACACTATTGGTGGCCGCAAGGCCGTCAAAGCTGAGGGGCTCGTCTGGAAGTTTCTCGACAATCAGGCCGTCAATGACGTTAACCACGCCGCCAATGGCCTGGCCGCCATAGGCGAGAGCCGCCGGACCGCGAAGGATTTCGACCTTTTCGGCGTCGATGCCATCAGCTGCAGCCTGATGGTCCGGGGAGGCCGCAGAGACGTCGATCACGCCAATGCCATTGGTAAGTACCAGGACGCGTTCTGCGCCAAGTCCGCGCAGAACCGGACGGCTCGCGCCCTGTCCGAAGAAAGTCGTGGAGACGCCAGGCTCAGAGGCCAGCGTGTCCCCCAGTGTGCCGGAGAGTTTTTGAACCAACTCGTCACGATTGATGGAGCTGGCATTGCCGATCATCTCGTCGGTGTCACGTTGCGGGCCGACGCCGGTCACGATGATCGTATCCAGGGTTTCAGGGGCGTCTTGAGCAAAAGCAAGCGGGCTCACGCCCAGCAGAAGGGTTGCCGCAAGCACGCGGCGGGTATTGGAGGATTTCATTTTGGATGTTTCCTTACAAACAATAGGCAGGGCTGCCCGTAGGCAGCGAATTCAGAGCTTATTGTTGGAGGGAGGGCGGACTTCGTGGGGGAGGTGCGCGACCCGGCGGACGGCTCCAGCGGGGCGCTTCAATATAGAAAGACGTTTCGGCAATTTCCGGTGCCGGCAAGGCAGGCGGCAGTGTATCGAAGGTCGGCAGTATCGCTTGATCCTGCGCGACGACCTTCAGCTGACAGGTAACGCCATAATGCTTATGTGGTTGGTCAGCATGCGCCGCCGAATGCCCAAGCGCCAGCGCCTGTACGAAGATGTACAGCGCAGCCAGAAAGGACAGGCGGTGTGTGTTGAGACGCCGTTTGCTCATTGTTACTCAGTTACACCCAGTTGCGGCATTCGCAAGCACTCCAACAGCTAAAAAACATTACGAAACGCACCTGCAGCTCCAGCTTTCAGGGTTTGGTAACCAAGGAGTCGCATCTTGGTGAAGGTTAATAAAAAGCCTTGCGCTGTTAAGAGGATGTAGCATGTCGAAGAAAGCTGTGCGCTGGGGCGCAGACGTTGGATGCCAGACGAAAGTTAAGCCGCTGGAGATTCGCAACGACCTTTCCGACCATGGTTTGAAGGGTAAACGCGCTCAAGGACAATTGGGTCTGAACCGTCAATTGACAAAGATGGCGGCCAAAAAGGATGCTCGGGATGGACTGCCTGTCTCTGAAGCAATCACTCAGGATCAATGGAGTGAATGCGAGCAGCAGATTGCCGAGCGCGCCGAGGATGTGCGCCGGGGCCTTGGCACATGGCTCACCACGACGGCGGCGACCGTCCGTAACTATATCAATGATTACACGCCAGTAGATATTTATCCGGATCAGCTACGCGAAGCGATCAAGTCTGAAGAGAACGAATATCGCCATTACGAGTTGGATGATGTGCACGATGCGAAGGAAACGCATACGGCGGCGATTATCGAACTCCAGCAGTTCCGCGCCCGTCATGGCGACCGCATTGGGGACCGCACGCCGGACATCAAGAAGAATGTCGAGCAGGCGATTGCGATCCTGATTTTCATCATGGTGCTTGAAGGTGGCTTCAATGCACTGTTGTTCAAGGATGCTCAGGCGAATGGCCTGATGGGCGGCCTGATGATTGCCTTCGGCGTTTCGGCGGTGAACGTGATGTTTGGCGTGATCGGAGGCTTCTTCGGTCTTCGTTATCTGAACCATCCTGCACTGCCAGCGAAGATCCTCGGTGGCACAGTGGCGATGCTATGTATTCTGTGTGGTATCTTCCTGAACTTCTTTGTCGCGCATTTCCGCGATGCTGTTGAGCTGGGCCTGATGGCTGCAGCGGAAGCCGGCACGCTGGGCAGTTTCTCCATGTTCTCGATTGCTCCGGGCGAAGTGCTGAATTCCATGTTCCCGAACATCTTTGGCCTTGAGAGCTTTCTGGCTCTTGGTCTGCTCTTCATGGGACTCGCAGTCTTCGGGCTTGCGATCTATGAGGGCTATGACCGCATTTCGGACCGCTATCCGGGCTATGGCCGCGTATGGCGGAAAGAGCGCCGCGCT
>Ga0209273_10003236_pt1 | contig 11487 bp, 19 predicted proteins | sample tdAd471_FD_187126 | JGI IMG/M metagenome (GOLD analysis project Ga0209273, IMG submission 187126) | Marine sediment microbial communities from the Atlantic coast under amendment with organic carbon and nitrate - tdAd47.1 (SPAdes)... | ecosystem: Environmental > Aquatic > Marine > Coastal >...
GTTTTTGCCATGGGTCTCAGGCCTCCACTGCTTCGGCTTGCGCGGCCGGTGCGGCATCGGTTTTCGGCAGAATGTCAGCGACCTTCTTGCCACGACGCTGGGCGACCATCCGGGGGCTGGATTCTTTTTGCAGCCCGTCGATGGTGGCGCGGATCATGTTATAGGGGTTCTGCGAGCCGAGGGATTTGGACACAACGTCCTGAATGCCCAGCATCTCGAAAACGGCACGCATCGGACCACCGGCGATGATGCCGGTACCTTGCGGTGCGGTGCGCATCACGACCTTGCCCGCACCGTGGCGACCTTCCATGTCGTGGTGCAGCGTGCGGCCCTCTTTCAGGGGAACGCGGATCATCTGGCGTTTTGCCTGCTCGGTCGCCTTACGGATCGCCTCGGGCACCTCTTTGGCCTTGCCCTTGCCGAAGCCGACGCGGCCTTTCTGGTCACCGACCACCACAAGAGCTGCAAAGCCAAAGCGCTTACCACCCTTTACGGTTTTCGAAACACGGTTGATCGCAACGAGACGATCGGCGAATTCCGGCGTTTCATCGCGGTCGCGACGGGGCCGGCGGTTTTCACGTTCTGCCATTTGGCTGTCCTTTATCGGTGGCGCGGTGGCGCCGATTTTCGTCAATCCACGTGGGCCATATACCCCGAGATCATCGGGGTGGCGCGGCGCGCCACCCTCGCTTTTCTTGCAGGCACCGACGGGCGGTGCCGCGCCTTAGAACTTCAGGCCGCCTTCACGGGCAGCGTCGGCCAGAGCCTTCACCTTGCCGTGGAAGAGGAAGCCACCGCGGTCGAAGTAACACACCTCGACACCGGCTTTCTTGGCCCGTTCCGCAATCGCTGCACCAACCTTGGTTGCTGCGTCGATATTGTTCTTGCCGACCACACCGAGATCCTTTTCCAGGCTCGATGCGGCTGCGAGGGTCACGCCCTTCGTGTCATCAATCAGCTGAACAGAGATGTTCTTGCTGGAGCGATGCACAGACAGGCGCGGCGTATCGCCGGCGCGTTTCTTGAGTTTGTTCCGTACCCGCAGACGGCGGCGAAGGAACAGATCACGCTTAGTAGTCGCCATTTCTCTGGTTCCTTATTTCTTCTTACCTTCCTTGCGGAAGATATATTCGTCTTTGTATTTGATGCCTTTGCCTTTGTAGGGCTCGGGCTTACGCCATTTGCGGATGTTGGCGGCAACTTCGCCGACAACCTGCTGGTCGATGCCTTCGACGATGATTTCGGTCGGCTTCGGCGCGGTGATTGTCACGTCGCTCGGAACCTCGAAATTCACGTCATGGCTGAGGCCGAGCGACAGTTTCAGGACATTGCCCTGCATCTGTGCACGGTAACCAACACCGTTGATCTCAAGCTCTTTCTTGAAACCTTCGGTCACGCCGGTCACGAGGTTTGCAACCTGCGTGCGCGACGTGCCCCATTGCTGACGGGCGCGTTTGGACAGGCCACGCGGTGTGACCGTGATCGCGTTTTCCGCCAAGGCAATGGTGACATCGTCCGTGGCGGTGAAGCTGCGGGTGCCTTTCGGCCCTTTCACTTCGACGGTCTGGCCCGAGACGGTCGCCGAAACGCCGCTCGGCAGCTCGACCGGTTTCTTACCAATACGAGACATGCGAGACCTCCTTAGAATACCGTGCACAGAACTTCGCCACCGACATTGTCGGTACGAGCCTGTGCATCGGACATGACACCCTTGGGCGTCGAGACGATGGCAACACCGAGACCCTGACGGACCTGCGGGATTTCCTTGGCGCCGGCATAGACGCGGCGACCGGGGGTCGAGACGCGCTTCAGCTCACGGATGACCGGAGCGCCGTCGAAATATTTCAACGAAATCTCCAGTTCGCCCTGGCCATTGGCACTTTCAAAGCTGTCGTAACCACGGATGTAGCCCTCGGAGGCCAGCACATCCAGAACCCAGGCACGCAGCTTGGAGGCCGGGGTGCGGACGGTGGACTTGCCGCGCAACGAGGCGTTACGGATACGGGTCAGCATATCGCCGATAGGATCATTCACAGACATCTGTTCGCCTCCTTACCAGCTCGACTTGACCATGCCCGGGATCTCACCATTGGAGGCGAGATCACGGAGCGCGATCCGCGAAATCTTGAGTTTACGATAATACGCCTTCGGACGTCCGGTGACCTGACAGCGATTGTGCAGGCGGGTTTCCGACGAGTTCCGGGGCAGTTTCGCCAGTTTCAGACGCGCTTTGAAACGCTCTTCCATCGGCAGGTCTTCGTTTTTCGCGATCTCTTTCAGTTCGGCGCGCTTGGCGGCGTATTTCGCCACCAGTTTCTGGCGCTTCACTTCGCGTTGGACCATTGCTTTTTTAGCCATGTTCTCTCTCCTTGCCGCGATCAGTTCTGGAAGGGCATGTTGAAATGCTTCAACAGGCTCTTGGCTTCCGCATCCGTTTTCGCGGTGGTGCAGATGACGATGTCCATTCCCCACATTTCATCGACTTTATCGAAGTCGATTTCCGGGAAAACGATATGTTCCTTCAGGCCCATGGCATAGTTGCCGCGACCATCGAACGACTTGGCCGACACGCCGCGAAAGTCACGGACGCGGGGCATGGCGACAGTCACCAGACGATCAAGAAAATCATACATCTGGTCGCCGCGCAGCGTGACTTTGACACCCAGCGGCATCTCTTCACGCACCCGGAAACCCGCGATGGAATTCTTGGCTTTGGTGATGACCGCTTTCTGACCGGCAATCGCGGTCAGGTCAGCTTCGGCCGAGCGGATCTTCTTGCTGTCCGCAACCGCTTCGCCAACGCCCATGTTCAGGACAATCTTGTCCAGACGCGGGATCATCATGTCGTTCTTGTATTCGAACTCTTCTTTCATCGCAGAGCGGATCGCGTCCTTGTACTGCGATTTCAGGCGGGGGGTATAATCAGCCATTGATCACTTCTCCCGATTTCTTGGCGTAACGCACTTTCTTGTCGCCATCCATCTTGAAGCCGACGCGGGTCGCTCCGCCTTCTTTGGGGTCGACAAGCGCGATGTTGGACAGATCCATCGGCATCGCCTGCGGCAGACGGCCGCCCTGGCTGGCCTGGCTTTGCTTGGTGTGGCGGATGGCAATGTTGATGCCGTCAACAATGGCCTTGCCGGATTTCGGGTCAACGGAGGTGATCTCACCCTCTTTGCCCTTGTCCTTGCCGGTCAGAACGATGACCTTGTCGCCTTTTCTCAGTTTCGCAGCCATCAGAGCACCTCCGGAGCCAGCGAGATGATCTTCATGAAATTCTTGGAGCGAAGTTCACGAACGACCGGCCCGAAGATACGGGTGCCGACCGGCTCACCTGCGGTGTTGAGGATCACAGCCGCGTTCCGGTCGAACCGGATGGCGGTGCCGTCTTCACGGCGGACTTCTTTGGCGGTGCGAACGACAACGGCCTTGCGGACATCGCCTTTTTTCACGCGACCGCGCGGAATGGCTTCCTTGACGGAAACGACAATAATGTCGCCGACCGAAGCGTATTTCCGCTTCGAGCCGCCCAGAACCTTGATGCACTGAACCCGGCGGGCGCCGGAGTTGTCAGCTACATCCAGATTGGTCTGCATCTGGATCATTTGGTTTCTCCCGACCTGTGGGGACCTTGTGCAGTCCTGGCCCCACGGTTTCGATTAAACCGGGTGTGATTGCCTTAGGAGGCAACCACCTCCCAGCGTTTGGTTTTGGAACGCGGTGCGCATTCCTGAATACGCACGGCGTCACCCACCTTGAACGTATTATTCTCGTCATGAGCCCGGTATTTCTTGGACTTACGAATGGTTTTCTTCAGAACCGGATGCGTGAAGCGGCGCTCGACGCTGACGGTGACGGTCTGGGCATTGGTGTCGCTGGTGACAGTGCCGGAAAGGATACGTTTGGGCATTTTCAGTCTCTTCCTTACTCGGCAGCCGCACGGGCTTTTTGGGTCAAAATGGTCTTCACCCGCGCCGCGTCGCGGCGGACGCTGCGCATCCGTGCGGTGTTTTCCATTGCGCCGGTGGCTTGCTGGAACCGGAGGTTGAACGCCTCCTTCTTCAGGTTTGTGAGTTCGTCGCGCAACTGGTCGACACTTTTCTCACGCAATTCATCTGCGTTCATGACGCTTGTCCTTTCAACATCACCGGTGGGCCCGCGAACGGTCACCCTGATTCCGGTGGAGTCAGAGTTAGAAGACGCCCCTATAGGGGGGATTGGGGGGGCTGGCAAGGGCTTTCTCGGGGCAATCCGGCCGCGACTGTCGCGGGCGGGCCGGGCGGCTATCGCTCCATCACGAAAAGCTGGTTCAGCGCCGCCGCCTTGACCGCCGCCTGGGTGGTCGTGCACACCCCCAAAGCCTCGCGCGCAAGGCGCATGTGTTTTTGCACCGTCGCAGTGGACAGGTTCAGGGTCGCGCATATATCCGGCGTCGAATTGCCATCCGCCACCAGCTCCAGGATTTGGCGTTGCCGTCGGGTCAGAATATCACGGCCTTGCTTGGCCAGAGGCAGGCTCTGGGCCTTCAGGTGGAAGATCTTGTTCAGACGCAGGATCGCCGGACCATGGGTTTTCCAGATCTCATCAACGTCGTCATGGCTGACGTCTCGCGGGGCGGCCAGACCGATCCCGCCCAGCAACCGGGTGTTGGCAGATTGAAACCGGATCGAGTATCCGGCCCAAAGCCCATGCCGCCCATAAAGGTCGCGCACCGCCTGTTCGCGATCCGTCAGGTCATTGCGGGTGACAAACTCAGACAGTTTGCGCCAGCTGAACGCCGCCGCATCCAATCCCGTCCAATCATTGCGCGGCACATCGAGATAGAGGTGCTGGTCACCGAACAACCCGTTCACGACATCGGGATGGTGGTTGGACAAAATCATCAGGTCGGCCGGATCCCCGATCAGCCCATGGGTTCGGAACCGGGTCGCCGCATAAAGCAACCGGTCAAACCCATACTCGGCCATCTGTTGCACATGCAGCGCCCAGGCGCCGTCTATGGTTTCGCAATCCAGCAGCAGGTCCACACGATCGGCTGGGAAAAGGCGACGGTCCATGGATCTCGTCTCCGCAATGCATTCTGAAATAACTTCCGGATCTAGTAAAAGTGAAATGGGACGGAATTCCAGCAAAATCCGTCAAATATCGAACCCTGTTGCATCCTGTAGACGCCCAAGACTGGCGCGCCTTCGGGCTTTGGCCTATGCAATCGCCATGTCTGAGATCGAATCCCTGTTTGTCACCCGCCTTTATCGCGCCAACCTCAATGACACAGCTCCGGGCGTCGATGCCGCGGAAATGGAGACCGCCTGCCTGTCCATCGCCGAAGATGACGAGGCCGGCCAGGAGTGGTGCGAGGAAAACGGCTATCCGGGATATACCTCCTATGCTTCCTTGTCGGACTTGCCCTGGCGCTTTCCCATTTTCGCCGATCTGGTGACGGCGCTTGACGCGCATGTCGCGGCCTTCGCCAAGGATCTGGAGTTCGATCTGGGCGATGGCAAGCTTGTGCTGGAGGATCTCTGGATCAACATCCTGCCAGAAGGCGGCACCCATGCGAGCCATCTGCACCCCCATGCGGTGATCTCGGGTACGACCTATGTCGCGATGCCCGACGGGGCCGCCGCGTTGAAGCTGGAGGATCCCCGCTCCTCCCGGATGATGGCCGCACCCCCCCGTCGCAAGGGGGCGCGCCGCGCGTTGCAGAGTTTCGTCTATTTGACGCCAGAACCTGGCGAGGTCCTGTTATGGGAAAGCTGGCTGCGCCACGAGGTACCGCTGAACATGACCGAGGCAGAACGGATCTCGGTCAGTTTCAATTACAAATGGGTCTGAGGCGCCCCCTGCCCCAGCCGAAGGAACCGGGCGGCTGCAAAATTCTCAATCCCGGCGCAACTCTGCCATGAATACGCCCATATTTCTGAACAGAACGACCCCGAAACGGAAACAGTCTCGGGGGAGCTGAACATGCTGGACGGATTGAAACGCCGTGTGCGGGAATGGGAGGCCGAGGGGCGTCATCCCATGCTGACCCGTGGTTTGACCACGCTTTGGATGCAGGCGATGAACCTGCAGGATTTCCTGTTCATGCACCGGGTGAAACACTGGCTCGGCGCGACGCCGGATTCGGTCGCAGACGCGGTGGAGCAGGTCTGCACAGGCCCAGCCGGGCGGGCGATACGGCCGATGCAGGTGCCGGGCGAATTATGCGCCCTGATCGAAATGGTCGCGGGCCGGAAGCCGAAAGTGGTGGTCGAGATTGGCACCGCGCGCGGTGGCACCCTGTCGCTGTTATGCCGCTATGCTGCCAGCGATGCGGTGATCATCAGCGTTGATCTGCCCTATGGCCGCAATGGCGGCGGCTATCCGCGTTGGAAAGAAAAGATGTACCGACGTTTTGCGCAGAAGGATCAGACCCTGCATCTGCTGCGGGCAGATTCCCACGACCCGGCAACGCTGGAAGAGGTCCGTGCCCTGTTGCCCGACCTTCAGGTCGAGTTTCTGCTGATCGACGCGGATCACAGCTATGACGGGGTCAAAACCGATTATGACCTCTATGCACCGCTGGTCATTGAAGGCGGGGTTATCGCGATCCATGACGCGTTGGAAAATACCAGCGATCCGTCGATTGACGTGAACCGCTTCTGGGATCAGCTGGCCAAGAGCAAGACGCTGCAAACCGACATGATCGTGCAGGACCCGACCCAGGGCAGCTATGGATTCGGACTGGTGTTTCAGTAGATCATTTCACTGAAGCCCGGACAAAGAGAAACCCCTGTCGACTGCTCGGCGGGGGTTTCACCTTTTTCGGGGTTATCTGATTTGGCCCAAAGCCGATGGCCTGTCCCTGACCAATCCGTGAGGGCACCCTGTTTCAGCCCCCCTCCCCTGTTGCGGCTTTGGCGGAGGCCTTGGGGCGCAGGCCCCTGAAACCAAAAAAGGCGGAGCCATCGCCCCGCCTTTTTCGAATTGTTCCGCCAGTTGAGGCCAGACTTACCAGTCTTCGCGCACCACGGTGCGTGTCTTGACCGGCAGTTTCATTGCCGCCAGACGCAAAGCCTCGCGGGCGACGCTGTCGGTGACACCGTCGATCTCGAACATGATCCGGCCGGGCTTGACCTTGCAGGCCCAATAATCGACCGAGCCCTTACCTTTACCCATCCGAACTTCGGTGGGTTTGGTGGTCACAGGCACGTCCGGGAAAATCCGGATCCAGACCCGGCCCTGACGTTTCATGTGACGGGTCATGGCCCGACGGGCCGCCTCGATCTGGCGCGCGGTGACACGCTCCGGTTCGGTGGCTTTCAGCCCATACGAGCCGAAATTCAGGTCCGAGCCGCCCTTGGCCTGACCCTTGATCCGGCCTTTGAACTGCTTGCGGAATTTTGTGCGTTTCGGTGAAAGCATCTGTGTTCTCCTTTCCCCGTCCTATCAGCGACGCTGCGGACGCGGTGCCGGACCGTCCTGCAGTTCCTGCGCCTTGCGGTCGCGGGCCTGCGGATCGTGCTCCAGGATTTCGCCTTTGAAGATCCAGACCTTGATGCCAATGATCCCATAGGCAGTCAGACCTTCGGAGGTCGCATAGTCGATATCGGCGCGCAGCGTGTGCAACGGCACACGACCTTCACGATACCATTCGGTCCGGGCAATCTCGGCACCGCCAAGGCGGCCCGCGACGTTGACCCGGATGCCGAGGGCACCCATACGCATGGCGTTCTGCACGGCCCGCTTCATGGCGCGGCGGAAGGACACCCGACGCTCCAATTGCTGCGAGATGCTTTCGGCCACCAACTGCGCGTCCAGTTCCGGCTTGCGAACCTCGACGATGTTCAGATGCAGTTCGCTGTCGGTCAGATTGGCGACCTTCTTGCGAAGCGTTTCGATATCCGCACCTTTTTTGCCGATGATGACACCCGGACGGGCCGAGTGGATCGTGACGCGGCATTTCTTGTGCGGGCGTTCGATGACAACGCGGGAAATACCGGCCTGGGCGCATTCCTTTTTGATGAAGTCGCGAATTTTCACGTCTTCCAGAAGGAGATTGCCGAAATCGGCATTGTTGGCGTACCAGCGGCTGTCCCAGGTACGGTTGACCTGCAGGCGCAGGCCGATCGGATTAATCTTCTGACCCATTACGCTTGCTCCTCTACCTGACGAACCTTGATGGTGACCTGAGCGAAAGGCTTCAGGATCTTGCCGAACCGGCCACGTGCCCGCGGACGACCGCGTTTCATGGTCAGGTTCTTGCCCACCCAGGCTTCAGCGACGATCAGGTCGTCCACATCCAGCCCATGGTTGTTCTCGGCATTGGCCACGGCCGATTTCAGGGTTTTCAGAACGTCTTCGGAAATCCGCTTTTTCGAGAAGGTCAGATCAGCCATCGCTTTTTCGACCGTCTTGCCGCGGATCATGCCGGCAACGAGATTGAGTTTCTGAGGCGAGGTGCGCAGCATGCGGCTGACGGCCATTGCCTCATTCTCCGCCACGCGGCGGGGACTTTTATCCTTGCCCATGGCTTATTTCCTTTTCGCTTTTTTGTCGGCGGCATGCCCGTAATAGGTACGGGTCGGCGAATATTCACCGAATTTCTGGCCGATCATGTCTTCGCTGACATTCACAGGGATGTGCTTTTTGCCATTGTAGACACCAAAGGTGAGGCCCACGAACTGGGGCAGGATGGTCGAGCGGCGCGACCAGATTTTGATGACGTCCTTGCGGCCGGATTCCCGTGCTGCCTCAGCTTTCTTGAGGACATAGGAATCGACGAAAGGGCCTTTCCAGGTTGAACGTGACATAGATTAACGACCCTTCTTCTTCGCGTGACGCGAACGGATGATATATTTGTCCGTCGTCTTGTTCGAACGGGTGCGGGCACCCTTGGTCGGCTTGCCCCAGGGGGTGACCGGGTGACGACCGCCAGAGGTCCGGCCTTCACCGCCGCCATGGGGGTGATCGATCGGGTTCATGACGACACCACGGACCGACGGACGGATGCCTTTGTGGCGGTTCCGGCCGGCTTTACCGAAGTTCTGGTTCGAATGATCCGGGTTCGAAACCGCGCCGATGGTGGCCATGCATTCCTGCCGCACCATGCGCAATTCGCCCGAGGACAGACGGATCTGAGCATAGCCGCCGTCACGACCGACAAACTGGGCATAGGTGCCCGCGGCGCGTGCGATCTGGCCGCCCTTGCCGGGCTTCAGCTCGATATTGTGAATGATCGTACCGATCGGCATGCCCGAGAACGGCATCGCGTTACCCGGTTTCACGTCGGCCTTTGCCGACGCGATCACGCTGTCACCAACCGCCAGACGCTGTGGCGCCAGAATATAGGTCTGGGTGCCGTCTTCGTATTTGACCAGCGCGATGAACGCGGTCCGGTTCGGGTCATATTCGATCCGTTCAACCGTGGCCGGCATATCCATCTTGGTACGTTTGAAGTCCACAATACGGTAGAGGCGCTTGGCCCCACCGCCTTTGCGGCGCATTGTAATCCGCCCGGTATTGTTCCGGCCGCCCTTCTTTGTCAAACCCTCGGTCAAGGATTTGACTGGACGCCCTTTCCAAAGCTCCGAACGGTCGATCAGAACCAGCCCACGCTGGCCTGGCGTTGTCGGATTATACGACTTCAGTGCCATGTTACTGTCTTCCGTTTTGCTTTCGAGGCCGGTCTGGCCCCTATGGTGAACGGCCCCGTAGGTCCGCAATTTGGTAAAACGTATTCGGCCCCAGAACGAATCTGAGGCCAAACACTCGCGCGGTATAACGGCGAGGCGTGGGGGTGGCAAGGGGGAGGAAGGAGTTTGTTGAGGTTTGGTGGCAGGCGCGACTTCGCCGTTCCGCGGGGCGGCGCACAATCTTTTAGTCGGGCCGTATGTCCCAATCAAACCCACCGAATTTCAGCCCTGCGCGGACCATATCCCACTCGCCGCCCATCTTGCCAAAGGTGAGCCGCCTATGGATGGCGCAGCTCCGGTGAGACGGGGCAGAGCGGCGACCTGCGATTGATCTCGCGTGGAGTTGCGACCGCTAATTCACCGACCCGTCCACCTCCGGCATCACGATCGACTGCTCATAGGACAACTCGCCCAGCCCATCTTCGAAAATGTTCCGCTCGGCGATCCATTCGCGGCTTTCTTCGAAGATCTCGCGGGAATAGGGCTCGAACACGATCCGCTCGCCGGGGCCGAACAGGCGGGTGTCCATCTGGTCCTGGAACCGCTCGGGGAACTCGTCGCGGTAGTAATGCGTGTACAGCTCCTGCCGGAGGTCGATGTCCTTTTGTGCCATGCGCAAAGCGGCGAAGTATTTCTCGACGTCGCCCAGATCCGCGTCCTCGGCCACCATAGCGGCCATCATGAAGGACGTGTCCAGCACCTTGCGGAAGCCAAGCTGCTCCATGAAATAATACGGGCCGCTGAACAGGCTGACGGCCGGGATATTGCCGTCGATGATGTGTTCCATCCGCTTGAACAAAAGGCCATCGGCGAACGAGAGGTTGATCTCATTATGCGACAGGAACGGCTCCAGCGCCTGGATGGTCGAATAATGGCTGCCGGATTGATAGCCGACCGAGATCGGCACATTGGCCAGATCCTCGGGCCGTTTGATGTCAGACTCCGCCGGCACGAAAATCCCGCAGGGCGACACGGAATAGGCGTTGGCATACAGCTTGCCATGGCCCGAGGCGGCGGCGACGTTGACGGTCCAGTGACAGGCGGAACTGACGTCGCAGGTGCGGCCCTGTTCGAAGGTCTGAAAGGCGCCGACCCGGTCGCCCAGATCATGACGATCTCCGGCGGCGGAATACAGCTGATCCTCCAGCGTGTAGTCGAGACCGACCTTGTCGAAATAGCCTTTTTCGACGGCGACCCACTCATGCAGGCGCATATGCGGCGCGATGACGAATTTTCCCATGATGTTTCTCTCCTGTTCACTGATCGCGAGGAGGTTAGCGTGATGTGACGGATTGGGCAAATGGAGGTGCGGAAAGCCGCGCCATCTCTGTTTTGCGGGGTGACGAAATTACCGTTCTGTCTGGCACTTTATCCTCGCCAAGTCCGTCGAGCATCAGCGTTGTGCGATTCATCTACCAGTCGCCAACCTCGGGCCTGATTCCAAGCGCTCAATAATTAACTCGGGTTCACTTGGTAGAAACAAACGATACTTCTGAAATCAATATACGTCTATGCTCGTGATCAACCTCAAACTTCACCAATAACGTCTCCTTCCAATCTTTGACTGAAACCCAAAATTTGGATGCAGAAATCACCTTTTTTGAAGTATCGTAGTCGGAGTTCGCCTCAACCTCGCAGTCATATCCTGAAACTCTGCTGAACAAACCACTTCCAGTAGACTTGAGGACAATGTGGGGCCGGTCCTTTTCGCCATTAGCCAAAATAGTTTCCTTTTTGCCAGCTTCACCGAAGTAGATATGGCAAACGCTCACATTTAGACTTCGTTGAAAAACTGCGGACGCCGATGCAA
>Ga0209273_10003239_pt1 | contig 11484 bp, 9 predicted proteins | sample tdAd471_FD_187126 | JGI IMG/M metagenome (GOLD analysis project Ga0209273, IMG submission 187126) | Marine sediment microbial communities from the Atlantic coast under amendment with organic carbon and nitrate - tdAd47.1 (SPAdes)... | ecosystem: Environmental > Aquatic > Marine > Coastal >...
CTATGCTCTGATTAAAACCTACTCATGCTATACTGCGATTCCGACGCGGCCCCGGTGGCACAGCTGGATAGCGCGGCCCCCTCCTAAGGGGCAGGTCAGAGGTTCGAATCCTCTCCGGGGCACCAATACTTCATAAATGTAAAAAGTCCTTAAACATATGAAAAACATTCTTCAATTTGTACTTGTTGTTCAACTGTTTCTACTCACATACACACTCCAAGCCCAACCCGGAACTACCACCATGTCAGAAAACGAGACCGTAATTCGTGAGTTCATCGCCGCCTGGTCAAATCTTGATCCTGTTGAACTCGCGGCCTATTTCACTGACGACGGTGTTTATCACAATATGCCGTCTAATCCTGTCAGTGGCAGGGAAAACATCCAAAATTTCATTGCCGGTTTTATACGTCCCTGGCAGGAAACTGAATGGGAGATCATCAGCCTGGTAGCAGACGGTGATACTGTGATGGTTGAAAGGGTGGATAAAACCGTAGTGGCGAATCAGCCGGTCGATCTACCAGTAGTCGGTGTGTTTGAAATGGAAGGTGGCAAGATCAAGGAGTGGCGAGACTTTTTCGATCTTGCTACTTACGTGGATCAGTTGAACGCAGCGCTGGGACAATCTGCAAATTAGAGAGGCTTCTTGCTGCAGTTTTATGAGGTTACCTTCTACAATGTAGTGAGGTGCCTTAAAGTTGCTACAGAAGTTCTGATCGTGTGGTTTCCTTAGCGCTTGGGAACCGCATCGATATTCACTGCAATGGAAATTCTTTCCTGTTCGCCGGTATAAGGACGGACACCATGCCGAAGCCAGGCAGGAAAAACCACGATATCTCCCCGGTTTAATTTAAATTCCTGTTGAATGTCCTGGGGCTTGCCGTCTATGCCGATCATGCGCATACCGGTATTGCGCATCACACTTAATGGGAAGCGTGGATCTTCAATAAAAAAATTTCCACCCACATCTTTCGCATCTGAGCGTTCCAGGTCCGTAGCATCCCTACCCATGTCCAGGTAGAGTACCGTAGCCCACAGGTTGCCCGGATGCACATGGATATCATTCATTCCACCTTTTGGCGTGATGTTGGCCCACATCTGCAATGGCCAGTCAAACGCGTCTGGAGAGGCGTCTTCGAAATAGGTCATACGCTTGGCGATGCTGATGACTTTCTCGCCTAACACCCGGGCTGGCTCTCCTCCCCATTCCAGCATGCGGGTATCGGAATGCCAACCGCCAATATTGGAGCGTGATACGCCTGGATCCTGCTCCCGCCGTTGACGAACGACCTGCTCAATTTCATTGAGGAAAGATTCGCCGTCCGTTAATTGGCAGTAGGCAACCGGAGTTTCGAAAAAGGCGATGGGTTGCGCCTTGATACGGAAGTCATAAGAAGTGTTGGAGTCGCTCATCAGGAAAAGCTTACTAGGGGAATAATGACAAAACGATGACAATTTGGTGGTCGTCAAAATCCCATCAAATTCGCCATGCTATCTAAGGTGTTGAAAATTTGGAAAAGATCGTTCCAAGCAAGCTTGTATGCTTAAAAATCAGTAATTAAGCACTGTCAAAAAACTGTAAGAAAAATGTCCTCCAATTGAAATATACAGTTCTTAAGATTCGACCCCGACCTTTGTTCGATCCTGACTCTTAAGCTTAAGGAGTGATAATGAAATTCCAACCACAAAAAATGAGCGCGCTTGCCCTGGGTGTGGCGATGGGCGTGTCCGCGATGGCTACACAGGCCGCGGATCAACCGACTCTACCTACAATTGGTGCCGGCGCCGGTGCAGTGTTCACTGCCGGTGCGACCAATAACGGTGGTGCAAGTTACCTGAACATGTTCCCTGCAGCAGACGCGGTTGACGTCGTTGCAACCATCAAGCCTGATCCTGCTGATGTGGGTAAAGAAGGCAGCCTGATCGTGGTTCTGGAAGTTCCGGGAATTGGTCTATTCAGCAGGCTGTCCGGTGGAATCTGGTTACCACTTGACCTGAACGATCTTTCGTCGCTTGGAACTTACGCGACCAAGACCCTGGAAGCCGAAGAGCAAGTATCGATTCTTGAAGGGCTGGTTGGTGAAGATACGAATCTTACCGGTTTAACTTTTTCTGCTTACGCGGCATACATTACCAACGGCGACCTGGGAACCTTGACCTACTCTGGCACGCCACTTCAGTTCAGTATATCTGATACTCCTGCAGCTGGTTGCCCGACCAACACCACGCCAGGTGCTGGTACGTTTAACGGCAAACCAATTTGCGTGCTGACCGGTGGTGCTGCAATCACTTCTGAAACGCACCTTACAGCAAACAATTCCTATTTCCTGAACGGTACTGTTCGATTTGGAACTCAGGCGTTCACTGAGAACGACGACAAAGTTTCTCTGACCATCGATGCGGGAACCACACTGTTTGCCAACAGTGCCACACAGTCATTCCTGCTGATCGACAGAAGCGCAAAAATCTATGCTAACGGCACTCCAGAAGCGCCAATTGTCATGACTTATGATGAGGATGAGGAAGATTCCGAGTCCGTCGATCCGATTGACGATCGGGGCAAGTGGGGCGGTGTGATCATCAATGGTCGTGCGCAGCTGAACTCACAAAGCGGCACCGACCAGGGTGAAGGTGGTACCGGTGAGTTTGGTGGTGGCACTACTCCTGTCAATGATGACGACAGCGGCTCCATGACTTACGTTCAGATCCGTTATGCCGGCGACATCATCACAGAAGAAGATGAACTGAACAGCCTGGCATTGCAGGGTGTAGGCTCCAAGACCAACATCGACTTTATCAACATTCACAACGGTGCGGATGATGGAGTTGAGTTCTACGGTGGTACTGTTAACGCCAAGCACCTGGTACTGACTGGCAATGATGACGACGCAGTGGACTGGACTCTGGGCTGGAGCGGTTACCTGCAGCACGTCGTGGTCAAGCAGACCACCAGTGGTGACAACTGCATCGAAGCGGATAACCTGGGCAGTAACCCGACAGCGGATCCGCGCTCCATTCCTACAGTTGCCAACTTCACCTGCATCGGCAGCCCTGAGCAGAAAGGCAATGGCCATGCCTGGGAACTGAAGGCGGGCACTGGTATGAACATGTTCAATTCGGTAATTGGCGGTACTTTCCCACCAGTTAATGAAGGTTGTATCCGAATCGCCAACCAGGAAACTTTCGACCAGTCTACCAGCGATGGCAACATCTCTGGTTTGAATGGCACCCTGACTATGGAAAACAGCCTGATTTCTGCAGCCTGTGCAGGTGATCTTCAGGGTCAGAGTAGTGCTCCAGGGTCTGACTTCAACGCCACCAACTGGTACAACGCGCAGCAGAACAGCACCTCTGGTGATGCTGACCTGGGTGGACCTCGTGGTTGGGCTAACGGTTGGAATATCAATTCTGTTGAATCGGCCGATCTGGGTATGTCTTGGTTTGACAGCACCGACTATATCGGTGCTATTAAAGATGACACCTCTGATTGGACGAAGGGTTGGACCTTCGACGGTTTCGAAGAAGACTAAGTCAACGCTCGGTTGATCGATAAGAAAGGGTGTCTTTGACACCCTTTCTTTTTTCCCCAGGCTTTAATCCAACTTGCTGAAAATTGAAGCAATCCCGGTGTGATCAATGAGGGTCAATTAGCTCGGTTTATGTCTTTACCCTGACATATTTATGTCACATAGCGCGACTACCATACGCAGCATCTTGAGCTTTCACTTCCATGGAGTCTATCAATGTCCCGTCGAAAGTTGCTTGCATTGTGTGTGGCCTCTGCTGTCAGTTCTATGGCTGCTGCCCAGCAAGCCCCTGAAATTCAAGAAATTTCTGTTATAGGACAATTTGTGCCGGATGAGAAACGATCCACCGATCAAGTCTCTAATGTGATGGGTGAGGAGCAATTCACCCGGACCGGTGATGCAAACATCGCGGAGGGCCTCAAACGGATTTCCGGACTCAGCACGGTAGGGGGTAAATTTGTCTATGTGCGAGGATTGGGTGAGCGATATTCCACCACCTTGCTGAATGGGGCAATCCTTCCCAGCCCGGAACCTATAAATCGTGTCGTTCCGATGGATCTGTTTCCAACGGCCATACTAGACAGTGTACTGGTTCAGAAGACCTATTCGGCTCAATACCCCAGCGAATTTGGTGGTGGTGTACTGCAGATGCGCACCAAGAAATCCACCGACGAGTTTTTCTGGAATGTCACCGGCTCTCTGGGCATGTTGGATAACACCTCGTTTAAAAATGGCTACACCATGCCGGGTGGCGATACCGACTGGCTGGGTGTCGATGACGGTTACCGGGAACTTCCAGATATCGTGAAGCAGGCGACTGCAGGTGGCAACAAGATAGTCCCGTTCAGCCGTTTCACCGGCGTGGGCTTTACCGAGGAAGAAATCCAGACCTTTGGTCAGGCGTTTCGCAACGAGTACATCCCGGATGAAGAAGAGATTCCAGCCAACTTTGATGGGACCACCTCGCTCGGTAACTTCCACGAACTCGGTGACAGCGGCATGCAATTAAATTACCTGGCCGCCATCGACTATTCCAATAGCTGGAATACTCTCGAGATTGAGCAAAACACCTGGGTACCCAATACCCAGCAGGGATTGTTCCAGCAAGAAGGGATTGACTATACGGGCACCGAACACAGCATCGATGTCAGTGCTATCGCGACAGCGGGCTTGGATATCACGCCGACGCAGAATATCCGCCTCACCTCGGTCATGTTGCGCAAGACTGACGATCGCACTGCCATATCCACAGGTTTTACTGAAGCTGCCTCTGATCTTTTAATTACCGAGAATGAATGGATAGAACGAGAAATGTTCTCTAACCAGCTTCAGGGCGATCACTTCTTCCCGGACCAAAACGAACTGGCCATTGTGTGGCGTTATAGCAACATAACCGCTGAGCGGGATGCGCCGGACAACCGCGATTATCGTTATGACGCTGGTGAACTGTCTACCCGGCCGAATGGTAATGTCAGACGTTTCAGTGCCTTGAAAGATGAAGTTGATGATTTCGGGCTGGACGTTTCCATGGTGTTTTACGGACCCTTGAACGCCGCGATCACTACCCGCGCGGGCTATGTCCACAACGAGAAAACCCGTGATTCAGAGATACGTCGCTATGCATTCGATGTTGGTGCCCGGTCCCTTCGCTCCCTGTTGACTTCACCTCTCGAAGACATTCTGGCGCCCGAAAACATCAATCCGGACGCAGCCGAGTTGCAGGAAATTACCCGGGAAACCGACTTTTATCAGGCAGACAATGAACTGCAGGCGTTCTACGGGGAAGTGGAATTCAACTTCGATGACCGTTTCCGCTTCACCGTCGGCGGTCGCCAGGAAGATTTTGAGCAGCATACTACCACCTTCGATCTTTTCCGACCGGGAACCCCCACTGTTTCGAGCCTCGATAAGTCAGACTTTCTACCGGCTTTCAGTGCGACTTTCATCAATTACGATCATCAATTTCGCTTTGCTTACAGCGAAACAGTATCCAGACCGGACTTCCGGGAGCTGTCCACTTCGGCGTTTACCAATCCCATAACCGGCAAGGACATTATCGGTAATCCGAACCTGAAAATTACCGAGCTCAACAATTATGATTTCCGTTGGGAATGGTACTTCGCTTTCACCGACTACATGTCACTGGGTTTCTTCTACAAGGATTTCACCAATCCCATCGAGGCATCGGTGCTGAGTCCTACAACTCGCGCTTCCACCTATATCAATGCGGCTACCGCAGAGAACCAGGGCATCGAGTATGAGATTTACAAGCGCCTGGATTTCTTACCCAGCAATTTTCTGGGTGGTATCGGTGAAGACTTTTACGTGCAGGCCAACGTCGCCTACATCGATTCCGAGGTTGAGATTGCGCCGGAAAACCTGGGTGTATTGACCACTAACAACAGGCCGCTTCAAGGACAGTCTGACTACCTGTTCAACTTCCAATTAGGGTATGAGCCATTTTCCGGCACCACTGCCACCTTGCTTTATCATTACTACGGAGACCGAATTGCGGAAGTCGGTATTGAAGGCGCACCCGATCTGATTGAAGAGGGATTTGGCGAGCTTAACTTTGTTTTCATTCGCGAACTCGATGACAACTGGAAGATAACTGCGAAAGCCAAGAATATTTTTGATGAAAGGTTCGAGATCACCCAGGGTGGGTTCGTCTCCACAGGCTACAACAGAGGACGTGAGTTTAGTCTCCAGCTGGACTATACCTTCTAGGGACTACAATCTCGCATCGAAACTGAGAGAGGCGCTTGATTAATGGTTGGTGGCTTCAATGAATCGGTCGCCAATAAACCCGGCGATTGAATAAGCCAGGTGTAGGTCGAAGCCTGGCTTTTATTACCTGTAAGACAGGCTCCTACCTGTACGCAAAGCCCGGTCGATTTCAATTTTGAAATCGTTTGTCTGTACCTGCCGGGCTTTCAGTATTCAGCTAACAATTGAACGGAAAATCCAGTTTCAAAATAGAAATCCTCTCTTTTTTTACATCTTTCAGTAACCAAAGCATGAAAAAGCGGCCAGTAGCAGGCTATAAAAAAATCAATTAATTCAGGCTGTTGACGACTGCATTCAAGCCTATCACACTCAACTTCGTTCTATTTAGCGCAAGGAAAGAGTGAGATGGGAAGCCTCATCTTTTTCGAAGACCATCATCCGGGGCTGGAATACAAAGGTATCGCCCGGCAACGGCTCAAGGGCCACAGCCTGATACCCATTCAGCTAGCCCTGAACGAGTACGACATTGAAAAATGTTTTGCTCTGCTGTCGAGCCATGGGAAGTGCCCGGTTTACCCGCGGGCCAATCCAGCCGATGACGGCAAAGTCCTGTTCCTGGTTCCTATCGATGATGCAATTGCGCTGAATCAACAGATCCTGGAGGCGGAGGAAGAAGCTCAGGATATCGCTGATCGTATTGATCTCATTCAGATGCTGGAAAACTGCGAAGAGAGCCTGCTGAGTAAAGCATGGGATAGGATTGGTAGTCAGTCCGAGAAAGTTGCAGAGAGCGGCACCGGTTCAGTCAGTCACGTAGGGCAGTGACAGTAGTTCAACCGGGCTATCCGGGTTCCCGTTAAGATAAATCCGCGCACCTGGATCCTCCGTGACTGTTGGTAATACGGCGAGCACTAACCACTTGCCATTTTCATCTCTGGCACTGTTTAGTAATTCACCAGGCAAAGTTGTTTGCTTTTCAGTTACGAGGACGTCGATTGTCTCCGGTTGCTCCGCAGACTCGGCGCTAATTCCGCAGAACAATCGTTTTTTCGCCGTGCCACGATAGTGCATTCGCGCAACAATTTCCTGACCCGTGTAGCAGCCTTTGGTGAAACTGATAACGCCGCTGATGTCGTAATTCAGTGCTTCAGGTAAATGTTGCTCGGCGAGTGCTGGTGTTACATGTGCAAGGCCAGCACGAATATCCTCCAGATCCCAGTGGTTAGACGAGATCGTTTCTTCATTGTCCAATAAATTGTTCAAAAAGCCGTCCTGATCCGTGGCTTCAGGGTTGAATTGCCAGAGTTCGTGGCGGGGTATCAAGCCTGGAACTTTAATCAGGATAGTGTTGCCAGATACGGACATTTTGCCCTCTTCGTCGGGAAACTGTTCGAATGACGTCTTTATTCGGGTGGAATTCAGCTCCCCGAGAATACCGATACGTTTAAACTGGTTACTTGCGATGCTGCTTTCAGCGCGTGAGAAAACCATGTACTTGTCGAGTACCGGTTTGACGATATTAGCCATATCAGCGGCCAGTTGCAGGTAACAGATATCTTGAAATTCCAGCAGGCGAAAATCGGCTATCACCCGCCCTTTGATATTACAAATGGCACCTTCCAGGCTGTGGCTGGGCGTCAGCTTATCGACATCGCAGGTAATCTGGCCTTGCAGGAATTTTTTGGCTTCAATTCCTTCGATAGCGATGAGGTCAAAATTGTTGAGATCGACGATTTGCATGGTGAACCTGCGGTTAACGGGGTCGCATCATAATACGTTTTTACGGATAATTCACAGGTTCCAGCTCACGAACAATCCCCAAGGAAATTGCCAAGCTGATGACCTCCGTCGACAAGAATCGTGTTATCTGGCATAGCCGCCGCGGCATGCTGGAGCTGGACCTGTTGCTCGAACCGTTTGCCAGAAACCGTTTTGAGACGCTGTCAGTTGAGCAGCAACAACGCTATCAACAATTGTTAAGCTGTGAAGATCAGGATCTTTACCGTTGGCTGTTGCAGTGTCAACCACCCGCAGAATCGAGTCTCGTGCCAATTATTGAGCTGATTCTCGCGCACGCAAAAAGCAACGTCTAAACTCAGATCGAAGCGACAATACTTCTGATACTCAGAGGTTCCCCTGGCGGAGCGTTTAGACATTGCAACTGGATTTTCAAGTCTCCAGGCTGGAGCTGGTGTTCCTGGTTATCTGTCACATACTGGCTTCTTACAGTGTCTGGCAATCAGGTTGGCCGATGCCCCTGAGCCTGGCTTTGACTGCAGTATTGGCAGGACATGCCTGGTATCAGCTTTATCGTTGTCTGTTTTTGCTTGAGAATTCAGTTCTCCGCGCAAATCTGAAGGGGCAAGGTCGCGCCTGGTTGACCACGCCAGGCGGAGATTTCTCAGCATCACTGCAGCGAGTGGCTTATCTGAGTGCCTTACTGATTCTGTTGGATTTCAAGGTAATCCAAGACAGCAGGAAGCGTCGGTGCAGATGGATACCTGCCAGGAAGAAGATTCGAATACTGGTGACTGCCGGGAGCGTCCCGATTGTTCAACGAAAACAATTGGCCTGTTTTCTGACCTATGGAATGTGAAAGCTACTGGCCATCCGGAATCAGGATGGAATCTTCTGCTTGCTCCGCCGGATTCGGGTAATCCAGGGTGTAGTGCAGGCCCCGACTTTCTTTCCGCATCAAAGCACTGGCAATGATCAGACGGGCTACCAGCACCAGATTTCTTAATTCCAGCAGGTCGGAACTGACCTTGTAGTGACGGTAATAGTCCTCGACTTCCTGCTCCAGAACATCGATGCGGCGTTGGGCCCGCTGCAGGCGCCGATCGGTACGCACGATACCGACAAAATCCCACATGAAACGGCGCAATTCATGCCAGTCGTGGGAAATCAGCACGTCATCTTCCGACTGGTAAACACGGCTTTCGTCCCATGGTTCGCTTTCCTGGCTGATTTCAGTACTGGCCAGGTTCTGCTTAATCTGGCGCGACGCCGAGAAGGCCAGCACAAAGCATTCCAGTAGCGAGTTGCTGGCCATGCGGTTGGCCCCGTGCAGGCCGGTGAAGCTGGTTTCTCCAATGGCATACAGGTTCGGGATGTCCGTTTCACCATAGTGGTTGACCATCACGCCACCGCAAGTGTAGTGAGCGGCCGGGACCACCGGTATACGGTCTTTACAGATATCTATTCCGAACTTCAGGCATTGCTTATGAATGGTGGGGAAATGACTAAGTATGAAGTCAGCAGGTTTGTGAGTGATGTTCAAGTACACACAGTCACAGCCCAGTCGTTTCATTTCGTGGTCAATTGCACGGGCGACGATATCCCTTGGTGCCAGCTCCTGCCGATCGTCAAATTTACTCATGAACCGGGTACCGTCAGGAAGTTCCAGAAAGGCGCCTTCTCCGCGGAGTGCTTCGGTAATCAGGAACGATTTCGCATGCGGGTGAAACAGACAGGTGGGATGGAACTGATTGAATTCCATATTTGCCACCCGGCAGCCGGCGCGCCAGGCCATGGCGATACCGTCACCGCTGGCGCCATCAGGGTTGGTTGTATACAGGTATGCTTTGCTGGCTCCACCTGTGGCCAATACCACGAAGCGCGAGCGAATCAGTTTGACCTGGTTGGTCCGGGAATCCATAACATAGGCACCGATGCATGCCTGTCCCGCCAGCCCCAGTTTCTTCCTGGTCAACAGGTCCACTGCAATATGATGTTCCACCAGCTCTATATTGGGATGCTCCAGAGCTTTCTTTTTCAGCGTATTGAAGACGGCCTTGCCGGTGGCATCGGTGGCATGAATGATGCGCCGATGGCTATGGCCTCCTTCTTTTGTGAGGTGCAAAGAGGTAAGGTCATCTGCAGTAAGCGCACTTCCATTTGCCGTCGTGCCGGGTGGCACTATGGCCTTCTCCTTGGTAGTGAACGGCACGCCTTGATCGACCAGCCAGCGCACGCATTCGGTGCTTTGCGACACGACAAACCGGACCATTTCTTCATGGCACAGACCGACTCCAGCTACCAGGGTATCAGCCACATGTGCTTCCAGGCTGTCCTGGTCGTCAAGGACAGCCGCGATTCCGCCCTGGGCATAGAAGGTAGCACCTTCTTTCAGGCTGCCTTTGCTGATGACCGTGACCCTGGCGAATTCCGCGCAGCGTAACGAAAGGGTAAGCCCGGCGGCGCCGCTACCGATGATCAATATATCGGTTTCCTGGCAGAGCTGCTGCGGATTGCTGGTTTGACCGGTTGTCATGTCGGGTTTCTTCTGGCCGCTAAAAAAGACTGTACGTTATTGATACTAAAAGGGATTAGTGCCTAACCAGGGAGGGTACAGGCAGTGCTGCCATGTTATTGCCGAGGGGAGTAAATCCTTTAACTGCCTTGTTGTAAAGAAATTGCAGCAATTTTATAGTTTCGCAGAACTTTTGAACATCCCTGCGGTCTATGTGTGAGAACGTCTTTGAATGTTCCAGCTATGGTGGTTCCCGGGCTGAGTAATGGAGTTGGAACACAGTGAACAAGGATACCGACCAACAGCTGGTAGATCGGGTGTTGCAGGGAGACAAGCAGGCGTTCAATTTTCTGGTGTTGCGGTACCAGCATCGAGTGGGTTCGCTGATTTCACGGTTTGTCAATGATCCCCAGGAGGCTGAAGATGTCAGCCAGGAAGCGTTTATCAAGGCGTACAGGGCGCTTTCCCTGTTCCGCGGTGATAGCGCCTTCTATACCTGGTTGTATCGGATCGCAGTAAATACCGCGAAGAACCACCTGGTAGCAAAAGGTCGCAGACCGCCGGCGGTCGATGTAGACGTCGACGAGAGTGAGAATAATGATCTGGCGATGCCGCTCAGGGAACTGGAGTCGCCGGAAGACAGTTTGGCAACCGAGAAGCTGAAACAGGCAATAACGGAAGCGATTGAGGAATTGCCAGAGGAATTAAAAACTGCGTTCACCTTGAGAGAGTTTTCAGGACTGAGTTACGAAGATATTACCGAGGTGATGGACTGTCCGGTCGGGACCGTAAGATCGAGAATTTTCAGAGCCCGTGAAGCAATAGACAAGCGAATTCGGGAGCTGATTTAGGTGACGCGTCCAGGCGAGAATTTAGGTGAGGATTTAGGTATCAGGTACTTAAAATTATGAACAGCCACGATAAAGAAACACTTTCAGCAATGCTGGACAATGAAGCTGATGCATTGGAATTGCGGCGCAT
>Ga0209273_10003248_pt1 | contig 11453 bp, 9 predicted proteins | sample tdAd471_FD_187126 | JGI IMG/M metagenome (GOLD analysis project Ga0209273, IMG submission 187126) | Marine sediment microbial communities from the Atlantic coast under amendment with organic carbon and nitrate - tdAd47.1 (SPAdes)... | ecosystem: Environmental > Aquatic > Marine > Coastal >...
TTTCCCGCGCCGTTCGGCCCCAGGAAGCCGAAGAAGGTGCCGGCCTCGACCGTGAGGTCTACACCGTCTACCGCGGCGAGCTCGCCGAAGACCCGCCGCAGCTCTCGTGTCTCGATCGCGTGTTCCATCCGTCGAATTGTCACCGATTCGGCCTATTTAGGCCAGAGCGGGCCGCTGCTGGGGGCGAGGTCCCGGGCGCCGACCGGATGATCAAGCTCCAGGACCTGACCGCGTTCCTGCAGCGGGTGGAGCTGATGGTCTCCACCGACTCGGGGCCGCGGCACTTCGGGGTGGCGGCGGGTGCTCCCGTGATCGTGTTGGTGGGCGGGACCCACCCGGACTACACCCACGTCGACTACGACCGCTACCGGGTCCTCTGCGCCGAGGTCGAGTGCTGGCCTTGCCATCTCAAGACCTGCCCCATCGACTTCCGCTGCATGCGTTTGCTGACCCCGCCGCACGTGCTGCGGTCCGGGTTGCAGCTCCTGGCCGAGGTGGCGGAGGCGTGAGCGAGGACGGCGCGCCGAGCCGGCAGATTCCGCCTCGTCCGGCCGACGCTGGGGGTTACCCTGGCGTGGTGAACGCTCCGCCGCCCACCCCCACCCGCTATCGCCCCCCCACGGTGCAGGCCCTGGGGCGGACCTGGCCGCGGGCGACGCGCTTCGAGCAGGTGGCCTGGGGAGCGCACTTGATCGCGGCCGTCGCCGTGCTGGTCACCGCCTGGGTGCTCGACGCCGACCCCAGCGGGGTGGGCACCCACCAGCAGCTGGGCCTGCCCGAGTGCGGGTTCATTCCGCTCTTCGGGGGACCCTGCCCCTCCTGTGGCTTCACGACGACCTTCGCCCTCGCCGCCGACGGGCACCTGATCTCGGCGTTCGTCAACCAGCCCTTTGGGTTCCTGATGTTCCTCGCCGCCGTCTCGAGCGTCCCCCTGGCCGCCATCGCGGTCAGCAAGCGCGTCAGCTGGCTCGAGGCCACCGACCGCTGGCACTGGGGCAAGATCGTGGCCGCGACCATCGCGCTCTGGCTGCTGTGCTGGGGCTACAAGTGGGCGATCTTTTCGGGCTGAGCCCCGGGCAGCTCACTGGGCCTTGCTCAGCTCCTCGATCCGCTGCTGGGCGAGCTGGCGCTCGGCCACGGTGCGCGAGCGCTCGAGGGCCCTCCGCCAATCGGCGAGGGCCTCGTCGCGCTTGCCCTGGTCCTGGAGGATCGCCGCGCGGGCCGCGTAGGGCAGCGCCTCCTGGGGTGCCGACTCCAGCGCCGTAGCCACGTCGTCGAGCGCGCGCGCGTAGTCGCCCTGCATGCGGTAGACGTTGGCGCGCGAGGTCAGGGCCCCGGTGTGTCGGGGGTCGTGCTCGAGGATCGTCTGCAGGTCGCGGAGGGCGACGCTGGGGAGCTTGCGGTCGAGGGCGTTCAGCGCCCGGTAGTGGCGGGCGAGGACGTCCTGGGGCTGCTGGTCGAGCACCTGGCTCAGGTCGGCGTCGGAGGCGTCGAGCTTGCCCAGCGCGCGGAACGCGATCCCCCGGGTGCGGAGGGCCCGCTGGGATTGGGGAGCGAGGGCCAGGGCCGCGTTGAGGGTCTCGAGCGCTCGCTGGAACTGGCCGCCGAGCATGCGGACCTCCCCCAGCTCGGTGAGGACCTCGGGGTTCTCGCCGTCGGCTTCGCGCGCCCGCTCGAGCAGGTCTCGCGCGCGGGGCAGGTCACGCAGCATCAGCGCTGCGCGTCCCCGGCGGAGGTAGGCCAGCGCAGGGCTGGGGCTCAGCTGCAGGAAGCGCGTCCAGGCCGCGTCTGCGGCGTCGTCGCGGCCGAGGGCGCGCAGCGCCTGCTCGCAGCGCTCCCACCCCTCGGGGTCGTCGGGGCTGATCTCGGTCACCCGCTGCGCGTCGGCGAGGGACTCGAGCAGCGCCCCGCGGTGGAAGTGCATGTCGGCCCGATGGAGCAGGTACTCCGGCTCGTCGGGGTCGAGCTCGATGGCGCGGTCGATGGCCGCGATCCCTTCGTCGAGGCGCTGCAGGTTGTAGAGCACGTAGCCGCGGTTGGCCTGGAGGGTCGCGCGCTCGGGGTTCAGGTCGCAGCCTCGCTCGAAGTCGGCCAGCGCCAGCTCGAGCCGCCCGGAGCCGAAGCGGACCACCCCGCGGTAGAAGTAGGCCTGGGCATCGGGCCCCTCTGCGAGGACGTCGCTGCACAGCCGCTCGACCCGCTCGGGGTCGAGGTCGACCAGCTTGGCCGCCTCGGCGACCCGGGGGTCGACGGCGTCGTCTGCACCCGAGGTTGGGGTCCCCGGGGGCTCGGGGGCGCGCGCGTTCAACCACAGGGCGACCCCGAGCAGCGCGACCAGGCTCAGCGCCGCGAGGAGCCCAGCGCCCCACAGCCGTCGGTCGCCGACGACGGCCCGCAAGGAGTAGAACGACACCGAGCCGCGGAGCCAGGTCTCGAGCGCCTTGCCGTAGGTCTTGGCGTCGAGGGGGCGCTGGGAGGGGTCCTTGGCCAGCGGCTGGAGCACCAACCCGTCGAGGGCCGCGTCGACGGTGGGCGCGTAGCGTGACGGCGGCGGAGGGGGTTCCAGCTCCGTCAGCATCAGGTTCTCGGGGAGCGAGCGCACCTCCAGCGGCGGGCGCGCCGTGAGCATCGCGTAGAGGGTCGCGCCCAGGCCGTAGAGGTCGGTGTGGGGCCCGACCGCGTCGAGGTCTCCCCGGGCCTGCTCCGGCGACCAGAACCCCGGGCTGCCCATGAAGCTGCCCTCTTCGCTCAAGCGACTGTCCGCGCTGTTCTGGTCGCGAGCGAGTCCGAAGTCCGTGAGCACGACGCGCCCCCGGGGCGTGACCAGGACGTTGGCCGGCTTGAGGTCCCGGTGCAGGACGCCCGCGCCGTGCGCGTGCTCGAGGATCCCGGCCAGCTCACGGGCGTAGCGCACGGCCAGCGGCACGCGCAGTGGCCCGGCCTCGAGCAAGGTCTCCAGCGACTTGCCGTGGATCAGCTCGAGGGCGAGGTAGGGGTAGTGACCCTCGGTGCCCCAGCCGAAGACCTTCACGATCCCGGGGTGCGAGAGCCGAGAGAGGGCCTCGGCCTCGCGCTCGAAGCGCTTGCGCACGGAGACGGTCTGCATGCCGATGTCGTGCAGCACCTTCAACGCGACCTGCTGGCCGTTCGCAGGGTCGTAGGCGCGATACACGATCGCGGTCCCCCCCCGGCTGATCTCGTCGAGGACGACGTAGGGTCCAATGGTTTCGGCCAAGGCCCGGGTCCTTTCGGCGGGGCGTCCTCTGCTGGCAGCCTAGCCGAGTCAGGCCGGGCGCGCGCGCTCCATGGCCGCGACGACGGCCGCGGCGGCGCGGCCCTCGCCGTAGAGCGGCGGACGCTCCGCCGGGGGTTGCTGGGCAGCCGCGGCGGCGAGGTCTTCGGGTTCGGCCAGCACGTTCCACCCGCGGGCCACGGTCTCGGTCCACTCGGTCTCGCGGCGCAGCGTCACGCAGGGCACACCGAGGAAGTAGGCCTCCTTCTGCAGGCCACCGGAGTCCGTCAAGACCCGCGCCGCGCCGCGCACGAGGGCGAGCATCTCGACGTAGGTCACCGGCTCGACCAGGCGCAGGCCCGCGGGCGGAGACGTCAGCCAGCCCCCCTGGGTGCGCGCGAGGGCCGCGCGGGTGCGCGGGTGCAGCGGCAGCACCACCTCCAGCTCGAGCGCGGCGAGGGCTTCGAACCACGCCACCAGGCGCTGGGGATCGTCGGTGTTGCTCGCCCGGTGCAGCGTCGCCAGGGCGTAGCCGCCCTGGCTCAGCCCCAGCCGCTCCAGCGGAGCGTCGCCGGCGTGGGGCAGGAAGCTGCGCACCGCGTCGAGCATCACGTCGCCCACGACCTCGATCCGGCCCGGGACCTGCTCACGGCGGAGCTGCTCGGCGGCGGAGGCGACGGGGCAGAGCAAGAGGTCCGCGAGGCGGTCGGTGAGCACCCGGTTGCGCTCCTCGGGCATCGCGGGCTGGAACGAGCGCAGACCCGCCTCCACGTGGGCGAGGGGGATCCCCAGCTGAGAGGCCGCCAGCGCCCCGGCGAGGGTCGAGGTCGTGTCGCCGTAGACCAGGACCCAGTCGGGTCGCTGCTCCTCGAGCTGCTGGGCCAGGCCGCTGAGCATGCGCGCCGTCTGCTCGGGGATCGTCCCCGGGCCGACCTCGAGGTTCACGTCGGGGTCGCGCAGGCCCAGCGCCTGGAACTGGTCCCCGGAGAGCGCGGCGTCGTAGTGCTGGCCGGTGTGGACCAGGTGCTCGGCGTGCCCGGCGGCGGCGAGGGCCTGGCTGACGGGCGCGGCCTTGATGAACTGGGGGCGAGCGCCGACGACCGAGGTCACGCGCAGCCCACTCACCGGCGGCGCCTCCAGGGTCCCAGCTTGCGGAACAGGCGCAGGTAGCCAAGGCTCGTGGGCACGATCCGCATCCGGCTCTTGCCGATGCGCTGGGTGGCGTCGAGGTGCATGGGGACCTCGCACACCCGCGCGTCGACCCGCACCAGCTTGGTGAGCATCTCGACGGCGTAGCCGAAGCCGCGCTCTTCGATGGTGCGCTCGCCGTAGACCTCGAACAGCCGCCGCAGGACTCCCACCGTGTGGACCCGGTAGAAGCTGCTGTAGGTGTGGACCCCGCGGATCCCGAGGAGCACCCGGCAGAGCACGTTGGCGGTGTAGCTGATCCCGTGGCGCGCGAGGCTCGTGCCTTCGATCCCGCCGCCCACCGCGTGCGGGGAGGCCAGGGCCACGTCGAACCCCACCCGGGCGAGGGTCGTCAGCGCGGGGAGGATCTTCAGGTCGCTGGTGCCGTCGGCCTCGAGGGTCACCACCAGGTCGTCGGGCTGGGCGACCTCGATGGCGTGCAAGAACCCGGTGCGCATCGCCGCCCCAGGGCCCTGGTTGACCGCGTGCCGGAGCACCGTCGAGCGGCCGGGCAGCGCTCGACTCAGCGCCTCACCGCTGCCGTCGCTGCTCCCGTCGTCGACGAGGATCAGGTGGAACAGCTCCTCTTGCTGGGCGCAGGCCGCCGCCAGCTGGCGCGCCAGCGTGGGGAGGCTCTCCGCCTCGTTGAGCGCGGGGACGACGAACCACAGGGTGCTCGTCGTCACGTGAGCCGCGTCTCGCGGAGCCAGCCCCAGGTGCGGCGGAGGCCGTCCTCCACGTCGACCTGGGCCTCGAAGCCGAGGTGCTCCCGGGCGAGGGCGGGGTCGGGGACCCGGCGCTGGACGTCCTCGTAGTTGCCGCCCAGCGAAGCGTAGCTCTGGTAGACGATCCGAGGTTCGTCCTCGCGGGCGATCCGCCAGCAGAGCTGGGCGAGCTCGTTGATCGAGAGCTCCCGCGTGGCGCCGATGTTGTAGACCTCTCCCACCGCGCGCTCGGAGTCGAGGGCCAGCAGGGTGCCGCGGACCATGTCCTCGACGTGGGTGAAGGTCCGCCGCTGGGTGCCGTCTCCGTGGATCGTGAGCGGCTCGCCGCGGTGCGCGAGCTCGAAGAACACCGACTGGGGTCCACCCAGCCAGCCCTTGTGTTGGTAGGGGCCGTAGCCGCCGAAGTAGCGCAAGACGCTGACCCGCAATTCGCGCTCTTCGTGGAGGGCGAAGGCGACCTGCTCCTCGTACATCTTCGAGACGGCGTAGGCCCAGCGGCGCACCTTGGGCGAGCCGATCACGCTGGGCGAGCTGGACTCGGCGAAGGGCACCTCGGGGTTCTTCCCGTAGACGTCGGAGGTGGAGGCGACGACGATCTTCGCGCCGTGCTTGGCCGCCGCCTCGAGCACGACCCGTGAGCCGAGGGCGTTCACGTCGAGGGTCGCGAGCGCGTTGCCGTAGCGGGGGATCTTGCGCGCCGCGAGGTGCACGACCTTCTCGGCGCCCGCCAGCGCGGCGACCACCGCGGCCTCGTCGCGCACGTCGGCGTGGACGAAGGTGTAGTCGGGGTGACCCTCGAGCTCGGCGAGGTTCTCGGCCTCGCCCTCGCTGAGGTCGTCGAGCACGGTGACCCGCGAGCCGCGCGCGAGGAGCGCGCGGGTGACGTTGGCGCCGATGAATCCGGCGCCACCGGTGACGACCACGTGCTCGCTCATGAACCCTTGCTCACCCGCCCAGGCGGTAGACTAGAGGCCGGCCTTGCAGAGCACAAGCCGGACAGCGAGAAGGGCCAACCTCGAGGGTGACCGCAGCTTCCCGACCCCACGGCTCGATCCGCGCCAGGTTGGCAGCTCCCCTCGCCGGCTTGGCCGGGGTGGCCGTGTCCTGGCCCTGCCTGCGCCTGGGTTGGGTCGACTACGACGAGGGCTACTACGCCCGCGGCAACCTCTACCTGCGCGACCTCGCCGACCTGGGGACCCTGCTCACCAGCCCCGGCCCGGGCTATCAGTTCCAGCCCACGACCTACCTCTCTCACGCCCTCGACTACGCCCTCTTCGGCGACTCGCTGGTCTGGTTCCACGCGGTCAACGTGTTGCTCTACGCGCTGTGCTGCGCGCTGGTGGCTCGCCTGGGGCAGGCGCTGCTCGTCGACTGGGGCTGGGGGCGTGGGCGCGCGGCGCGGGCTGGGTTCCTCGCCGGGCTGGCCTTCGCGGTGCACCCCGCGCACGTCGAGTGCTACGCCTGGCTGGGCGATCGCAAGGACCTGTTGGCCTGCGCGTTTGGCCTGGGGAGCTACGCCGTCTACCGGCGGCTGCCGGGGGTCGCGAGCAGCCGCCGGCGCTTGCTGGGGCAGCTCCTCGCGGGTTTGCTGTTGTGGGCGGCGTTGGGAGCCAAGCTCTCGGCCGCGCCGCTGGGCGGGTGCCTGGCGCTGGAGGGGCTGCTGCGCGCCCAGGGCGGCTGGGCGGCGCGGCTGCGCGCCGCGCTGCGCTGGAGCGCCCCGGCGCTGATCCTGGGGCTCACCTTCTCGCTGGTGTGGTATCTGCTCCAGCTGCGCTATCCGGTGCCCCTCGCGCGCCCCGGCATGGGCCACGGGCCCCTCGAGCGCGGGCTCTACGTGCTGCGCAGCTACGGCCACTACGTGCGCCTGCTCGGCTGGCCCCTCGACCTCGCCGTCCACTACTACCCGCGCCCCCGCGCCCCCGAGGTGCTGTCGAACTTGCTGTGGTTGGTGGCCGGCGTCGTGGGGACCGCCCTCGCCGCGCGCCGAGCTGCGCTGCGCTCGCTCGTGCTCTGGGCGGCGGGGTGGTTCGCGATGGGCCTGGTGCTGGTCGCCAACGTGGTGCCCCTGGGCTACGTCAACGACCGCTACCTGATCCTCCCCTCCGCCGGGGTGGCGGTCGCCTTCGGCGGTTGGGTGGCCCGGGGTGGGCGGACTCGCTGGGCCGGAGCGCTGCTGCTGGTCGCGGCCTGGGCCGCGCTCTCCGGCGCGCAGATTCCGGTGTGGACCTCGGCGCGTTCGCTGTGGACTCAGGTCCTGCGCGTCGACCCGCGGCATCCCTTCGCCCTCGGCAAGCTGGGCCTGCTGGACCTCGCCGAGGGTCGGATCGACGACGCCGAGCGCCGCGCCGAGCTGGCCCGCGCGGAGGCCCCCGACGCCGACTTCCCGGTGCTGCTGCAGGCCGAGGTCCTCGACGCGCGGGGTCGGCGGGCCGAGGCCGAGGCGTTGCTCCTGGCGCAGGCCGAGTCCAGCCACGAGATCACCCCGCTCTTGCATTTGGGGAACCGCGCGCTGAGCTGGGGCGACATCGCCGAGGCCGACGGGTTCGCGCGCCGCGCGCTCGAGCAGGCGCCGCGCAGCCTCGAGGCGCTGCGCCTGGGGGCCGAGTGCGCCCTCCGGCTCGGCGAGCCTCGGCGCGCGCTGCAGCTCTGCCGGCGGGGCTTGGAGATCGCCGCCCCGCCGGGCCTGACCCTCGTCGCTGCGCGAAGCGCGGTCGCCAGCGGCGCGTGGGAGCTCGCGGCGCGCTACGTCGCGCTCTACGAGCGGAGCCGCCCCGACTGGGAGTCTCAGCTCCTCGGGGCCCAGGTCAGCTTCGCCGCGGGAGACCCCCAGGTCCTCGCCCGACGGCTGGACGCGTGCGTGGAGCAGGTGCCGCGCGATCTGCCGGTGGCCGTCTCGGAGCTCGTGGGTCTGCTCGAGCGCAGCGGCAGGGGCGAGCAGGCGCTGCACGTGCTGCGCGAGGCAGACCCTCTGCCCGCTGACCTCCGGCTGGCTCGGGCGCACTTCGAGGCGATCCTGGGAGATCCCGTGGCAGCCCGAGACGACCTCGACGCCGCGCTGGAGGCAAACCCTGGGCTACGGCAGCGCGCAGCGGCAGACCCCGCCCTGAAGGACTGGGTGCGCTAGGCCTAGAGGAGCAGGAGCGCGAAGACGATGATCAGCACCACCACGAGCACGATCGCGACCGCGACCGCGGCCACGAGGGCGGGGGAGGCCATGTCTTCGGGGTCGTCGACGGAGAACACGTCGGAGGGCGCGTCGCCCGGTTGGACGACGTCGCCGGTGTCCGAGGACTCGCGGTCCCAGAAGGTCTCTTCGGGAGCGTCGAGGGGCAGGTCGCGCAGGAGGGCTTCGAGGTCGCGGATTAGCGCGTCGCAGTCGGCGTAGCGCTTGTCGCGGTGCTTCTCGAGCATGCGCCCCAGCACGCGGCGCACACGGCTGGGGATCTCGGGGAACTCCTCGCGCGGGTCGCGGAGTCGGGTGTGCGCCTCGCCCTTGAGGATCTCGATCCCGGTGAACTCGCGGAAGCCCTGGGTCCCGGTCACCAGGTAGTAGAAGACCATGCCCAGCGAGAACACGTCGGCGCGTCCGTCGATACGCTCGATTCGCCCGATCTCGTGAGCCATGTAGAGCGGGGTCCCCACGAAGGCGCCCTCGTAGGTCATGGACTCGACGGTGTAGTCCTTGGCGAGGCCGAAGTCGGTGAGCTTCACCTTGCCGTCGCGGGTGATGAGGATGTTCTCGGCCTTCACGTCGCGGTGCACGACCTGTGAGGCGTGGGCGACCTGCAGCGCCTGGGCCACGCCCATCACGATCTTGGTCGCCTCCTGGTAGTCGATCCGTCCGCGGCGCTTGATGAACTCCTCGAGGTCCTCGCCGTCGACGTACTGCATGATCATGTAGTGCGTCGTCTCGTCGCGCGTCCCCACGTCGTGGACCATGACCAGGTTCGGGTGCTCCATGCGCGCGGCCGCGCGGGCTTCGCGGAAGAAGCGCCGCACGGTGCGCTCTTTGGCCGCGCTCTCGCGGGTGAGGACCTTGACCACCACGTCCCGGCGCAGCGACTCGTGGCGCGCGAGGTAGACGTTGGCCATCGCCCCGCCGCCGATCTTGGCCTGGATCAAGCAGCCGCCGAGGGTGGCTCCGATCAGGGGGTCGGCGTCGGGGTTCGGCGAGGGCCCCATGGCGACGGCGACGCCGCCGCCGTTGTGCCCGCTGGCGAGCTGGCCCCCGGGGAAGCCCGGGAGCTGAGCCTGCATCGCGCCGCCGGGGTTGAGCGGCGGGTTGTGGAAGCGGGCCGAGGCCTGCATACGGTGCTGAGCGATCTCGTGCTGGCGCTGGGTGATGTGCGCGACCTGCTCCTGGGTGAGGACCTCGTAGTCGAGCAGGATCTGGCTGAGGGGTTTCTTGGGGTCGTTATGCAGCTGCAGCTGCGAGGCGTTGTGGATCACCTCGTCCGACAGCCACCCCCATTTGAGGGCGATCTGGGCGAACAGCCTGTCGCTTTCGGAAACCATCCGTTTCCACTGTAGCCCCCCCTCCCCACGGGCGCTATCGGTTCGAGGCCCGTGGGTTGCAGCCCGGCCGTCGAGGCATGTGGCGCACTGCGTCGCAGTTCTCGCGCATGCTATCCTCGGCTCACGCCGAGGACTCATGGACGACCTTCCGCAGCCGAACTACGGAAAGAGCAGCTCCTTCGCCGGGCTGGTGGTCGGGCTCTCTTGCCTGGGGCTGTTCCTGATGGGGATCAGCACGGTCGGGGGCGTGCTCCTCGTCTCGCGGACCCGCAGAGCGGAGGCCCTGGAGGCCGAGCAGCTGCGGGTGGAGACCCTCGCCAGCCGTGAGGAGGCCGAGGAGCGCCAGGAGCAGGAGGGCGTGACCCTGCTGCTCGCCGGACGCGCCGCCGACCGCGGGCAGGTCGAGGCGACCGCCGAGGTGCTGCGCGAGCGCCTGCGGCTGGCGGGGATCCAGGGTCGGGTCGAGGTCCGGGCCGACCTCCGGTTGCAGGTCAAGCTCCCGGGTGACGGGGTCGAGTCCGCCCTCGACTTGCTCCTCGCTGGGGGAGACCTGCAGTTCAAGCTGGTCTCGACCCTCGAGGGCGAGGCGCGGGACGCGGCGATTGGCGAGGTCGAGGCGGCGAAGGCTGCCGGAACCTGGGACCCCGAGGTCGCCGCCTACGACGTCGGGCACACCGCCGACGGGGCGCCCGTGCTGCTGGAGAACCCGGGGGTGCCGGGCTACCTGCTGACGAAGGTCGGCCCGGCCACCGACAGTCAGGGCAACCCTGCGATCGGCTTCGAGTTCGGCGAGCAGGGGCGGGCGCGCTTCGGCGCGCTGACCGGCGACAACGTCGGGCGAAACCTGGCGATCATGCTCGACGGCGTGGTCCGGGACACCCCCACGATCCTCGACCGGATCGAGGGCTCGGGGATCATCAACAACCCCGGCGGGTTCGCCAAGGACGTGCAACAGCGGCTGATCACCGTGCTCCAGAGCGGCAAGCTCCCGGTCGACCTCGACCTCGAGTCGAGCCAGACCGGCGGCTAGGGCTCAGCGCACGACCCACACCTGCTCCGCGTCGCGGCCGTTGACGATGCTCAGCGCGACCTCGGGGGCCTGGACCTCGCGGCCCAGCTTGGCCTCCAGCAGCTTGAGCGCGTCGCCGCTGAGCTCGCCCACGTAGTCGCCGTCGTAGAGGGGGCCGAGCTCGAAGCTCCCGTCGGGTTGGGTCCGCGCGCGGCGCTCCACCGGCGAGTCGACCCCGCGCACCTCCAGCACGACCCCGGACAGGCCCTCACCGCTGGGGCCGACGACCCGTCCGCGGAGCTTGGCCGGGGGGCGGGCGACCAGCGACAGCCCCTCGAGGGTCGCCTCGGGTGCGACCTCGAGGGTGCTCAACGACACCAGCCCGTCGCGGTCGCCCCGGACGAAGAGCCGGTAGGTCCCCCCGGGGAGGTCTTCGATCTCGAAGGCGCCTGCCTCGTCGGTGCGGGTCGTCCCGAGGTAGTCGCCGTCGCGAATCGCGAACACCCCCGCGCCCTCGACGGGCCTGCCGCTGGTGTCTCGGACCTCTCCGGCGATCCGTGCTCCGCGCGCGATCACCAGGTCGCGCTCGACGACCCCGCGGATCACCTCCACCGCCTCGGCCCCCTCTGGGCTCACGGGGCGCCGACCCTGGCGCACCACCTCCAGCCGGTAGACCCCGGGGTAGAGGTTCTCGATGGCGAAGCGACCGTCGTCGTCGGTCTGCGAGCGCCGGCGGACGTCGCCGCGGACCTCCACCGCGCGTACGCGCACGCCGGCGAGTGGG
>Ga0209273_10003249_pt1 | contig 11452 bp, 8 predicted proteins | sample tdAd471_FD_187126 | JGI IMG/M metagenome (GOLD analysis project Ga0209273, IMG submission 187126) | Marine sediment microbial communities from the Atlantic coast under amendment with organic carbon and nitrate - tdAd47.1 (SPAdes)... | ecosystem: Environmental > Aquatic > Marine > Coastal >...
GCCGACGAACATCAGCATGAAGAACAACGGCATGGCCAGGGCGCCCCAGAGCGCGAAATCGTCGGTCGCATAGCCCGTGCCGGTCATCACGGAGGTGATGTTGAACATCGACAATCGTATGGCGCGGCCAAGCTCCCATTCCTCGACCCGCCACAGGTAAAGGATCATCACCAGGATGCTGAAGCCCAGGATCGACAGGAACCACCGGACCTGGGAATCCCGGAACAGATCCGTTATCTGGCCGCGGATAGCTTGGAAATACAGCAAAAAGGGAAGAGACCCGGCGATCATGAAGACCGTCGCGATTATGTCGATCCAGGGACTTTGATAGAAGCCGATCGATGAATCGCGCGTCGAATATCCGCCCGTCGCCACTGTCGTCATCGCGTGGTTGATGGCCTCGAATCCCGCCATGCCGGCAACGAAGTACAGCACGCCGCACATGGCGGTCATGAACAGATAGATGCCGCCGATCCAGGCGGCGATCTGGGCCGCGCGCGGCAGCGCCTTTTCCATCCGCTCGGCGAATTCCATCCGGAACAGCTGCATGCCACCGACCTGCAGCATCGGCAGGACGGAAACGGCCATCATGACGATCCCGACCCCGCCCAGCCATTGCAGCAGCGACCGCCAGAGCAGAATGCCCGGCGGCGCGTGGTCGAGGCCCAGGATCACCGTCGACCCCGTCGTGGTCAGCCCGGACATGGATTCGAAGAAAGCGTCCGTATAGGTCAGGTCCAGATTGGCGAAGGCGAAGGGAATGGCCGCAAAGGCCGGCAAGGCGACCCAAACCAGCGTCGTCAGGACGAAGGCCTGCCGGACCGACAGCGTCCGCGACCTCGCCCTGCAGGTCAGCACCAGCATGATCCCGACGAAGAAGGTCAGGGCGCTGGCGACGGCGAAAACCTGCCAATCGTCGTTCTTCACCGCCAAATCTACGAAGGCGGGCACCAGCATCGCCACCGCCACGGTCGACAGCAGCACGCCGAGAACGAAGAAGATGGGTCGGAAATCAATCAACGGCCGATTCCAATCGGTTAGCGGCCGTTGGCCGGGACAGGCACGCTCATCATTCACTCCCCTGCGCGGCGGCGATGCGTCTTGCCCTTGCGCCGTCTTGTCCCGTTTTACCCCTGCCCGAAGCCGGGCCTGCCGTCGCTAGTGCAGCTGGATAGGTTGATGCGGACTATCAAGGGAAAATGCCGGAATGGCCACGTCGAACGCGCTGCCGTCCTCCGCCTCCATCTCGTAGCTGCCGAGCATGATGCCTGACGGGGTCGATAGCGGCGTTCCGCTTGTATATTCGAACGATTCCCCGGGACGCAGCACCGGCTGCTCGCCGACCACGCCCGGCCCGCGCACTTCTTCCGTACGGCCCTGCGCGTCGGTGATCCGCCAATGGCGGTTCAGCAATTGGACGGTCTGCGGGCTGCGGTTTTCGATCGTTACCTGATAGGCCCAGACATAATGATCTTCGCTGGGCTGCGACTGATCCTCCAGATAGATCGGCTCGACCGATACCTTGATCCCAGCGGTTTCTTTTTCGTACATCAGATGCTCCATGCGCGTTCGCAACAAAAGCGGCGCATCCTCCTTGTCATTATTCGGGGATATTATGATTGCTGGCTGGCTTGTCCAGCATCTTCCATATCGACGACCGGTCCGCCGGCGGCCTTCGCATCCGCAAAATCATGCGTCACGAGCAGGGTCGGCAGCCCGGCCTTTCGGGCATGATCGAAAACGAAGAGCCGTATTTTGTCCCGCAATGCAGCATCCAGTCGGGAAAAAGGCTCATCCAGCAGCAAGGCATGCGGCTCGGCCAGCAAGGTCCTCATCAAGGCCGCGCGGGCCTTTTGGCCACCAGACAGGGTCGCGGGATCCCTGTTCTCCAACCCATCCAGCTCGGCATCGGCGAGCGCCGCTTCGACACGCCGGCGGCGCTCCGCCCCGGCGATCGCCGGCGGCAAACCGAAGGCTAGGTTTTCGCCGACGGTGAGATGCGGAAACAACAGGGCTTCCTGGAAGAGTATGCCGACCTTCCGCTGTTCCGGGCGCAACCCGGCAAGGTCCCTTCCCGCCAGCCGGACCGTGCCGGATACGCTGAACTGACGGTCCAATGTTCCGCAGATATGGGCGAGGATCGTCGATTTTCCCGATCCGCTCGGCCCCATCAGCGTCACGATTCCCCCCGCCGGAACCGTAACCGACAGGTCGTGAACGAGGATACGGCCGCCGATCCCTATCGTCAGGCCGGCGATCTCCAGCGCCCCGATCCGGCCGGTTTCCGTCATCAGGAAATCCCCCGCATGCCTTGCCGGTTCCGGAACAGCCAGGCCGGCAGGGCGGCCGCCAAAAGAAACGCCAGGAAGGGCAGCACCGATTGCGCGAAGACGAGCATGCCGATCAGGCGCCTGTCCCCTCCGCCCGCGAGCGAGACCGCTTCGGTGGTAAGCGTTTCCAGACGGCCGCCGCTCGCGAAAACCGTCGGCAGATATTGGCTGACGCTGACCGCGAAACCGACCGCGAAGGCGACCAGGAGCGGCTTCAGCAGCATCGGCACCGTCACCCGCCAAAACACCGCGGACGGCCGCAGGCCGAGGCACAGCGCCGTCGTCCGATATCGTTCATCCATCGCGCGGAACGGGTCGGACAGCGACAGGAACACATAGGGCAGGACGAAAAGCAGATGCGCCCAGATCAGCGCGAGCCAGCCGCCGTCGATCCCCGCCGCCACCAACAGGACCTGCGCGCCGAAAAGAAAGGCGACCTGCGGCACCAGCAGGGGGATATACAGCAACCAAAGCGCCCGCGCCGTCGGCTTGAACCCGTCGCGCTTCTCATGCTCGAGGCAGGCGACGGCCAGAACGAGGGCGATCCCGGCGCTCACCAAGGCGACCGTCACGGTCACGCCGCCCAGATCGGTCAGGGCCTCGGACCGCCGCATCCAATTCATCAGGGACCAGTCGCTGGGAAGAGCATCGGGAAACCGCCATTGCCGGGCGACGGACCAAAGCGCCATGCCCAGAAGACCTGCCGCGCCGAGAATCCACAGCAATCCGACACCGGCGAGCGAGACGGCGGCCACCGGCCCGTCGACCGCCCCCCTGTCCCCGGCGGCACTCCAGCGCCGCCCGAACCCCGCAACGGCGATTTCGAGACCGCGCCAGACCGCGATCCCGGCCACCACGACGGCCAGTTGCGCCATGGCCCCGGCGGCGGCCACGAACTGATAGGCCAGGTCCGGATCGTTGAACCAGCGCAGGATCAGCACGCCGAGCGGCGGATTCGTCGCTGGCGCCAGAACCAGGGCGACGTCGATGACCGACAGGGAATAGGCCAGAACCGCGAAGACCGGCAGGCGCAACTGCGGATAGACCAGCGGCAGCACGCATTTCAGCCAGGCCGTCGCCGGTCCGTAGCCCAGCGTCCGCGCGGTGGTCACGATCTCCCTCTCCCGCACCTGGTTGAGGGCGGCGATCGTCATCAGGAAGAGAAACGGCGTTTCCTTCACCACGAGTGCCAGGACGAAGACGAGGCCCAGCGGATCCGGCGCCGTCGCCCAGTCGGGGGGCCGCGTGACTCCCGTGGCCCAGGGCGAGGCGAGGCGCACCGCCCAGCCGCTCGGCGCCAGCAGGAACAGCATGCCCAATGCGACCGCCGCATGCGGAACGGACAAGAGCGGGGATACAAGGCGCTGCAAAGCCGTGAACACCCGGCTGCCGCGCCAAGCCGCCGCGAATCCGATGGCAAGCGCAAAGGATAGCAGCGTGGCCGTCACGCCGGTCCAAAGGCTGACCCAGACGGATTTCGCGAAACCGGGATAGTCGAGCAGATGCCGCCACGGATCGAGCGAGGCTTCCATGCCGCCGAGCGCCGGCAAATACCCGAAGGCCGGCAACAAGGCCCCCGCCAGCCCGGCCAGCACGGGCACGAGGAAGACGGCCAATGTCAGCCAGGGCGCAGCAGGCAGCAGTTTCACCCAGTCGCTCCTTCACGGGCTGGCGAAACGGGGAATGGCGCCGCGGTGACCGCAATTCTCCGGCAGGGGGACGTCAACTGCCGTACCGCTTCAGCCAGGCCTCTTCGATCATCACCATCCAGCTCGGATGCGGTTCCGGCAAGGTCTTGCCCAGTTCCGCGTCGCTCAAGGTGGCCACGCCGCGGGGCAATGCCTCGAACAGCGCTCGCTCGGCATCGGACAGGCGGTTCATCGACAGCACGGTCTGCTCGCCCCAGATTTCCGGATGCGCCTTCCGGGCCTGGGCTTCCGGCGACAGCAGGAAATTCGCCACCGCCATGGCCCCTTCCTTGTGGGCCGCGTTGAACGGGATCGCGACGAAATGCGTGTTCCCGATGGTGCCCTGGTCAAGCACATAGGTGCGCGCCGTATCGGGCAGCAGACCTTCGGCGATCGCGGACGACGCCTCGCCGATATTGAAGGAATAGGTCAGGTCGACCGCCCCGTCGTTCAGCAATTGGCGCTGCGCCGTTCCGGTCTTGGGAAAATCCTGTCCCTCGCGCCACAGATGCGGCGTCAATTCATCCAGATAGGCCCATAGCGGGGCCGTGACCGCGTCGAAATTCTCGCCGGCGGGGCTCAACAGATCGACCGGATTTTCGACCAGTTCGTACAAAGCCTGTTTCAGGAAGGTCGTTCCCGTGAAGTCCGGCGGCGCGGGATAGGTGACGCGGCCCGGATTCGCCTTGGCGTGCTCCAGGATCGCGGCGATCGATTTCGGCGGCTCGGGCACCACGGCGGTATCGTGCACGAAAACCAGCTTGGCCATGCCCCAGGGGGATTCCAGCCCGTCGGTGGGAACGGTGAAGTCCAGCACGGTCGTCGGCTTTTCATCCGTGTCCACGAGCTTGAAGTTGGGCAGCCTGTCCGTGAACGGGCCGTAGAGCAGGGCGTTGTCCTTCATGGTCTTGAAGTTTTCGCCGTTTACCCAGATCAGGTCCACCGACCCGCCGGTGGACCGTCCCGCCGACCGTTCGGCCAGGACCTTCCGCACGGCCTCCGCGGTATCGCCCAGTTTTACGTGGCGCAATGTGATGCCGTATTCCTCGGCGACGCGGTCGCCGACCCAGGCGATGTAGTTGTTGTAGACATCGCCGCCGCCCCAGGCGTTCCAGAAGACTTCCTGGCCCCGCGCCTTTTCCAATACCGCCTGCCATTGCGGGTCGGCATCCTGGGCGGCGGCCGGCGTGCCGACGAGCGCGAATACGGTTCCTAAGACGGCAAGCAGGCGTCGCATGGTCTTTCACCTCGGGTCAGAGTCAAATCGGCTTCCGCAGCTCCGGATGCTTGGAAATCCGCCGCGACGATACCGGCTAGGCCCCCGCCTGTCAGCCCGACGCGAGGGGCAAAGCCCCTTGAATCGGGACACATTTTTTTTACATCAAGTTTTGACCTCGTGATCGTTTTGCCTTAATGGCAACCGGTGCCCCGCAAAAACTGCCCAGAATCACGGGCGGGGAAACGCGGGCGGGGAAACAACGGGAGAAACGCGCATGCAGGTGTGCCTGCGACGACGACGATAGGCCGAACCCGGTTCGATGGAGCCGGTTGCGAAGCCTTGCGTCGATGCGGTGCCCACCCATGGGACTGAACGACATTTCGATCCCACAGCGTTTCAAATCGCGGCCGCATTGCCGCACCCGGAGTTCCAGACATGAATTTCACCCTTTGTGACGAAGCCGCATCGCATGCGGCTGAAATCGAAGCCCTGGTCGATACGGCTTTCGGGCCGGCGCGGAAGACCCGGACCGTCTATCAGTTCCGGGACGGCATAGCGCCCGTCCTCAATCTGTGCTTCGTCGCGCTTTCAAACGACGGCGAGATGCTGGGATCGATCCGGTTCTGGCCCGTCCGGATGCCCGACGGCAGCCGCGAGGTCATGCTCGGCCCCCTGGCCGTAATGCCGCATTTGCGCGGCCAGGGCATCGGCAAGGCGCTGATCGCGCATGGCATAGCCGGAACCCGCGCCGCCGGGTTCGGGGGAGTACTCATCGTCGGGGATCCCGGGTATTATGCGCCATTCGGTTTCCGGGAGGAGAAGGTATCCCATCTCGAACTCCCCGGGCCGGTCGCCCCGCTCACCTTCATGGGGTTGGAATTCGAAGAAGGCAGCCTGTCCCGCGTGCAGGGAATGGTGACGCCTTTCCGTGAAGAGGCCTAACAGGCGGTTTAGGAGGGTTCGTGACCCCTACTGGTTCAACAGGTCCCCATTCATCCGGCAGCCGGGCGGCGGATGCCCCGTCACCCGGTCCGGCGGCTCCGACAGGGTCCACCGGGCAAGTCCTGAAGCGGCTTGTCCTGTGGCTTGTGCTGTTGGGCGGTTTCATCGCGCTGATCACCGCCGTTATCCTGCCCTTGGCGGCGGAAGCGACCGTTCGCTGGCTTCCCCGGTCGGCGGAAATACCGCTCGGTCGCAAGGTGGAAGGCGATACCGTCAAGCGGCTGTTGGATACGGGGAAGATGCCGAACGGGATCCGCATCTGCAATTACCCGCCCGGACTCGCCGCTCTCGGCAAGCTGTTCGCGGGGTTGAACCAGGGCCTGCCGGACGACATCAACCTGCGCGTCACGGTCATGGAGGCCGACTTCGCGAACGCCATGGCGATGCCGGGCGACCGTATTCTGATTTTTTCCAAACTGTTCGACCTGACCGACCACCCGAACGCCTTTGCCGGCGTCATCGCCCATGAGTTGGGCCATGTGATCGCGCGCGATCCCATCCGCGCCCTCGTCGAACGCGGCAGCGGCACCGTTCTTCTGCGCCTGCTGGTGGGGGAAAAGATCGGCGGGCGGATGGACGAGCTGGTCAGTCAGAAACTTCTGATCGCCGCCAATACGCGGGACATGGAGCACCGCGCCGACGTGATCGCGCTCGACCTGATGGAGCGGGCGGGCTGGGACAGCACGGCATTTGCCGGGTTCTTCGCGACGCTTCTCCAGAAAAACGGCAACGACGCCGACCGGCCCGCCCTGTTCGCGACCCACCCCGCCACGAAGGACCGGATGGACTATGTCCTGAACGCCCGCAAGACCGGCGAGAACCTGGCCCTGACCGATCAGGAATGGGCGGACCTCAAATCCATCTGCGACCAGACCGTCGCGCCCAAGATCGTCGCGCCGAACTCTTGAAGCTTGGCCTGACCGGGCGGACGCTGAACCCGTTTGATCAGCGGATGACATTTCTGTATAGAGCGGGTGTCGACGCAACACCGCCGTCCACGGCGCGGGTGTAGTTCAATGGTAGAACGGCAGCTTCCCAAGCTGCATACGAGGGTTCGATTCCCTTCACCCGCTCCAAACTCTCTCCATGAACAGTTCAAAAAGTGCTGGCGCTTCGAACCGCCCGGCCAATACTATAACCCTGAGTTGCTTTTCTTCGGGGTGTGAGGGGCGGGGGAACACGCATGGCATCGGACGATCACGGCGGGGTTCAGGGAACCGGCATCATCCCGCAGGCCGGCAGTGCCGCGGCGGCGGGGCACGAAACACCGGAATGTTCCGCGGAAGGCGGCACCGTCTTCGGCATGCTGGTCAAATACGGCGTCCTGACGATCCTGACCCTGGGCATCTATCGGTTCTGGGCGAAAACCCATATCCGCCGGTACTTCTGGAACTCGATACGGTTCTGCGGCGACCGGTTCGAATATCACGGCACGCCGAAGGAACTGTTCATCGGATTCGTTCTGGTGGTGCTGATCCTGTCCCCCCTCTTCGTCCTGATCAGCCTGTCGGAGACGCTGCTGTCGGCCTATGGCGCACCGGCCCTGTTCGGCATCCAGGTATTCTATTTCGCCGCCATTATCGTCCTCACCCATGTCGCGGTCTATCGGATGCAGCGCTACCGGCTGAGCCGGACATCCTGGCGCGGCGTGCGGTTCGGCCTGGACGGCAGCACCTGGGCCTATCTCGGCAAGGCGTTGATGTGGATGCTCGCAACGGTCCTGACAATCGGCCTGGCCTATCCCTGGATGCGCAACGCGCTGCTTGAATACCGCGTCGAAAACAGCCGCTTCGGCGACGCCAGGTTCCGATACACGGGAACGGGGGCGGGACTGTTCCGGCAGGCCTGGGCGCCTGCGCTGCTGATTTACCTGCCGATCGTCGGCGGAATCGTCAGCATGGGGATTACCCTGGGTCCGGCGGTACTGGCGATGTTGGCCGGCGATACGGTCCGGTCGGACGCCGATGCCGCCGGCGCCATCGTGGAAGGAAACATTTGGCTTGGCCTGGCGCTGGTCGGCGGTGTGCTGGGCATGAGCTGGTATCGGGTTCGGGAATTCCGGTTCCTGCTCTCCAACCTACATCTGGCCCACGTGTCCCTGACCTCAAAGCTGTCGTCCTTCAGGGTCATCCTGCGCGGCTTCCTCGTCTCTCTCCTGATCGGGGTTGTGGGCGGCGTCATCGTGTTCGGGATCGGCGCGATCATTTTCGGCGCGATGGCGGGCATGGCCGGTTTCGGCATGTCCGGCAATCCGGGCGAGTTCGTCGGAACCATGTTCGCCGCCTTCGCGGGGGCCTATTTCGCCCTGATCGTGACCCTGGTCGTGATCTACAACGCGATTTGGACGACACTTTTCACCATACCGGTGCTGCGGAAAGTCTGCGACGGCATGGCGGCCACGAACACGGACAGCCTGGAGGAGGTGGTGCAGACATCGGGCCGGGACCGTTCGATGACCGGCGAAGGGCTTGCGGACGCCCTGGATGTCGGCGCCTTGTAACGCATGAGCTCATTATCCGGCGACGCAGCGTATCGGGGACGGTTCTTCGACGGCGTTTCGGCGAAATCCCGTGATGTCACCCTGATCGACAGGGGCAATGCATTCGCGATCGTGGAGACGAGCACGGGCGCCGAAGTGGCGCTCTGGCCGATATACCGCATGCGTGCGCTGCCGCAACCCGGCGCCGGCGGCCGATTGACCCTGGTCCTGCAGGACAGCGTCCACGATCCCGACACCTATTCGGACGCCCGCCTGACCGTCGAGGATCCGGCAACGGCGCGCCGGGTCCGCGACCGATGTCCCGAACTGGACAAGAAACCGGCATTCGGTTGGCGCGCGGCGCGGCCCTACCTTCTTTGGTCCGGCGCCGCCGCGGCGTCGCTTGCTTTCCTGTTCTGGTTCGGCATTCCGATGCTTGCCGGTTTCCTGGTTCAGGTCATCCCCGACCGGGCCCAGATCGCCTTGGGGGAAATCGTCGAAAATCAGATCATCGAGCTTTTCGCGCGCAGCACGGGGCAGTCGCGGGATACCCTGATCTGCCGGCAGGGCGGCGGCCAGGAAGCGCTCGACGCCTTGATGGCCCGGTTCACGGCCGAAGCCCCGGTCCATGTGCCGGTCACCATAACGGTGCTGAATGTGGAGCAGGTGAACGCCCTGGCCCTGCCGGGCGGCCGGATTCTGGTTTTCAACGGGCTGGTGGATTTCGCCGGACACCCCAACGCGCTCGCAGGCGTTCTAGCGCATGAACTGGGCCACATCGCCGAGCGCCATCCGCTGCGGGGCACCTTGGAAAAGGGCGCCGCCGGTGCGCTGATCGGCTTGCTGTTGGGCGATATTGCCGGCGGGGCGATCATCGCCGCCGGGGTCGAATACGCCACCAGCGCCGCCTATTCGCGGGAAATGGAGGTGCAGGCCGACGACTACGCCGTCGCCGCCATGAACCGGCAGGGGTGGACGATCGGCCCCTTCGGCGCGTTCTTCGAACGGCTCGCCAAGGAGAATCCCGAGAGCGGCGGCGTCATGGCGATGTTGAGCACCCATCCGGCTTCGGAAGACCGTCGGCGCACGATCGCCGCCGCGGAAAAGGCCGGCGGCACGACTGCTGTCACCGAGGCCGGCTGGACCGCGATCGGCGGGATCTGCGGGCCGCCGGCGCCCTCCCCCACATCCGACTAGACCGAATCCGCGCCAATAGCCGGCACAAAGTCAGGCACGAAGCGGGGTTCGCCGTACGGATGACAGGCTTTTCGCGGCCGCGGAAGGGTTCCGCGCCCCTCTTCATGACATTTTTGTTACAAAACAATGACAACTCACCGAGTCAGGGATATTATTCTGTCTGTTTGACGTATTCTCGGTGATTAGATGGAAACGATTGTAAATATTGTCGGTAGCGTAGCCCTGCTGCTGTGGGGCATCAGAATGATGCGGACGGGTGTCACCCGCTCCTTCGGCGGCGAATTGCGGCGGGTTCTGTCGCTGTCCGCCAAGAACAGGATGCTTGGTTTTCTGACCGGATTGGGCGCCGCCGCCGCTGTTCAGAGCTCCACCGCGACCGCCATGATCGTTTCATCCTTCGCCGGACAAGGTCTGATCGCCGGCGTCGCCGCCTTGGCCATCGTCTTGGGCGCCGATGTCGGGACGACGGTGGTCGTCCAAATTTTATCCTTCGACATCAAATGGATATCGCCTCTTTTCCTGGCACTCGGCGTGTTCACCTTCTTCGCGAGCGAGAAGACGAAGCAGAAAAACCTGGGCCGGATCGCGATTGGTTTCGGGCTGGTTCTGCTGGCCCTGAAGCAGATCGTCCTGTCTTCCGCCCCGCTGCGGGAGACCGAGACCGTTTCCCTTCTTCTGCAACCCCTCAGCTCCGAGCCGCTGCTGGCGATCCTCGTCGTCGCCGCGCTGACCTGGTTCTCGCATTCCAGTGTCGCCATCGTCCTGTTGATCGCCTCTTTTGCCGCCACGCAGGTGATCGGCACCCAAGCGGCTCTCGTGATGGTCCTGGGCGCCAATCTGGGCGCCGCCTTCACCGCCGTGGTGATGACGCTGCAGAGCCCGGTCGAAAGCCGCCGCGTCACCGTCGGCAATCTGGTGATGCGCGCCTGCGGCGTCTTGATCGCCGTGCCGTTGGTTCCTTATGCGATGCCCTATCTCGCGATGATGGGCGGGGACCACATCCGGGCCGTCGCGAATTTCCATCTACTGTTCAACCTCGCGCTCGCCGTCGCTTTCCTGCCGCTTCTCTCGCTCGTCCATATGCTGACATGCCGGCTGGTGCCGGACCGGTCCGCCGCGGAGGATACCGAGGCGCCGCGTTACCTGGATTCCGGCGCTCTTGAATCGCCGGCCGTCGCGTTAAGCTGCGCCGCGCGCGAAACCCTGCGCATGGGCGACGAAGTCCGCGAAATGCTCGAGCAGACCTTGAAGGTCTTCGCGTCCAACGACGACACGCTGCGCAAGCAGGTCGAACGGTCGGACGACCGGATCGACCGGCTGCACGAAGCGATCAAACTCTACCTGACCCGTCTGTCGCGCCAGGAACTGGACGATCCGGAGAGCAAGCGCTGCGTCGAGATCCTGAGCTTCACCACGAATCTGGAACATGTCGGCGACATCATCGACAAGAACCTGATGGAACTGGCCGCCAAGAAGATCAAGGGCCAGACCATGTTCTCGGCGGAAGGCGCGAGTGAAATCGACGACTTCCATCAGC
>Ga0209273_10003253_pt1 | contig 11439 bp, 11 predicted proteins | sample tdAd471_FD_187126 | JGI IMG/M metagenome (GOLD analysis project Ga0209273, IMG submission 187126) | Marine sediment microbial communities from the Atlantic coast under amendment with organic carbon and nitrate - tdAd47.1 (SPAdes)... | ecosystem: Environmental > Aquatic > Marine > Coastal >...
CACTTCGCCCCCGAAAACGTGTCCAATCTTTTGGCGTGGCTTGCCAGTGCCGAGGCAGCGCAGGTTACCGGGCGTGTATTTGAAGCAGAGGGCGGTCGCATCTGTATATGTGACGGCTGGCGCACCACCGACGGTGTGGATCGCAATGGCCCCTGGCCGCCGGCGGAAGTGGGAGAGGCCATGAAAGTGCTACTGGAGAAAGAAACACCGGCCCAGAAAGTCTGGGGAACCTGATAAGGGGCGGATATCGCAGCCTGCGCGACAGCGATGGCCAGGATGGAGTAACTATGGAATTTGCGTTTACCGAAGAACAGGAAATGATCCGCGATACCGCGGCGGCATTTCTGGCAGAAGTCTCAACCAGCGAGGCCATTCGCCAGGCCATGGCCACCGAACGAGGCTACGACCCCGAGCTATGGCAGCGTATCTGCGGCGAAATGTACTGGCAGGCGATACACGTGCCGGAGGCCTACGGTGGTATGGGGCTGGGCTACGTGGAAGTTGTGGCAATGATGGAGCAGATGGGGCGCTACCTGTTGTGCTCGCCCTTTTTCTCTACCGTTTGCCTGGCAAGCAACGCCCTGCTGGTAGCCGGTAGCGACGAACAGAAGTCACAATGGCTGGGCAAACTCTGCGCCGAGGGACTGACCGCAACCGTCGCCTTCAACGGTGGCGTTAATCGCTGGGATGCGCAGTGCGTGACGGCGAGCTATCGGCGAGAGGGCGATGCGTTCCTGCTTAACGGCGATTACCGGTACGTGATTGATGGCCATACCTCGGAACTGTTGATTGTTGCCGCGCGCGAAGAGGGCAGTCAGGGCGAGCAGGGTCTCAGCCTGTTCCTGCTGCCGGCGGACAGCGCAGGCGTAAGCACGAAGTGGCTGCCAACGATGGACCAGGCGCGCAAGCAGGCGAGCGTGTGCCTTACGGATGTTGCACTCAGTGCAGACGCACTGCTGGGCGAAGCCGGTCAGGGCTGGACAGCGTTGTCCGAGGTGATAAACCTCGCCTCCGTGGCGCTGGCCGCGGAGCAGGTGGGTGGCTGCCAGCAGCTGCTGGACATGACCGTTGATTACACCGCTGAACGGGTGCAGTTCAATCGACCCATCGCCAGCTTCCAGGCGGTCAAGCACAAGGCGGCAGATATGATGCTGCAGACAGAAGTGGCCCGCTCTGGTGTTTACTATGCAGCCTGTGTCGCTCAGGAGGCACTGGAAGGCGGAGAGCTTGCTGCTGAATTGCCCGAGGCGGCGAGCGTTGCCAAGTCCTACTGCTCCGACGCCTACTTTGCGATCGCCGGCGACGCATTGCAGTTGTTCGGGGGTGTTGGTTTTACCTGGGAGTATGACGTGCACCTTTATTTCAAGCGCGCTAAATCATCCGAACACCTGCTGGGTAATGGCGCGGTCCATCGCGAACGCCTTGCTGCACTGTTGCTGGATACGGAGGATGTCGCATGAAACTCAGTTTTAGTGCCGAGGACGAGCAGTTCCGTGAGGAAATTGCCGCCTGGCTGAATGACAATCTCACCGGGGAGTTTTCCAAACTCAAGTACCGTGGTGGGCCTGGTGATGAACACACCTACCCGAAGGAACGGCAGCAGTGGGAGAAGAAGCTGGCCGAAGGCGGTTGGACCTGTGTTGGTTGGCCCAGGGAATACGGTGGCCGTGGTTGCTCCATTGAACAACAGGTTATCTTTTTTGAAGAATATGCCCGCGCTGGTGCACCCGGCCGCGTTGGCCATATAGGCGAAGGCCTGACCGGCCCCACACTTATCGCCTTTGGCACGGAGGCGCAAAAGCAGAAATACCTGCCCGGCATTGTGGCCGGTACCGAGCTATGGTGCCAGGGGTACTCCGAGCCGGGTGCCGGGTCAGACCTGGCGAACGTGAAAACCAGGGCACGCTTCGATGACGCCAGCGGCAAATGGATTCTCGATGGGCAGAAAGTGTGGACGTCCCTGGCCCATGAGTCGGATTACTGTTTTGTGATTGCACGTACTGACCCGGATTCGGTGGCGCACAAGGGCCTGGGCTTTTTCCTGGTGAAAATGGACCAGCCGGGTATTGAAGTGCGACCCATTGAGCAGATTACCGGCACCTCTGAATTCAACGAGGTATTCTTCGACGGCGCAGAATGCGATGCACAAGATATTGTCGGTGCGCCCGGTGAAGGCTGGAAAGTCGCCATGGGTCTGCTCGGCTTTGAGCGCGGCGTGTCCACGCTGGGCCAGCAGATGCAGTTCCAGAATGAGTTTGATCAGGTGGTAGAGTTGGCCAGGCGCAATGGCGCGGGGCAGGACCCGGCTATTCGCCAGCGCATCGCCCGCGCCCATACCGAACTGAAAATCATGCGCTATAACGCCATGCGCATGTTGTCCGGGCAAAGCGGTTCCGACGGCTCGTTGCAAAAGGAAGCACTGATCTACAAGCTTTTCTGGGCCACCTGGCACCGCAGTCTCGGTGAGCTGGCCATGGACGTGATGGGCCCTGAGTGTGAAATACTCGAGGGAGGACCCTACGAGCTCAGCCGTCTGCAGTCCATGTACCTGTTCGTGCGATCCGACACAATTTATGGCGGTACCAACCAGATTCAACGCAACATCATTGCCGAGCGCGGCCTGGGCATGCCCAAGGAGCCGCGGGTCGCGGTGAATCAAGCGGTCAAGTAGAGGTTTAGAGATGAATTTAAAAGCTCCCGAATACGTAAAGGGCCATGGCCTGATCAAGGGCAAGTCAGTGCTGATTACCGCAGCAGCAGGCGCCGGCATCGGCTTTTCCGCGGCGACGCGTGCAGCTGAAGAGGGCGCCAGGGCGATTGTGCTAAGCGATATTCATCCGGGGCGGCTGGACGCTGCGGTGGAAAAGCTGAAAGCCGAGAGCGGTTTGCAGGATGTCTTCGGCAAGGTCGGCAATGTTGCTATAGAGGATGATGTGCAGGCGCTGGTGGACTTTGCGGAAGCGCAGACCGGCGGAGTGGACATTCTTATCAACAATGCCGGACTGGGTACGTCAAAGCTGCTCATTGAAATGGAAGACGACGAGTGGAACAGGGTGATTGATGTTACGCTCAACGGCACCATGCGCATGACGCGTTACATGATGAAAGTGATGAAAGCGCGGGGCCAGGGAGGTGTGATCGTCAACAATGCATCCGTGCTGGGCTGGCGCGCACAGAAGGAACAGGCGCACTACGCAGCGGCAAAGGCCGGGGTGATGGCGCTGACGCGCTGCGCGGCCCTGGAGGCTGCTGAATTTGATGTGCGCATCAACGCGGTATCACCGTCTATTGTGCTGCACCCCATGCTGCGCAAGTCTGCCTCAGAGGAGTTGCTGGAAGAGCTGGAATCGAAGGAGGCCTATGGCCGTGCCGCCGAAGCCTGGGAGGTGGCGAACGTAATGATGTTCCTCGCCTCTGACTACTCCAGCTACATGACAGGGGAAATTGTCTCCTGCTCGAGCCAGCGCTCCTGAACCAGGCAGCGATTTTCGTAACAAACCGTTTCACCAGGAGAATGAACATGAGAGAAGCAGTAATAGTATCGACAGCACGCACCGGGCTGGCCAAGTCATTCCGTGGCGGCTTCAACAACACCGAAGCGCCGGCCATGGGCGGTCACGTAGTTCGCGCAGCAGTGGAGCGTGCCGGTATTGATCCCGCGGAAGTAGACGACTGCATCTTTGGCGCCGCCGCGCAACAGGGTACGCAGGGTTATAACATTGGCCGTCTCAGCGGCATTGCCGGGGGGTTACCGGATACAGTGGCCGGTATGGCCATCGAGCGCCAGTGTTCCTCCGGTCTTATGTCCATTGCCACGGCGGCGAAAAGCATTATGTGCAACGAGTACGACATCGCCGTTGCCGGTGGTGTTGAATCCATCTCCCTGGTGCAGACCAAGCACAAGAATACCTATCGCGCTGTCTCCGAGACCGTAACGGCAATCGACACCACGGCCTACATGCCGATGCTGGAGACCGCCGAGGTTGTATCCGAACGCTATGGCATCAGCCGGGAAGCGCAGGATATTTATTCCCTGCAGAGCCAGCAGCGCACGGCAGCCGCGCAGGCGGGGGGCTTGTTCGCTGACGAAATTGTGCCCATGAATGCGGTCAAGGCGGTATTCAATAAAGAGACCAAGGAAACCACCTATGAAGACGTGGTGGTAGACCGTGACGACTGCAACCGGCCATCCACGACTCTGGAGAGCCTCGCCGGTCTGGAGCCGGTGTGGAAAGACGGCAACTGGGTAAAAGAGGGGCGTTTTATTACTGCCGGGAATTCGTCCCAGCTCTCCGACGGCGCATCGGCCTGCGTAGTGATGGACTCCAAGCTGGCCCAGCAGAAGGGCCTGGCGCCACTGGGTATCTACCGCGGCCTGGCCGTGGCGGGCTGCAAGTCCGATGAAATGGGTATTGGTCCTGTTTTTGCGATCCCCAGGCTGCTGCAACGTCATGGCCTCTCTGTGGCAGACATCGACTTGTGGGAGCTCAACGAGGCTTTCGCCTGCCAGGTCATTCATTGCCGCGATGAGCTGGGCATCGACAACGACAAGCTCAACGTTAACGGCGGTTCCATTTCCATCGGCCACCCCTTTGGCATGAGCGGGGCACGCATGGTCGGCCACGCGCTGCTCGAGGGTAAGCGTCGCGGCGCCAGGCGTGTTGTGATCACCATGTGTATCGGCGGTGGCATGGGTGCCGCAGGTTTATTCGAAATCGCCTGATTTCTCCACTCGGGGCCGTTCGGTCCCGAACTTTTACCACCCTTTAGCGTCAAATCGCTGTGTTACAATGGCGCAGTCCTTGCCACGTATCTTGTTGATGCGTGGCTACTATTATGCAGCGGCTCGGGTGGGCGATGAAAAAAATCGGCGAAATGCTGGTGGAGCAGGGCAAGGTCTCGGAGCGGGATGTGGAGCGGACCCTGTTAGCCCAGAGCGAAATGGGCGACATGTTCGGCCAGGTACTGATCAAACTTGGCCTGGTCTCTGAACTGGATTTCGCCCAGGTTCTGAGCGAGCAGCTGGATATTCCGCTTTATGCGGCCGCCGATTATCCCGAACAGCCCGTGGCCGTTGACGGCGTCGCGCTGGATTTCCTTTTCTCTAATGCCGTCGTGCCGGTGCGGGCCGACGACGGACTGGTGCATTTCGCCGCTGCGACCCCTCAGGATCCCTTTCTTGCCAAAGCGCTGTCCATGGCACTGGATAAACCGGTAGCGATTGCGCTGGGTCTCGAATCGGACATCAACCGCAGCCTGCAGCTTTACCTGCAGTCCACAGAAGATGGCGATGAAGATGATATCAATGACCAGTTCGCCGGGCAGAGTGATGATGAATTCATCGAACACCTGCGAGACCTCGCCAGTGAGGCTCCGGTTATTCGCCTGGTTAACCAGATCATCCACCGCGCGGTAGATCTCTCCGCATCAGACATTCACATAGAACCCTTTGAAGACGGGCTGCACTTGCGTTATCGCGTGGATGGGGTGTTACAGGAGCACGCAGACGCGCCTGCCCCCGGCTTGAGCGCGGCGATCGCCTCACGTATCAAGTTGCTGTCCCATATGAATATTGCCGAGCAGCGGCTGCCGCAGGACGGCCGTATCATGACCCGGGTCAAGGGTCATGAACTGGATTTGCGGGTGTCCACTATCCCCACCGTGCACGGTGAAAGTATTGTCATGCGGGTTCTGGACCGCGAGAGCATTCGCCTCAGCCTCACTGATATGGGCTTTAGCGACGACACGCTGCGCCGGTATCAGGAGTTGCTCGCCCGGCCTCATGGCGTGCTGCTGGTAACCGGGCCTACCGGGTCGGGTAAAACCACTACCCTGTATGCGTCGCTGGCATCACTCGATTCCGAGCACCTGAAGATTATCACCGTGGAAGACCCCGTGGAGTACCAGCTGCAGGGCGTTAACCAGATCCAGGTGCAGTCACAGATAGAGCTGACGTTCGCCCGTGCCCTGCGCTCCATACTGCGTCAGGACCCGGACATCATCATGATCGGTGAGATGCGCGACACTGAAACCGCGCAGATTGGCGTGCAATCGGCACTCACGGGTCACCTGGTGCTGTCTACATTGCACACCAATACCGCCGCGGGCGCCATCACCCGCCTGGAAGACATGGGCGTAGAGCGTTACCTTATTACCTCATCAGTGAACGGTGTACTGGCGCAGCGCCTGGTGCGCACCCTGTGCGCCCACTGCAAACAGCAGGTGACCCTGTCGCCGGAGGCGATCAAGCGGTCGGGCATTGCACCTTTCCTGGCTGAAGGGCAGCGCGACGTATACCAGGCTGCCGGTTGCCCGCAGTGCCTGGAAACCGGTTATAGCGGCCGTACCTCCATCCACGAGCTGTTCCCGCTGGACGAAGAGATGCACCGGGTGATCATGAGTGGCGGTGATGCCACTGTGCTGCACGCGGCAGCGCGTCGCCAGGGCATGATTACCCTGTATGAAGACGGACTGCGCAAAGTGGCGGCAGGGCAAACCTCCATGGAAGAGGTGCTGCGCGTGACTCAGGACCAGAGCGACGAGGCACATTCCACTGAAGCGTTGGCAATGGATCTGTCGATAGAGCAGGCGGTGTCTGTTTAAAGCATGGCGGCCTTCAGTTACAAGGCGGTTAGCCGGGACGGCAAAACGCGCCAGGGCGTGATTGAGGCGGAGGGCCTGGAGCTTGCTTCCCGGCAATTGCGCTCACAGGGCCTGACACTGCTTACCCTTGAGCAGGGCGGCAAGCTGGACCAGATGGCAAAGGTGGCCGGCAAGCCGCCCACCCGCCAGGAGGTACTTTCCATGACGTCAGAGCTGGCCGTGTTGCTGCGCGCCGGCCTGCCGCTGGACCGGGCACTGAAGGTGCTGATCGAGATGGCGGCGCAGCCTTCCATGCATCAGTTGTTGAGCGAGCTGCTCAAGGCGGTGAAAGGCGGCAAGGCGTTGTCCACCGCGCTGCAGCCCCACGAGAAACTGTTCGGCACGTTTTATATCAGCATGGTGCGCTCGGGCGAGGCCAGCGGGCAGTTGTCCACGGTACTCGACAGCCTGGTGGAGTACCTCGAGAACGCCAGGGCAAATCGCGAGAGTGTGGTATCGGCACTGATTTATCCGGCTATTTTGTTGGTGGTGGCGGTGCTGTCCATTGTCATGATGCTTGGTTTTGTGGTGCCGCAGTTCGAAACGCTGTTCGAGGATATGGGCGATGCACTGCCGCTGCTGACACAAATAGTGCTCAGCGGCGCTGAGTTCCTCAAGTCCTGGTGGTGGTTGTTATTGCTGCTAATAACAGTGACCGCTGTGACCGCGCGCAATTGGGCGTCTACGGAGCAGGGGCGCGCGGCGCTGGACAAGCGTCTGCTGGGCCTGCCGCTGGCTGGCGGTATTGTTTTTGAATTCGAAGTGTCCAAATTCGCCAGAACAGTGGGAACCTTATTGGGCAACGGGGTGTCTCTGTTGAAGGCAATCTCTATTGCCATCGATACTGTGGAGAACCGCGTAATACGTGATGCGCTGCAGGTGCTGCCCCCGGCGGTGAAGGCGGGTAAGCGTATGTCGCTGGCGCTGGAAGAAACAAAGATGTTTACCCCCCTGGTGATACAGATGATTCGCGTGGGGGAGGAATCCGGCAGCCTGGACAAAATGATGCTGGAACTTGCGAAGGTGTTTGATGAGCACGTGCAGTCCGGTGTGAAACGAGGTCTGTCACTGCTGGAACCAGTGCTTATTCTCACCATGGGCGCGATCATCGCCGCGATCATAATCGCCATACTGTCGGGCATTCTGTCAGTGAACAACCTGGCGGTGTAGTGAATAAAGTGCACCACAAGCAGTGCGCAAACAAGTACCTGAGGACGTGAACATGATACGTAAAACTGGAAAACACGCGGGCGGCTTTACCCTGATGGAATTGCTGGTAGTGCTGGCCATCCTGGGATTATTGGCAAGCCTGGTCGGGCCACAGGTGCTCAATCAGCTCGGTGGCGCCAAAACCAAGACCGCCGGTATTCAGATCAAGGATCTGGAGCAGGCGCTGGAAATGTACAAACTGGATGTGGGCCGCTTCCCTTCGACATCAGAAGGGCTGGAGGCACTGGTAAAAAAACCCGGGAATGCCGCAGGCTGGAACGGACCTTATCTCAAGTCCGAAGTGCCTATGGATCCCTGGAGTAATGAGTACCTGTACAAGTACCCGGGAGAACACAGCGAAGTGGATATCTTCACTTACGGCGCCAACGGCACGCCCGGGGGAGAGGGTGAAGACAGAGACGTGGGCAACTGGAAATAGGCGCCAGCTGTCTGCGGTCCGCCGCGGGTTCGCCGCATGTCGATGACTGCTACCCATACCGCCGCCCCCCGTTTGCCCCAATCAGCTTTTACCCTGGTAGAGTTGATGGTTGCCATGGCCATAGTGGGTCTGTTGCTGGCTGTTTCCGTGCCCGGGTCCATGCGCTTTTACGAATCCATGCAGTACCGGCAGGCTGTGCGTGATGTCCTCAGCACGCTGGGTGCCGCGCGTCAGCAGGCAATGGATCAGGGCCGGGCACAGGACGTGTTGTTCCGCTCTGAACAGGCCAGTATCGAATTCAACGGAGACCTTCAGCAACTGCCCGACGGCTTCGGATTGAGCGTCACCACCGCCAGTGAACTCAGTCGGGAGTCCGCCGGCGTGATCCGCTTTTATCCTGAAGGCAGTTCCACCGGTGGTGATATCGAGATCAGCTCTCCGCTCGGCCAGGGTGTGCGGTTATCCGTGGATTGGCTGATGGGCGGGGTGAGTCAGGTCAGTTATGACGTTGAATAGCCAGCGAGGCGGGCGGCGCCGGCAACAGCAACAGGGATTCTCCCTGCTGGAGATGGTGGTGGCTATTTCCATTCTCGCGCTGGCGCTGGGTTCGCTTTACCAGGCCGCCAGCGGCGCAACGCGAAACGTACGCACCTCTGAACGCTATGCCTACGGTATAGAGCTGGCACGGTCGTTGTTGGCGGATAACGTCATGGTGCCCGCCGAGGGTGTTGCGATAGAAGGTGAGACGGATAGCGGATACAACTGGCGTGTTCAGACGGCACCCATAGACCTGGACCGCGCGGGCATGGGGCGGACACAGTTGCATGCCGTGGAAATTGGCGTCGCCTGGTTTGATGGCAGCAAGCGTCGCGAAATTGTCCTCAACTCGGTGGCGGAGGGATACGCGCGTGAACGGCGTTAGCCCGTCGCGAGGTTTCACCCTGGTAGAGGTGATGGTCGCGCTGACAATACTCAGCCTGGTCTTGCTGGGTACCGTGTCTGCGATGCGCACTCTGGGCAATACCCAGACGTCGCTGGAGCGAGTCAGTGAGCGTGTGGATGAAATTCGTACAGTCAGCGAGTTTCTCCGCGACCTGATGGAGTCTGCAGTAGTGGGTAGCGGTAAAGGCGGACTGTCTCTGGGAGGTGGTGGGCGCGGTGCCACCTATTTTCGTCTGGGTGAGGGCTTTCTGGAGTGGAAGACCAATCTCCTGTTTGGAGAGGCTTACGGGGGAACGCATGTGGTGCGTATTGCCGCTGAGCAGGGGCGGCTGATGTTGCGCTGGATGGAGCCCACAGCGACGGGGCTCAACAGTGCCAGATGGCAGGAGGCACCCTCAAGACCGCTGGTTGATCAACTGGAAGAATTTACCGTTTCGCTGCGCCCTGAATTTGGTGACGACTGGGTGGAAAGCTGGGAAGAAAGCACTGTTGCTCCCGCGCTGGTGCGAATTGAAATGAAGTCAGCCGGTCGTTTTTGGCCCGAGCTGATCATGCAGGTGCAGCGATGAGGCGTCAGCGCGGGGTAGCATTGGCTATCGTGGTCTGGTTCCTCGCTGGCATGTCCCTGTTGGTCGCCGGCATCGTCGCATCGGCGCGGGTTGACACCAAAACCACGCAGATTTACCTGGCCCGGGCAAAGGCGGTCGCCGCAGGCGATGGGGCCATTACCCTGGCAATGGTCGAACGACGAACGGGGGTGCAGGCCTCAGGTCAGGGGCCGCTGGTATCCGAGTCGCGTCAACGCCTGGGTGACGCCGAGGTGTTGGTGCGGATCATCCCTGCAGCAGGCTTTGTCGACGTTAACAGCGCGGCGCCGGAAGTACTGCAGGCGCTGTTTCAATTTGGTGCTGGCCTGGAGCCGGCAGAGGCGCAAAGGGTGGCGGTGAATGTGGTAAAGTGGCGCAGCGGAAAACCGGCAGGCAGTGGCAGCGGTCGCTCGCGGGGCGAACAGGGGCGTTTCTATTCGCTGGAAGACATGCTGCGAGTGGAAGGAGTGAACCGTACCTTGCTGGATGGTATTCGCGACTATGCGGTAGCCGGCAGTTGGACCAGTGGAACGATGGACTGGAGCGCATCTCCGCAGGCCATGATGGATTTGCTGGCTGAACTGAACCCCGGGCAAGCCGGCGCTATTGCCAAGCGGCGGGATTCAATGTCTGCTGCCGGCTCGGGCAGCAGGCTGCGAGGGGGCGGGGTTTACCGTGCAGATGCGCTGGTCAGTTATGGCGGTCGCACCTGGCTGCGTCGCCGCTGGCTGAAAATGGAGTCGGCCAAGGGCTCCACGCTGCCCTGGAAGACGATGCGCACGGAAGCACCGCGCGTCGTGGGACGATAAGAATGAATACGGGGAATGTGGATGTTTGAGTCGGGTCAGAACTGGGAACTGTTCGGCTACGATATGCGCCATGTAGGTCGGCATTTCCTGTCCGCCTGGCGGGAACTATTATGGGCCTATGACTCCCCCGTCAGGTCCCGGCTTGATGAGGCGGTGAGCTTGCGCACGCCGCAGGGTGAGCACATTTATCATGCCGGAAGAGCCGTTGCCGACATTCCTGCGGCGTGCAAGGCAGTGCTCCTGCCCGAAGAGGAGGTGCTGGTCAGACGCCTGCGCCTGCCGCTGGCGGTGGAGACGGATCTGGAGTCAGCGCTGGCACTGGAAGTCAGTGCCAACAGCCCGTTCTCGGCCGAAGATACTGGATACGGATGGGTGATAGCGGGCCGCGACGAGCATATGTTGCAGTTGAATCTGGTGATTGTCTCCCTGAGCTCGGCCATGGCTTATATCGGTCAGCACTACCAGAGTCATGACGCACACGCCCAGGAGGCCTGGGTGGAAGTGGATGGGCGGATGGTGGTGGTGCGTGGTTTCGGCGAAGCGGAGCGCGAGCGCTACTATCGGCGGCGGCTGATCCGTGTGGGCTCAATGCTGGCGATCGCCGCACTATTGGTATTGGTAACGGTAAGCGCCGGTGCCGGTTTCAAGAAGCTGGAGCTCGGGCGCCTTGAAAGTATCGCCTCGTTTACCCAGCGCGAGGCAGCAGATGCCTCGCGTTTGCGCTCTGCCCTGGGGGTGGCCAATGAGACTATCTCTGCGGTTAATGAGATCTCCGTGTTGTACCCGGACGCTCACAGCGAGCTGGCGCGAC
>Ga0209273_10003255_pt1 | contig 11423 bp, 7 predicted proteins | sample tdAd471_FD_187126 | JGI IMG/M metagenome (GOLD analysis project Ga0209273, IMG submission 187126) | Marine sediment microbial communities from the Atlantic coast under amendment with organic carbon and nitrate - tdAd47.1 (SPAdes)... | ecosystem: Environmental > Aquatic > Marine > Coastal >...
CTAATCGAGGAACGCCCGGAACCTGATAGCCCTAGCTACCAAGGTGAGGACGTGACGAAGAGTAGCGTAAAAAGACACGGCCAAAACGTGTAGATATTTATTTTACAGAGTACTAAGTATTCTATTCCTCATGATAGTCCGGAGTGGCTTTACGCCAGCCATCAGCCAACTGTGCTGATAAGTCTTTCACCAAGGAAGCATATTCGCTCTTTTCAGCCATATTCACTTTTTCGTGGGGATCATTCAACCGATCATATAACTCCGCTTGCTTATAATCCCCTCTTGTTCCTGTTTGATGATCCCAAGTATACCACTCAATGTAATGATGCGCTGCGGTATTGATGGAATACCCCATGTAGCGCCCACCATCTGCGGCGACCCTAGGCCGGCGGTGAAATTGACTAAAGGCTGCTTTTTTCCAGGAGCGTTCTGGGTCGTTTAACAAGGGAACAAAACTGGTACCCTGTGCGTAATTTGGTACTTCTATGCCCGCTAATTCGCACAAAGAAGGAAACATATCTACCAACTCTGTAAGGGCAAAGGTTTCCACCCCTCTTTTTTCTTGGCCGGGATAACGAATGATCATAGGGACTTGCAAATCAATGTTATAATTCGTCATTTTTCCCCAGCTATTGTGTTCTCCCAATTTCCAGCCATGATCTCCCCAGACGACAATGATCGTGTTTTCGTATAAATTCAAGGCTTTCAAATGGCTCACCAAATCTCCCAATAGGGCATCTACATAACTCACGCTAGCATAATAGCCATGTTTCAAGATGCGCGCCGTATCCTCGCCCATTCGATAGGAAGAATTGGGGTGGCCGATATGGCCAAATCCATCATAATGCCGTAGTTCATACATCGAATTCATGGTCCAGACGGGTGCTTCTGCTGGTATATAGGGATTCGCTGCTAATGGAATCTCTGCTGGATCATATAAATCCCAATATTTCTTAGGCACCGCAAAAGGAAGGTGGGGGCGAAAATAGCCTAAGCCCATATAGAAAGGCTCGTCTTTTTCAGCCAAACGAGTCAATGTTCTTTTGGCTAATTCGGTCTGCGCACCATCGTAGTACAAGGTATCATGAACATCGGCAGCCTCCCAAGCGGGGCCGGTATTCCAGCCATCGGCATATCGAACGGGTCTTAATTTCAATAAGGAATCTCGCTTAATTTCCTGCGATTGTTGAACGGCTTCGCTGATGTAAAAGGTTTCGCCATCTCTCCCTAGCCATTCCGGGCGCAAATATTGAGCCGGGCGCAAATCCGGTTCATCCCAGGAGACAGAATCGGGCATGTAGTTGTGGAAAATCTTACCAATATTCACCGTATGATAGCCGAAGCGGGCAAAATATTGCGGCATGGTGACTGTGGCCGGGTTGATCTTTCGGAATTGATCCCCCAAATGCCAAACCCGCGTAGAATCGGGCCTTAGGCCTGTCATCAGGCTAGCTCGGGAGGGCGCACATACTGCTGCCTGGCAAAACACCTGTCGGAAGGTCATCCCCTCTGATGCCAAGACATCAAGGTTGGGTGTGACGGCTACAGGATCATCATAAGCACCTAAGGTAGGGCGAAGGTCATCAATAGATACAAATAAGACATTAGGTTGTACAGGGTGGTCACTATTACCCGTCTCGCCACAACCAAAAGTCATCGTCAGTAAGCAAGCAAAACATAGAAAAGGGAGCGTATTTTTCATTAGTAGCAGAACATTTATTGATCTGTGAAGGTAAACATCTTCCTTTGCTAAATAAGAAGTTGCTTTTAATATTGTGCTAAGATAGATTACTGCAACGCCGAAATACCCAAGGCGGTCTGCAAAAAAGATTTCTCCGACAGTTTTTGTGCCTAGCGTCATACTACTGGACGGTTTGTCAGTTGAAGGTTTAAAGTTTAGTCATATATAAACCTTCAACCCTAAACTTTTAAAGCCCGTTGCAGTAAAAGGCAACATTTCTATCTCCTGCCACTTTTCCTATCTTAGTGGCCATGTGCTAATGCTAAAAGATCAACGATGAGTGAAGCCATTCCATTTCATGATGTTATTATCGTAGGTGCGGGATTATCTGGCATCGGAGCAGCCTATCATATCCAAAGTAAATGTCCGACTGCTAGTTATGTCGTATTGGAGGCGAGAAATTCGATGGGTGGAACCTGGGATTTCTTCAAATATCCCGGACTGCGTTCGGATTCAGATATGTACACATTGGGGTTCCCCTTTTACCCCTGGAAAGATCCTAAAGCCATTGCAGATGGCCCTGCCATTCTATCTTATATCAAAGAAACAGCCGCGGCATTCGGCATCGACAAGCAAATAAAATACAACCATCAGGTTTGTAATGCCAATTGGTCCAGTACTGAGCAAGAATGGACAATTACGGTACAGGTAAGTCGAGATATAACGACACAGTTGCGCTGCAAATTCTTGATGATGTGTAGTGGCTACTATGACTACGATCAAGCTTATATGCCTGACTTTCCGAATCAAGCTGCTTTTCAGGGTAAACTCATCCATCCGCAACATTGGGATACTACGCTGGATTATGCGCATAAAAAAGTAGTCGTTATTGGCAGTGGTGCCACCGCAGTTACCATCGTCCCCGAAATGTCCAAAACGGCAGAGAAAGTAACTATGCTACAACGCTCTCCCTCCTACATTATGAACATGCCCAGCGAAGATGTCATTTCCAACTTCCTAAAGAAAATATTACCGGGTAAGCTAGCACACACTTTGGCTCGTTGGAAGAACATCCTCTTTAGTATGTTATTTTACCAGTTGTCTAAAGCCAGTCCTAATTTTGTCAAAGGTTTGATCCAAAAAGGAGTGGCGAAGGAACTGGGCGATAAATTTGACGCCAAGCACTTCAGTCCCAAATACGACCCTTGGGATCAAAGACTTTGCTTAATACCTGACAATGATCTATTTAAGGCCATCCGAGAAGATAAAGTAGAAGTAGTGACGGATACGATCCAGCAGTTTAGGCCGACTGGCATTGAGCTCCATTCAGGTGATCTATTGGAGGCTGACATCATTGTAGCGGCCACCGGATTGAAAGTCCAACTATTTGGAGGGATGCAAGTCAAGGTAGATGGCCAGTCTATCGACATGGGACAGGAGTATGCTTATCGGGGCGTCATGTTTAGCCACCTTCCCAACTTTGCCATGGCCGTAGGCTACACCAATGCGTCTTGGACGCTGAAGTGTGACCTGAATTGCCAATTCGTAGCCCGTTTGATCAACTATATGCAAGAAAAACAGTACACTAGCTGTGTCCCCATTTTCGACAAAGCTGCATTTGGCGAAGAAGATCTACTAGATTTAAGTTCTAGCTATATAAAACGCGCCAAAAATATCTTGCCCAAGCAGGGCACCAGAAAACCCTGGAAGGTTCATCAGAACTATATCAAAGACTTATTCATGCTGAAATATGGTACGGTGGATGATGGCTACCTGGCGTTTACTTAGGAAAGAAATTCTCTTTTGTCAATAAGCGCTAAGTAATGAAGAATAAATAATTTAGCTCCTTGGCCCAAATTATTTATTTTTCATTACTAAACAGAAAAAGCCCCGATTGCTCAGGGCTTTTCCATTCGTATTACTATATCGTATTAAGCATGTAGCATGCTTATTCGGCTAGTCTAGTATCGGTTTCCACCGCCACCGCCACGATAGCCGTCGCCGCCGCCACCACCTCGGTAGCCACCGCCGCCGCCACCACCGCGATTCTCGCGTGGTTCAGCTTTCTTAACAACAATAGTACGCCCATCAAATTCTTGATCGTTTAGGGCATCAATAGCGGCCAAACCTTCGTCATCGTTTGGCATCTCAACAAAACCAAAACCTTTAGATCTTCCTGTAAACTTATCCATGATAATTTTCACAGAATCTACGCTACCATGAGCTTCAAATGCATCCTGCAAATCATGCTCTTGGGTGTCAAAGTTTAACTTTGCAACAAAAATATTCATAAAAAAAAATTAAAAAATTAAAAAAAACTAAGGAAGGATAAAAGGAAAATCAGTGAAGAGGTTACGATTAGCCTAAGACTTAATTAATTGGTACAAAGCTACGCTAATAAAACGTGCTTGTCCAGTATTGGGACGTTTAATTGTTTGAAAGTCACCTTAAAAAGGTAATAATAAGGCTGTAAGGCCCAGTTTCGTTACGAATAATTATTTATTAAAATTGAGAATTATTTTTTAGAAAACACCATGGCACCCTTTATTATGACCTAATTTAGGATAAAATGCTCCTTTTCAAAGTATTCTTTTGCAGCAACTAGTGGGTCACAGCAGTGAAGGCGGAATGTCGAAATCGGAAGTGGGAATTTGGGCTAGGCTAGTTTTCCAACTGCCCCTTCCGCTTTTTTACGCCAACGGGTTTAAAAGTTTAGGGTTGAAGGTTTATACTACGTAATTAAACCTTCAACTGATAAACCGTATTTGTCCAGTAGTATGTATTCTCGTGTTAATGCTATGAAGTGGAGCACCTGGTTTAGAAAAGATCATTCATTTTCAACCCAATGGAAACCAATACTTTGGAGTGGGACTTTTTTAGGAAAAGACAGCAGATTCACCACTTCACCACTTCACCACTTCACTTCTTTACCTCTTCACTCCCTCCCCACCACAGGAGCCGTTTGCTCCGCAGAAGTTACGCCAGGGGGAAGTTCCATGATGCGAATATTTCTGAAATGAATTTCCGCGCCCTCGGCCTCTAAGCAGATGTAGCCTTTTTTCCGTTCGGAGGCGCGCAAGCCATTGACAAATTTGCCATTCACCGAAAGCTTGACGGTACCATCCACACAGACGACCACATATTTATTCCATTCGCCTTTGCCTTTACATCTTTTTTCTATCGACTTACTTCTGATCCCCCGAGGATTATCGGGAATGGCTTTCATGCCCATTGTCGGAAACAATTCGCCATGAACGTAGGCATCGGTACGATTATGTTGAACCGCCCATTCTAGTTCTAACATTTGTACTTCGATAGCTTTGGTCAATGGGTTATCCTCGAATTGCGTTCCCTCACTCCAGATAAAAACCCCCGAATTGCCACCAGCCTCCATATGTCGCCATTCCACTTCCAAAATGAAGTTTTCATACTGTCGATCACTACGCATTACGCCAATGGGCAATCCACTACAGATCAATAGGCCGTCCTTTACTTTCCAGGTTTCTGGCGAGGTATTGACGTCCACCCAGCCAGTTAAGTCTTTCCCATTAAAGAGGGGTCTAAATCCCAAAGTAGCTTCTTCTTGCGCCTCGACTTGGCAGAAGAGGCCCAGTATGAGTAGGCTGAGGATGATAAACTTGTGTTGAATCTTGTTTGCCATATTGTTTTGAATTGAAGGAAGTGGTTAGCTAAAGGTAGGTGTATTTTCAAATATAAGTATAAGAAATTAGTATTCATCTTTAGATACTAGCCAGCTTCTTGTATTTTTAGGCCTATCATTTCAAACGAAAAGTAATTTTACCCACATGGAAAAACGAATTTGTCCAAATACTGGACTTGAATTAAGCGTATTAGGATTAGGCTGTTGGTCTTTTGGTGGTGGAAACTATTGGGGCCAGCGGGACCAAAAGGATGTAGAAGCCATCGTGCAAGCCTCTCTCGATTTAGGTATCAATTACTTTGACACAGCAGAACTTTATAATGAAGGACGAAGTGAAGAATCTCTAGGTCAAGCCTTAAAAGGAGTGCCTCGAGATAGGGTAATTATTGGTTCTAAAGTTAGTCCGGCCAATTGCCAACCCAAAGTGCTAGTGCAGCACTGTGAGGCCTCGCTGCAACGACTAGACACCGACTATATTGACCTCTATATGATTCATTGGCCCGTTCATGCCGCTGCCATCCGTTCCTTTACCAAAGACGAAGAGAAAATCAATAATGTGCCGGCGATTGCCGAGGTTATGGATACCTTGATCGGCCTGAGGAAGGAAGGGAAAATCCGACATATTGGCATTAGTAATTTTGCCGTATCTAAGATGGAGGAAATGCCTGACTTGAGTGAAATAGCCATCAATCAACTAGCATATAACCTCATCAGTCGGGCCATCGAAATCGAAGTGTTGCCGCATTGTCAACAAAATGGAATCGGAGTAATGGGCTATATGGGATTGATGCAGGGGATTCTGGCTGATAAATGGCCAAGTTTTGATGATATCCCATTGTTGCGCCGTCGTACCCGCCATTTTGATAGCAGAAAGGTACCCGCCTCTAGAACAGCAGAGCCAGGTTTTGAAGCAGAAACGGGTGAGGCACTAGCCACTATTCGTAAAATCGGACAGGAAACCGGACTTTCCATGACTGAGCTTTCCTTAAAATGGATTCGTGCCAACCAAGCGGTAAGCTGCAACCTTGTAGGTGCCAGTAGTGTCGCTCAAATCACCAGCAATGCCAAGGCACTGGATGAAGCGCTCCCTCCTAATGTAGTACAGCAACTCAATCAAGCTACTGATCGGCTAAAAGCTGCGCTGGGCAATCACATCGATTTGTTTGAAAGCATTGCCAATGATCGGACGATTTAGTAAATCGTCCTTTACTTTAAGTATATTTTTTTCTGCTTAGAAGAGGAGTCATTTTTCTGCCGCACTTTTTTGATTTTGAAAGTCATCATAAGCTGAAGAATTTGAGGTGGAAAGGAACCCGCCATAGCCTATGGCTAGGCAGGTTCTATCGGTAAATGAAATAAAATATCTTAGGCCATAACTTCTGCTACAGGGGGGATCACTGCTGGCTTTTTCGCTTTACGACGTTCCTGCCATTTTGCGTAGCGTTCTCCTAATCCGTCCACGATTCGATACATCACGGGCACGATAATCATGGTAAGGATCATCGAACTAATTAGTCCGCCAATTAATACCCAGGCCAGGCCATTTTTCCATTCTGAGCCCGCACCCGTCGCTACGGCAATCGGAATCATGGCAATCACCATCGCGATAGTGGTCATTAGTATGGGGCGAAAACGCTCTAAGGTTCCCTCTATAACGGCTTGTTTGGAGTCCATGCCTTCCGCTTTGAGTTGATTGACAAAATCAACAATCAGTATCGCATTTTTAACGACTAGTCCAACTAACATGATCAGCCCCAGCATACCGAAAATACTCAAGTTAACCATAGCCATAGCCAGGGCCAGTAAGGCGCCAATCAAAGCCACGGGAATAGAGAACATCACCACAAAGGGGTATACATAACTATCGTACAAGGCTACCATGATCAGATAAACCAGCAGAATGGAAGTGACCAGCGCCGTACCCAAGCTACCAAAGGCTTCGGCTTGATTTTCCAGGTCACCTCCCATGCTTACTTCGATTCCTGTAGGAGGTGTTAGTAGATCAATTTTTGCTTGAATCTCTTGTCCAACGGTACCCGCTGCACGGCCCACAATTTGACTTTCGATAGTAAGCGAACCAATTTTATCTTTTCGCTCTAGGCGAGCTGCCCCAGTCGTATTTTTGACTTCAGCAAACTGGCTCAAAGCAATCAACTTTCCATCTCTATTAGAGAAGTTAAGCGCTTCAATATCGGCTTGATTCCGGCGGTCAAAAGCATCTAATTGCACCCGAATATCGTATTCGTATTCACCATCTTGAAAGCGGGTATCGGTATTACCCGTAAAAGCATTTTGCATCGTCGCACCGACCACATCAAGGGTCAGTCCAAGGTCTGCCATCCGTTCACGGTTGATATCCACACTAATTTCAGGATTTCCGCCTTCTACCGTTGCTTTCACTTCCGCTGTCCCTGGGACTTCCTTTACCAATTGCTTGATCGTTTCGCTGAAATCCAACATCTCGTCTAGATTGGTTCCTTGCACTATGATTTGAATGGGAGCGGCGGCCCCTCCGGCCATACTAGCAGGGGCAGCACTTAATTTGGCACCGGGAATCCGCTGTTGTAAGGCTAATTTGGTATTTCTAGCATATTCATCCGATGCTATGCTTCGCTCCTCAGCGGGTACCAATTTGACGTTCAATTGAGCCATATAGGAAGAGGCATTGCCCCCACTCCCACCCTGCCCAACAGTGGTAAAGACGTTGATAATCTGAGGATCGTTTAATAGATATTCTTCTATTTCCTGGGTAACAAAGTTGGTTTGTTCTAAGGGTGTTTCCTTCGGCAGCTCCACTTCTATCATAAACTCTCCATTATCACCAGAAGCGACAAATTCAGAACCAATAAAACCTTCCGTCATCAGCATAAAAGAGGAAAAAACCATGGCGAAAATCAATACTAGCGTAGTGATCTTAAACCGCAAAGCCAGTTGTAAGATAGAACGATATCCTTCCTTGATACTATTGATGCCTTTTTCGAACCAAATAAGTGGTAGCTGGTACCATTTATTCTTATCGAGGTGGCTGATCTTGGTAAAACGAGAAGCCAAAAAGGGCGTCAGTGTAAAGGAAACCAATAAGCTAATAATCGTTGCGCCTACGACAACCAAAGAAAACTGGCGCAAAAGATCGGCTACCAAACCCGTTACCAAACCAATCGGTAAGAATACCACCACAATTACCATTGTAATCGACAAAACTGAAATTCCAATCTGGCTCCAAGTGCTTTGGGCAGCATCCCAAGCGGTGGCCCCCTTTTCCATCCGAGCATGGATGTTTTCTAATACCACAATACTATCATCTACCAATATACCTATGACCAAGGACAAGGCCAGGAGCGTCATTAAGTTGAGGGTAAAACCCAAGACGCTCATCATGGCAAAAGTGGTAATGATGGAAACCGGAATGGCTACCATTACAATAATAGCATTGCGTATATTATGGAGGAAGAAGAGCATGATGACGGCTACCAAGATAACGGCCAAGAACAAGTCATGAATCACGGAGTTGGCGGCCTCTAAGGTAAACACGGAGCTATCTTGCGCGATTTCAAATTTCAGATTAATATCAGCATATTCTTTTTCTAGTTTTGCCAAACTTTTTTGTACTTGCTCACTTACTGCGACGGTATTACCATCTGCCTGTTTTGAAATAGTAATACCTAGTGAGTTGCGGCCGTTGATCCGTGAAATCGTTTCTACTTCTTTCTTGGTATCATATACTTCGGCTACATCTTTCAGATAGACAGCGGAACCATCGGGCATCGTCTTGATCACCAGGTTCCGCAATTCATTCAAACCCTTTATTTTTCCGGATAAACGGACAGAAATATCTCGCTCCCCATCCTTGATACTACCTGTGGGAAAGTCTAGATTGGCCTGGGAAATCGCTTGAGAGATTTGTAGGAGGGATAGATTGTAATATTGTAACATATTACCATCTGTATTGATGTTGATTTCTCTTTCCTCACCACCAACGATATTTACGCGAGCTACCCCTTCGATACGCGCTAATCCAGGTTGAATACGATTGTCAAAAAAATTGGTGAATTCCACTTCATCCATATCCGATGTTGCTCCGAGGCTCATAATCGGCATATCGTTCAAGGAAAACTTATTGATGCTAGGATCTTCAACATCGTCAGGCAAAGTCGACATGATGGCATCCAGTTTTCGCTGTGCCTCCTGTACAGCTTGATCCACATCCGCACCATACTTTAATTCTACTACGACCGTAGAAAAACTTTCCTGAGAAATAGCGGTGGTTCCTTCCAAGTTTTCCAGGGAAGACACGGCATCTTCAATTTTTTTGGTGACACTGTTTTCTACTTCAGTAGGAGATGCACCAGGATAGATGGTAGAAATACTCAATACGGGGGAAGAAATATCCGGCAATAATTCGTAGGTCAAAGTTTGGTAACCCACCAAGCCGAAAAAGCAAAGAATGGTGAATAAAACGATCACTAAAGTAGGACGTTTTACAGATAATTCGGTGATAGACATGATGATTATTTATTGGCTTGAAAGACCTAAAATTGGGCAGCTACTCTCGATACAGGGCAGCTTCGATCTACAAGTTTTTTTAGTTAAAACGAAGCCTCCCTCTCACCTGACCAAAACGCTTATAGTAAGACTGCTGGAAGGCTTCAAAATATAATGAAAATCTAAATCCGCATTTTTCAGCTGATTAAAAAGAAGCTCCCCACCTTTCACCTCCAATCTTTTCCGAAAAACCGGATACCCTGGGGATGCTTCTCAAATCACCCGATAAAATCATGAAAAATTTATTCTTTGTGAGCCGTTATTTCTTTTTTATTAGCAGCGAATTCCGCCTGATTGATAACTTTTACTCGTTTCCCGTTCTCCAAATTGATCTGTCCGGTAACAACTACCTTTTCACCTGCTTCCAATCCCTTCTTTATTTCGACTTGGTCTTCTACTATTTCACCGACCGCCACATCACGCAGCACTACTTTGGCTCCCTCTATCACATATACTTGCGGATTTTTCACACTACCTTCTAAGCTTTTTCGTGGTATGAAGAGGGCATACTCTACTTCCTTACTGGGTTCAATTTTTACCGTACCATACATTCCTGCCTTTAATGGGTATTGTTTGTTATTAATGAGTTCAATTTCCACATCGTACTTCCGGCCTTCATCGGCTTGCACGCTAATTAAGCTCACCTTTCCTGAAAAAATATGATCAGGATAAACTTCAGTAAGAATTTCCACCTTTTGTCCCTTCTTAATTTTTATGATTTCTATTTCTGGCACTTTGATGACCATTTTCAGGCGACTAACATCCAGAATAGTGGCTATGGGTGTACCTGGTGTAGCAAAACTACCCTGTTCTACCTTTACCTCTTGTACGGTACCTGTCATGGGAGAGCGTACAATAGTATACTTTAGTTGCTGCTCAATGGCGGTTACATTAGTCTTGGCACTTTCCATGTTAAGTTTTACATCTTCGTATTGGAGTTGACTGACCGCACCCGCTTTGACTAGCCTTTCGTAGCGTTCTACATCCTTTTTGGCTTTTTCCAAAGAAGACTTCGCGGTAGCTAATTGAGATTGGATACTGGTATCATCGATTTTAGCGACTATTTGTCCTTTCGAAATTTGTTGGCCTTCCTCAATGGTCAAGCCAGAGATGCCCCCTTGCGCTTCAGCAATAATGTTCAATTCCTTGCGTGCTTTAAAGTTTCCGGTCAGATTCAGGCTGTTATCTATAGCCAGACGTTCTACCAAGGCCACTCGTACCGGAACTTCGGTAACCACTTCTTCTTCTAGTTGTGCCTTTTCATTGATTACTTCCTTATTAGCCTTTAGGGTGCTAAAAATCCACATGCCAAGACCGAGTATAAGAATGAAAGGAATGATGATTTTTACGATTTTCATTATAATAGAATTGATAATTTTTTTTAATTAGTTGTTTGTGTTCTCGTTGAAGTTGTTTTAAAATGGAGGTTGAAATTAGTTGTAAGGGCTTGGAATACAAGACGAAGCTCATTTTGAGAAGCGTACTTGGAAAGTACGGTTGGAGAAATAGCTGAAGTATTGTGTTCCAATGGCTTGCAAC
>Ga0209273_10003259_pt1 | contig 11417 bp, 7 predicted proteins | sample tdAd471_FD_187126 | JGI IMG/M metagenome (GOLD analysis project Ga0209273, IMG submission 187126) | Marine sediment microbial communities from the Atlantic coast under amendment with organic carbon and nitrate - tdAd47.1 (SPAdes)... | ecosystem: Environmental > Aquatic > Marine > Coastal >...
CAGGAACGCGCGGGTGATGTCGATGGCGTCCTTCATGCCGACGCGCTCGACGGTGACGTTCGGCGGGAAGGCGCTTTCCATGCGGGTCGGCAACTGCCGGTCCAGCATCACGAACACGCCGCGGTCGGTGGCGCGCCGCAACAGCCGCCCGACAGCCTGGCTGAGTTTGAGCCGCGTCAGCATCTCGTCATAGACCTTGCCGCCGAACGCCTTGCGCCGCGCCTTATGCAACAGGTCCGGGCGTGGCCATGGCACGCGGTCGAAAATCAAAAGCCTGAGCGAGCGCCCCGGCACGTCGACACCGTCCCTGACCGCATCGGTGCCGAGCAGGCAGGCATGCTCCTCGGCCCGGAAAATATCGACGAGCGTGCCGGTATCCAGCGGGTCGACATGCTGCGCCAGAAGCTGGATGCCGTCATCTTCCAGCGGTGCGCGAATGCGGCTTTCGACGGCGCGAAGACGCGAGATCGCGGTGAACAGGCCGAGTCCGCCGCCGCCCGATGCCTTGAACAGTTCCCGGTACGCCGCCGCTGTCTGATCCATGTCGTTCTTTTTGACGTCGCCGACGACCAGCACCTTCAGGTGCTTCTCGTGATCGAACGGCGACGCCTCGCTGGACAGCAGCGGCCGCACACTCAGATGCCGGGTGCCGGTGCGGATCTCGGCGGCCTGCCAGTCTGCATCGGGATCGCCGGTCTTGTCGGTCAGCGTCGCCGAGGTGATGACGATGCCGTGCGCCGGCTTATAGACAGTTTCCGCCAACGGCTGCGTCGGATCGACCCAGTGGCGGTGAAAGCCGACATCAAGATCGCGCCCGCCGATTCGCTGAATGCCGAACCAGTCGACGAATTCCGGTGGGGTCTCGTTGGCGACGGCATCGAGCATCGCCCGCCACGCTGTCAACTGTCCGATGGCGCGGCGTTCCAGCGACGCGCTGACGCTTTCAATCTTGGTGCGGGTCTGCGTCTCGAGAGTGTCGGCCTCGTCGGCCAGCGTGCGATGCAGCGCCGCCATCAGCTCGATCAATGGCCGGGCGATGTCGTTCAGATCATCCCTGAGCGCCAGTGCCGCTTCGGCCAAGCCGTCTATGGCCGGGTGCGGGGCGGCTTCCAGATCATAAGGACCGTCGGCGTCCGATGCGCGGGCATAGACCTGATGACGCACAAGCGCCAGGAACTTCTCGGTCGGGCCGTCGGGTCGGGCATCGCCGATCCGCTGATGCCAGCCCGGCCCGGCCAGCGCGCGCGCCGCGTGCAAGGCGTCTTCCAGCGCCTTTTCGGCGGCGCTGTTACCGGCGATCAGTTCCTCGACCCGCGCCTTGAGGCCGCGTGAGCGTGACCGGCTGCCGCCTTCCGCGCCCAGTAGCCAGCGCCGCAACTCGGCGGTTTCCATGCCCGACAGATTGGCCGAAAAGGCACTGTCGGCGGCATTGAACAGATGGTGCGCCTCGTCGAAGACATAGCGAAGCGGCCGGCTTTCCGGGTCCGTCGCCATGGCGGCATTGATCAGCACCAGCGCATGATTGGCGACCACCAGATCGGCATGGCGCGCGCGCCGCTGCGTATGCTCGATGAAGCATTTGCCATAGTGCGGGCAGGCGGAATAGATGCATTCGCCGCGCGTGTCGGTCAGGTCGGTTGTCACTTCGCGGCCGTACAGATGCGTCAGCCACGACGGAAAATCGCCGCCGACCATGTCGCCGTCGCGAGTCGCCCTGATCCACCGCGCGATCAGGCCCAGCGCCACGGCGTCCGGCCCGTTCGCCAGCGAAGCACGGCCCAGCACTTCCTCGTAGTTGAGCAGGCACATATAGTTCTCGCGGCCCTTGCGGACGACGATACGTTCACGCTTGAGTTGTTGGTCCGGGTACAATCGGTCCAGTTCGGTATCCAGTTGCCGTTGCAGGTTGCGGGTGTAAGTGGCGATCCACACCGGCGCCTCGTTGTGTTCCGCCCACAGGCTGGCGGGCGCGACGTAGCCCAGCGTCTTGCCAACGCCGGTGCCGGCTTCGGCGATCACAACGTTCGGCTGATCCTCGTTGGCGCGCGGCTGGAAGGCAGCCGTAACGGTTTCGGCATAGCGTTGCTGTTGCGGGCGGCGCTCCGAGGTGCGGCCGAGTAGCATGCCGAGCCGAGTTCGGGTTTCCGCCGCCGACACCGGCAGGCTGCCCGGCGGCAATTCGCGTGGCCGGTCTTCCCAGTCGGGGAGTCTGCGCCAGACCTGCATCGCGCCCTTGAGCGCGGATGAATGCGGTGCCTCGCCGGCGCCGAATCGGGTAAGAACGACCGGCCCCCAGGGCCACCCGGCGCGGGCCATGTTCCAGGCGATGTCCTTGACCTCGGGCGTTGCCTTTTCAAGCTCATCCAGCAGCATATCCGCCGCCGTAAACAGCATCTGCGCGGTTAGTTCGGGGCCTTCCGGCAGGGCAAGGCCCAGCGACTGGGCAACGCCGCCTGGCGTCGGTAGGCAAAACATCGCCGGTCGAACGAAGGCAAATAACTCAAGTATATCAAAGGCCTGAATGGCACCAGCGCGGATTGTCGCGGCGGTCATACGGCGATGACAGACCAGCGGTCGGATGCCGTCGCTAATTCGTTTTTGCGATTCGCGATGGCTCAGCGTCTCGATTTCACCGTCGCGGCTCAGCCACACGGCACCGCGCACGCCGGCGACCAGCGCGGGGGCATCTTCGAATTCCGTGGGTCTTGTCAGGGTCTCGTCATCCATTGCGCGGAGTATAAGGTGCCAGTGGCGGGCTGTCCCTCCCGGTATCGTATTCTTTTGGCGTTCAGCCGGGGTTCCGGGCATAATCCGGAGAATTGTCTAGGAGGACACGTCATGGCGGATAAGAAGCCGGCAATTGCCAGCAACCCCAATGCCCCGGAAATTTATGCGGACAAGACGGCAAGCGTCTCGTTGCGCGGCAATGTGGCGCGGATATCGTTGGCCAGCGAGCGTTCGGGGACGGATCCGCAACACCCGGAATCGGTGATTTCCGGCCATGTGGCGATGTCAGTGCGCGGTTTTATCCAGCTTTATGCACAGATGCAGAGCGTGGTGAAGCAGATGGAAGCGAGCGGAATGCTCCGGGCACCTGCGGGCGCGGCAGCCCAACCGGCGGCAAAGGCCGCAGCCACCAAGGCGCCGGCGAAGAAGAAGGCTGCAGCGAAGTCGAAACCGGCGTCATCCGGCGGTCGCGCCAAGAGCAAGAAATCGTGATTGCGCGGGGCGTTTTAGGTTCTTGAAACTCGCCCCGCATCGGCGTATCGATAGGTTTGTCGGTGGTATCCGGTACGGAGAAAAAGACGGTGCTCAGAAGAAACAAGAACGGTATCGAAGTTGGCGACAGGTTCGTCAAAACGGATGATCCGAAAACCATCTGGGTGGTCGCGGGCCGCGGCAGTTCCGTTGCGCCGATGCCGCATTTCCAGGTCGTCCAGGAAGGCTACTACAGCCGTATGCGGACTCTGGCCGAGAGTGTGCTGCTCGATCCCGACTATTATCGCCGGGTTTCGGAAAACTGATTTCCGCCATTGTCGGTGGCGCGTGCTACGAACGTGTATTCATCGTCGGCATTCGTCTAGTCTCTTTCCATGACGTCAAATAACGATTCGCGCACCGCCGCCGAGCGGCGGGGAGATGACCGTCGCGGCCAGGGTGACCGCCGCCGTGAAAACATGTCCGCAGCCGATGTTCTGGGCTGGGACGGAACCGAACGGCGCGGCGAAGACCGGCGCGCCGCCAAGGAACGCCGCCAGGAAGAACGCCGCGCGCAGGACGCCGCATGGGAAGTCGACGCCATCGACAGCTTCTGGCCGATGGATGCACAGGCGCAGAGCGATCATGACCGGCGTCAGGACGAACGCCGGGAACGTGAACGTCGTGCCGCTGAACGCCGCCGTTTAAAGGCCGATCCGGCCGATGTCGCAGGTTGGGATGGTGTTGACCGTCGTGAAGAAGACCGCCGCGATCTTGAACGCCGGGATATGGAACGGCGCGTGCGTGCGGCGAATATTGCCGACAGCGGTGAAAATCCCGGTGTTTAGCCCTGTAACGGAAGCGTCGTCCCGAACTTGACCCCTCGCTCATGCTTCGAGACGCGCGCGATGCGCGCTCCTAAGCATGAGGTTGAAATATCACCCTCATCCTGAGGAGGCCGCAGGCCGTCTCGAAGGATGCGTGATCCAAAATCAAGATTGCAACGACGTGAGAGGGGGCAGGGAGCTCCCGCGCATTACACCTTCGGCGAATAGCCCAAATTCGGTGCCAACCAGCGTTCCATTTCCTCGACGGAAACGCCCTTGCGCCGGGCATAGTCCTCGACCTGATCCGGGCCGATGCGCCCGATCCCGAAGTAGGCGCTGTCCGGATGAGAGAAATAATATCCCGAGACCGCCGCCGCCGGCATCATGGCGAAACTCTCGGTCAATTCCATCCCCGCGTTCTCGCTTGCGTTCAGCAAATCGAAAAGAGTGCCTTTTTCCGTGTGATCGGGACAGGCGGGGTAGCCGGGCGCCGGGCGGATGCCGTCGTAGCTTTCCTTGATCAGTGCGTCGTTATCCAGTTTCTCTTCGGCGGCATAGCCCCAGAACTCCTTGCGCACGCGTTCGTGCATGCGTTCCGCGAAGGCTTCGGCAAAGCGGTCCGCCAGCGCCTTGACCATGATCGCCGAATAGTCGTCTCCGGCTTTTTCGAACGCCTTGGCCCGCTCATCGGCACCGATTCCGGCGGTCACCGCGAAGGCACCGATCCAGTCCTGCACGCCGCTGTCAGCGGGGGCGATGAAATCCGCCAGGCACATATTGGCGCGTATGCCCGATTTCGGCATTTGCTGGCGTAAGCAGTGTACCGTGGCGAGCGGGGTGTTTTCGCCTTCGACGCCGAATACCTCGATATCGTCGCCTGTGGCATTGGCGGGCCAGAAGCCGATCACGGCACGGGCCGTCAGCCATTTCTCGGAAATAATCTTTTCGACCATCGCGTCGGCATCGGCTTTCAGGGACCGTGCCGCTTCGCCGACGATCTCGTCTTCCATGATGCGCGGGTAGGTGCCGGCCAAGTCCCAGGTGCGGAAGAACGGTGTCCAGTCGATACGTTCGACCAGATCCGAAAGATCATAGGCGTCGAACGTTTTTACGCCAGTGAATGTCGGCGTCGGAGGCGTCGTGTTTTCCCAGTCGATCCGGAACGCATTGGCGCGGGCATCCTCGATCTCGATGATGTTGCGTGCACTGTCTCTGCCGCCGTGCTTGGCGCGAATGGCTTCGTATTCCTGCGCCACTTCCTCGACCAGTGCGTCCTTGCGGGTATCGCTCAGCAGCCGGCTGGCGACACCGACGGCGCGTGAGGCATCCAGAACATGGATGACGGGGTGCTCGTAATTCGGCGTGACCTTGACCGCCGTGTGCGCCTTGGATGTGGTCGCGCCGCCGATCAGCAGCGGGATTTCAAGACCGGCGCGCTGCATTTCGCGAGCCACCGTGCACATTTCCTCAAGGCTCGGCGTGATCAGGCCGGAAAGCCCGATCATGTCGGCTTTTTCGGCAACGGCGGTCTCGATGATTTTTGCATACGGCACCATGACGCCGAGGTCGATGACGTCGTAGCCGTTGCATTGCAGGACTACGCCGACGATGTTCTTGCCGATGTCGTGTACGTCACCCTTGACGGTGGCCATGACGATCCGCCCCTTGGTCTCGCCGGCTTTCTTGTCGGCCTCCAGATACGGTTCAAGGTGGGCCACGGCCTGTTTCATGACACGCGCCGATTTGACGACCTGCGGCAGGAACATGCGGCCCGACCCGAATAGATCGCCGACCACGTTCATGCCGTCCATTAGCGGACCTTCGATCACGTCCAAAGGCTTGGTCGACGCCAGGCGCGATTCCTCGGTGTCGGCGACGATGTATTCTGTGATGCCGTGCACCAATGCATGCTCAAGCCGGCGCTCGACGCTCAGCTCACGCCACGACAAATCCTCGGCGCGGCCCTTGGCGCCCGATTTCGCCTGATCGGCGATTTCCAAAAGCCGTTCCGCGGCGTCTTCGCGGCGGTTGAGCACCACGTCCTCGACGCGGTTCCGCAGTTCTTCGGGAATGTCCTCGTACAGCGCCAACTGGCCGGCGTTAACAATCGCCATATCCAGTCCGGCGCGAGTGGCATGGTACAGGAACACGGCGTGCATGGCTTCGCGTACCCCGTTGTTGCCACGGAACGAAAACGACATGTTGGACAGACCGCCCGACGTCTTGACGTACGGCAGGTCTTTTTTGATTGTCTCGACGGCGTGGATATAGTCCTTCGAGAAATTGTCGTGTTCCTTGATGCCGGTGGCGATGGGGAAAATGTTCGCATCGAAGACGATGTCTTCCGGTGCGAACCCGGCCTTTTCGGTCAGCACTTGGTAACTACGTTTACAGATTTCGATCATGCGCTCGTAGTTTTCGGCCTGGCCTTTTTCGTCGAAGGCCATGACGACGACGGCGGCGCCGAAGCGTTTCGCTTCAAGCGCGTGGTCGATCATTTCCGCTTCGCCTTCCTTGAGGCTGATCGAATTGACGATGGAGCGGCCCTGCAGGCATTTAAGTCCGGCGACGATGATTTCCCATTTTGAGCTATCGACCATCACCGGCACCCGTGCAATGTCGGGCTCCGCAGAGATCAGGTTGACGAAGGTACGCATGGCGTCTTCGCCGTCGAGCATCGCGTCGTCCATGTTGATATCGATGATCTGCGCGCCATTCATTACCTGCTGGCGGGCGATATCGACGGCTTCGGCGTATTTGCCGTCGCGGATCAGTCCGGCGAACTTGGCCGACCCGGCGACGTTGGTGCGCTCGCCGATGTTGACGAACCCGGTGACGTCGTCGAGACGCAACTGTTCCAGCCCGGACAGGCACATGGTGTGATCTGCATCGGGTTTGATGCGTGGTGCGTGATGCTTGACCGCTTTGTGGATGGCTTCGATGTGCGCCGGCGTCGTGCCGCAGCAGCCGCCGACGATGTTGACCAACCCCGATCGCGCGAACTCGCCCAGATGCGCCGCCATGTGCTCGGGGGTGTCGTCGTAGCCGCCGAAGGCATTCGGCAATCCGGCATTCGGATAGACGCTGACGAAGGTATCGGCGATATCGGAAACGGCCTTGATGTGCGGGCGCATTTCCTCGACGCCAAGCGCGCAGTTGAAGCCGACTGCCAGCGGTTTGGCGTGGCGCACCGACTGCCAGAACGCTTCCGGCGTTTGGCCTGAAAGCGTTCGGCCCGACGCATCGGTGATGGTGCCGGAAATCATGACGGGCCAGCGCCGGCCCTTTTCCTCGAAGTGCTTGAGAATGGCATAAATCGCGGCTTTGGCGTTCAGTGTGTCGAAGACGGTTTCGACGAGCAGGATGTCGACGCCGCCGTCGGTCAGGCCTCGGATCGCTTCGGCATAGACACCGACCAGAAGATCGAAGTGCACGTTGCGGAACCCGGGATCGTTGACGTCGGGCGAAATCGTCGCGGTGCGGTTGGTCGGACCCAGCGCTCCGGCAACGAAGCGCGGACGGTCTGGGGTTTCGTCGGTGACTTGATCGGCGGCTTCACGGGCCAACTGCGCGGCTTGATAATTCAACTCGTACGACAACTGCTCCATGCCGTAGTCGGCCTGCGAGATGCGGTTGGCATTGAATGTATTGGTCGCCAGAATATCGGCGCCGGCGTTAAGGAAGCCCAGATGAATGTCGCGAATGACGTCCGGGCGGGTCAAGGTCAACAAGTCGTTGTTGCCCTTGAGGTCGCTCGGCCAGTCGATGAAGCGCGGGCCGCGGAAATCGTTCTCGCTCAACTCCCGCTCCTGGATCATGGTGCCCATGGCGCCGTCCAGAACCAGAATGCGGTTCTCCAACAGCCATTCGAGCTCCTCGCTGCGGTCGTCGGCGGGATCCGCCGGCATATGAGTCGGTGAGCCCGGTTGGGAATCCATATGGTACATCATCGGAAACGGGTTGCGGTACGGGAGCCTGCTTGCCATGTCGGCCTCTGATTTCTTTCAAAAAGTGATTTCAGGCGGCGAGTTGCTTGCGCACACCCATGGTGTGACAGATCGCGTAGCAAAGATCGGCGCGGTTCATGGTGTAAAAGTGGAATTCGTTGATGCCGTTGGCGTGCAGCACGCGACATTGCTCGGCACAGACACTGGCAGCGACGAGCTTGCGGGTTTCCGGGTCTTCATCCAGGCCGTCGAACAGGCCGTGCATCCAGCCCGGTACGGTCGCGCCGCACATTTTCGAGAACTTTGCGGTTTGCTGGAAATTGGTCACCGGAATGATCCCCGGCACGATCGGGATAGCGATCCCGGCGCCGCGCGCCCGGTCGAGAAAGCGCAGGAACACGTCCGGATCGAAGAAGAACTGGGTAATGGCGCGGGTCGCGCCGGCATCGATCTTGCGCTTCAGGTTGTCGAGGTCGTCTTCCGCGCTCAGCGCTTCGGGATGGGTCTCCGGGTAAGCGGCGACGGAAATCTCGAAGTCGGCGACGTTTTTCAGTCCCGACACAAGGTCGGAAGCATAGGCGTAGCCGCCCGGATACGGTTCGTATCGATCGCATCCGGCGGGCGGGTCGCCGCGCAGCGCGACAATATGACGCACGCCGGCATCCCAGTATTCCCGGGCGACCTGATCGACTTCATCGCGGGTTGCGCCGACACACGTCAGGTGTGCCGCGGGCGCCATGGTGGTTTCATCGGCTATGCGGCTCACGGTCGAATGGGTGCGTTCGCGGGTCGTGCCGCCGGCGCCATAGGTGACGGAAACATACGAAGGGGCCAAAGGCTCCAGACGCTTGATCGCCTGCCACAGGGTCTCTGCGGCTGCGTCGGTCTTCGGCGGAAAGAATTCGAACGATACCGATACGTCGTCGGGCATGGGCGCCGCGATCATCATCGACGGCAGCGGCGGGCGACCGCTACGCGAAACGTTCATGACACCGGGGTGTTGCCCACTTTTTTCAATACGACGAATCATTGTGCAGCAACCTGTTCCGGCTTTTCCTGAGGCTTGTGTGCGGCCCAGATGACGACGGTCAGCGGATCGCCCTTGAGATGTTCGACGGTATCCAGCTGCAGCCCGGCTTCGGCAAAAGCGGTGTCGAACTCGAAATCGGCGAAGCCCAGACGGCGGTGCTGGTATGTGGTCCGCAGCTCCTCGACCTCGTGCGGTGCGAAATCGGCGATCAGTAGTCTGCCGCCCGGCACCAGCATGCGGGCCGCCTCGACAATGGCGGCGGTGACGTCGTCGACATAGTGCAGCACCTGATGGATCAGTACGGTGTCGAACTCGGCAGCGTCATAGGGCAGGGAATAAAGATCGCCCTGGCGGACGCGGCAGTGTGCATGGCCCTCATTTTCGAGGGTGGTGCGGGCGACGGCCAGCATGTCACGCGACATGTCGATACCTTCGCCGCGCTCGATCCGTTCGGCGAACAGCGTCAGCATGTCGCCGGTGCCGGTGCCGATATCCAGAAGCGCCCCCATCGGCCGGTCGCCGAACAGGCGTGACAGGGCCGTGTTGACCTCGTTCTGATCGACATGCATATCGCGGATCTCGCCCCAGACCCGGGCGTTGGCGCTGAAAAAGGCGTCCGCCGCTTCAGTTCGTTCGCGTTTGACGGTGGCCAGCCGTTCCCGGTCGCGCTGGAACGTCGTGTCGTCGGCAGGGATGTTGTCGATCAGCGCATTGACGATGGGGGCCGCTTTTCCGGCGTCGTCGATACGGTAAAAAACCCAGCTCCCTTCAGGGATGCGGGCCAGTGCACCGGCTTCGGTCAACAGCTTCAGATGACGCGATACGCGGGGCTGGCTCTGGCCCAGAATCCGCACGAACTCGCTGACCGCAAGGTCGCCGCCTGCCCGGCACAGTGCGACAATACGCAGCCGGGTCGGCTCGGCGAGGGCTTTCAGGAGTTGCACGGTCTGGTTCATGGGCCTTCCTTAAATTCGATAATGAATAAAACATATAAACATATCTTTATGTCAACAGGAAAATGGTATGTATACCCTATTCTTTCGGATACCAATCGTTAACCATCCGCGCGCTAGCCTCGCTGCGGGTTGCCGGAAAACCGGCGTTATGGTGACGAAACGAGGTGGGACGTGGGACGCGTTTATCAACGAAAACGGGTGGATGAGCTTGCGTGGCGGGCGCTGTTGGCGGCGCGGCGCAAACGCTGGATGCGCCAGTATGAAGTGACGAAGAAGCAGGACGGTGAAAAACCGATGCCGAGGTTGCGGCGGGACACCGTATGATGTGTCGCCGACCCTGCATAGTTATGCTGTTTTTATGTTCCTTTTCCATTTTCGGCTGCGCGACACCGCCACCGAAAGCCGATTTAGAGGCATATAACGAGTATTTGGCCGAAAACGACCCGCTCGAGCCGTTGAACCGCTCCGTGTTCGCGTTCAACCGGGCGCTCGACAAGGGTGTGCTCCAGCCCGCCGCGCGAACCTACCGCGCGGCGATGCCGCTATGGGTGCGCCAGCGCATCGGCGCGGCCATCGACAATCTCAGGTCGCCGGTGATTTTCGTGAACGATGTGATGCAGGGCGAAATCGATCGCGCGCTGACGACGTTGGTCCGGTTTACCGTCAATTCGACGTTCGGTCTTGCCGGGCTGAACGATCTGGCCGGGGATATCGGGCTGGAAAAGCATGGCGAGGATTTCGGCCAGACACTCGCTATTTGGGGCGCGGTGCCGGGGCCGTACGTCATGCTGCCGGTGTTGGGGCCATCAAATCCTCGTGATGCGGTCGGCCGCGTCGTCGATTTTCTGATCGACCCTTTCAACGCCTGGACCGCCAATAGCGGCCGCGAGTCGTTGACGTATGCACGCGCCGGCGTTGCCGCGCTGCATGCCCGGGCGGGGCTGCTCGATCTCACCGACGATCTGGAAAAAAATGCCATCGACCTTTATGCTGCTTCCAGAAGCCTGTACCGGCAGACGCGCGCCAATGCGATTAGCAATGGCAACGTTACCGGACCTGATGTATCTTCTGCGCCGGTTGATTTTCCGGACTTGAGTGGACATGCCGAAATAAAAGAGCTTTCAGGGAAGCCGTAAGTGGAAGTCGGAATAAGTATGAAGCGTTCGTTTATTATTCTTATTGCAGTATTGCTTGTTGCCGTTGCGCCGCCGGTTCGTTCGGAGACGCTCGAGGACGGCGCCAGTGCGTTTATCCACGCCCTTGAGAAGGAAGCGGTTGAATCGCTGACCGACCCGGCCAAGGAACGCCCGGCCCGGGTTGAAGCGTTTCGCAGGTTGTTCGAGGAAAAGTTTGCCGTGAATGCCATCGGCAAGTGGACACTGGGCCGCAACTGGCGACGCGCCACCGAGGCCGAGCAAAAGGAATTCCTGGACCTGTTCGAGGATTTGATGGTGGCGAT
>Ga0209273_10003268_pt1 | contig 11395 bp, 12 predicted proteins | sample tdAd471_FD_187126 | JGI IMG/M metagenome (GOLD analysis project Ga0209273, IMG submission 187126) | Marine sediment microbial communities from the Atlantic coast under amendment with organic carbon and nitrate - tdAd47.1 (SPAdes)... | ecosystem: Environmental > Aquatic > Marine > Coastal >...
CAGCCCCAGCCCCCGCAGCCGCAACAGCCCCCGCAGCCGCAACAGCCCCAGCAGCAGCAGCCCCAGCAACGGCAACAGCCGCAACCGCAGCAGGCACCCGCCGCCGCGCTCAGCGGCGAGGTCGCCGCCAGCGCCGAAGACGCCTTCTCCTGGGTCATGGGCGAGCTCAAGGCCCAGGGCGGGCTGCTGCCGAGCATGCTCGAGAAGACCAAGGCCCGCCTGCGCCCCGAGGGCGACGAGCTCGTGCTGGTGTTCTCCGCGAGCACAATGATCTTCGGCCAGATCGACTCGCCGCGGAACAGGGAGACGATCGGCACCCTGATGCAGAAGGCCCTCGGCTGCCCGGTCAAGCTGCGCTTCGAGCGCGTCGCCCCACGCGAGGCGAGCCAGGGGAGCTCCGGTGACGGCGGCGCCTCCTCGGTCTACGAGGAGCCGCTGGTCAAGTTCGCCCAGCGCGAGCTCGGCGCCCAGATCATTCAGCAGTAAGCGCGGAGCAACCTCGCGCGCCTGCTTCCGCTCAGCCGTGGACGACCGCGTCGAGCTCGGCGCGCAGGTGACGGCCAAGCTCCTGGGCCTCTTCCGCGCCGAGGGCCGTCGTGCGGCTGCCGAGGTAGAGCTCGAGGGCGTCGTCCGAACGGAACGCGACCAGGCTCGCCCCCATGGTGCGGCACACCGGCGGGTGCAGCAGGTAGCGTCCCAGACGCAGCGCGCCAGCCGAGCTCTCGCGCACGAGGCGACCCAGGCCCTCGGGGTCCTCGAGCCAAGTGTAGTGGCCGCTGGCGAAGCCGCTCCAGGCTTCGTTGGCCGCGAGGCGCCGGAACAGCGGCCAGGGCAGCCAGCGCCCGGGCGCCGTGAACAGCGGCATGGCCAGGTGCCCGCGCGCGGCGCGCTGGGCGCGCAGCTGCTGGCCGAAGCGCCGGGCGAGGACGCCCAGCGGAGCGCGCCCGGGGCCGTCGAACACCAGCGGCGAGACCAGGTTGCCCAGGACCTCGGTCGCCGCGCCGCGGCGGATCGAGAACGGGATCTCGAGGCTGACCTTGGAGCCGGGGTCGACGCCGCGCGCCGCGTTGAAGCGCGCCAGCGCGCGCGCCCAGCAGGCGGCCACGCACACACTGGGCGTGACCTCGTAGGCCCGCGCGCGCAAGGCCAGGGTCGCCAGCTCGGACGACTCGAGGCGCACGGTGTCGACGCGGACCGGGCCCGGGTCGCTGGAGCGGATCGCGAGCCGGGTGGCGTCGTTGGCCTGACCCTCGCGCTGCAGCCAGCGCAGGTAGCGCCACATGGAGGCCAGCTTGCTGCGCCTCCCGCGGAGCAAGGACAGCAGCCCGAAGGGGTGCTCCGCCGGGCGGGGCCCCCCGCCCTCGGGCTCGGCGCCCGCGACGGCCAACCCCACGCCGCGGAGGATCGCCCGGACCACGACGTAGAACGCCTGACCGTCGGCGAGGGCGTGGTGCACGCGGAACGCGAGGCGCGCGCCGCTGGGGCGCGGCGACCAGCGCGCGGCGAAGGGCGGCTCGCGGAAGGGGTCCACGAGCTGGTTGCGCCAGGCGACCGAGCCGGCCGGTGGCCCCTCCTCCAGCTCGAGCCGGGGCTCCCCCGCCCAGCGCACGCCGAGCAGGCCCGCGCGCAGGCGCTGACCGAGCACCGGCCAGCGGCGGACGGCGTGCCGCAGGGCCCGCTCCAGGTGCTCGCGGCGCACCGGTCCCTCGAGTTCGACCTCGCAGGCCAGCTGCAGCGCGACCCCGTGCGCCTGCTGGTAGGCGACGAAGAACGCGTCGACCTGGGTCAGTCGGGTCACGGCACGATCCGCAGGATCGGCTTGCCGGTGCGCGCGCGATCGAGCAGCGACTGCTGCGCCTCGCCGGCGTCCTCCAGCGCGTACTCCTGGGCCACCTGCGGGATCAGCCGCCCTTCGCCGACCCAATCGAGGATCCGGCGCATGAGCGCCTGAACCTGCTCGGGGCGCTCGAGCAGCGCGCGCAGGTGAAAGCCGAGCAGGCCGCGGGTGTGGTGCAAGAGCTGCAAGGGCTGCACGGGGTCGCTGACCCCGCTGCTGCAGCCGACGACGACCACCCGCCCCCAGGGCTCGAGCCGGCGGAGGGCCACCCGGAGGAACTCCCCGCCGACGCTGTCGAGGACCACGTGGGGCGCGGGGGCGCGAGTCAGCTTGTCGGGAGCGAACACGGAGTCGGCGTCGAGCTCGACGGCGAGTTTCCGCTTGGCGAGGGTCGAGGCGAAGGCGATCGGGCGCAGCTCCAGGCAACGCGCGATCTGCAACGCCGTGCTGCCCAGGCTCCCGACGGCAGCGGGGATCCACACCGTCTCCCCCGGCGTGGCGCGCGCAACCAGGCTCAACGCGGCGAGGGCGGTCAGCGCCGAGACCGGGAGCGCAGCCGCGGCGTCGGGCCCGAAGCGCACGGGCCAGGGGGCGCAGAGCGCGGCCGAGACCACGGCGTGGGTCGCGTAGAGCCCGCCGGAGGAGACGGCGACCACCCGCTGGCCGAGCTCCAGGGCCTCGACCCCTGGTCCGAGGGCCGCCACGACGCCTGCCGCTTCGTTCCCGGGGACGAAGGGTGGGCGCGGGCCACCGACGTAGCTGCCCTCGCGCTGGAGCAGATCGGCGAAGCCCACGCCGGCCGCGTGAACCTCGAGCAGCACCTCCCCCGGTCCCGGCGCCGGCGTCGCTCGCTCGACCACACGCAGCCGCTTGGGACCGCCGAACCCGCTGACCTCGATCGCCCTCACCGGTCTGCCTCCTGCGCGATCCGCTCGGCCACGGCCTCGGCGTCGCGCGCGATCCCGCGGAGGAACGACGACGCCAGGCTACGGCCGTAGCGCACCCCGAGCACGTAGAGACCCGGGACCCCCGGGGCGGCGGCGCGGCAGAGCACGGGCTCGCCGCGGTGGTTGCGAGCCACGAGGTCCCCCAGGTGCGGGGCGGCGTGGCGGTAGCCGGTGGCGTAGACCACGAGCTCCGGAGCGAACTCGCCCCCGGAGCCGCGCACCGTCTCGCCCCAGTCCTCGACCGCGCCGAGGTTCCGGATCGTGCCCTTGCGCAAGGCGCTGTGGAGGCCGAGCCCGAGGGCCGGGTCCTTGGTCCAGCCGTGGTGCGGGCCGGGCCAGTGGCCGGGCCAGAACTCGAGGGCCCACACCCAGTAGTGGCTGTCGATCCCGAGCACGCTGCGAGGCACCGCGTTGGGCGCCGAGCGCGCGGCGACGACGACCTCGCCGCCAGGGTTGACCCGACGGTAGGTCTCCACGGTCTCCCGGGCCGAGGTCCCGCTGCCGACCACCAGCAGGCGCCCGACCTGGGCGAGGTGCTCCGAGCGCACGTCCCGCGAGTGCAGCGCCTCCCAGGGCGGGTGCTCCGGCGCCTCGTCGGGGCGCACCGGCTGGGTCGTGGCTCCGCTGGCGTCGATCACCCAGCGCGCGCTGTGGGTCCGCACCCGCCGGTCCTCGCACACGTCGACCTCGAACCGACCGTAGCGCCTGCGCACCGCGACGGCCTCGACGCCGCAGGCGACACCCACGCCCTGCTGCTCGCGGTAGCGGTCGAGCTCGGCGGCGTAGCTTCCCAGCGAGAGGTAGGTCGGTGAGCCGGCGGCGAAGCGCATGCCGGGCAGCCGCGAGAGCGCGCGCGGGGTCAGCAGCCGGACCTCGGGGTCGAGCAGCTTCCAGCCGTGGCTTGGCCGGTCGCCCCCCTCGAGCACCGTCACCGGCACTCCGCGGCGCTGGAGGCACGCCGCCACGGCGAGCCCAGCGGGGCCGCTCCCCAGCACCAGCGCCTCGCTCACTCGCCCTCCCAGGCCGCGAGCCAGCTGGCGAGGCGCGCGTCGCGGGCAGCGATCGCGGCGCCCCACGCCGGGTCGCGCGGCTGGAGGCTGAACACCAGCTCGGCGCGCGCGCGGACCTCGCCCTCGACCGTCGCCTCGGTCCGGGCGACGCCGCTGCTCGGCTCGCGCCGCACGACCTCGGCGCTGAGCTCGATCGCCGCCGGGAGCGGGGTCGGCGCGAGAAAGCTCGCGTGGCGCACGAGGCCCAGCACCGCCCAGCGCGGAGCGTCGCCGGTCTCCTCCAGCAGCGGGCCGGCGGTCTGCGCCATCAGCTCGATCAGCAGTGTGCCCGGCAGCAGCAGGGCGCCGGGGAAGTGGTCCTGCAGCTGAGGCAAATCGGCGGGCACCCGCGCCCGCGCCTCCGCGCACACCCCCTCGATCCGCATCGCCTCGATCAGCTCGAACACCGTTCGCTCACGTCCCCCGGCGGCTCTCGGCGAGGCGCGCGATCGCGGCGACGGTGCAGTAGCGCGGGAGGGCCTGGCGGTGGATTCGCTCGGGGAAGGTCTCGGGCGGGGTGTCGTGCAGCAGGCCCATGAGCTGCTCGCGCCCGCGCGGGGTCAGCACCCCGTCTTCGCCCTGGAACTCGGCTGGGGGGAGGTTGCCCTGGGAGAGGGCGGCGAGGGTTCCCTCGGGGATCTTGATCCCGAAGCGCTCTTCGACGCGGAACAGCAGGTCCAGCAGGTCCATGGAGGTGAAGCCGTGGTCGTAGAACAGGAGATCCGTCGCGGCCACCGGCGTCTCGGCGTCGAGGGCCAGGGTCTCGCGCACGAGCTCGACCACCGCCTGCAAGGTCTCGGAGTCTGGCTCAGGCATGCTCGTCTCCCCGGCGCAGGATCAACGCCGCGTTCTGACCGCCCATGCCGAACGAGCAGGAGAGCACGTGCTCGTGCGCGAGCTCTCGCGCGTCGAGGACGTGGTCGAGGCTGCACTCCGGATCGGGTTGGTCGAGGTTCACCGTGGGCGGGACGCGCTGCTCGCGCAAGCCGAGCACGCACACCACGGCCTCCAGCGCGCCCGCCGCGGCCATGGCGTGGCCCAGCGCGCCCTTGACGCTCGTCACCGGCGGGCCGGGCTCGCCGAACACCCGGCGCAAGGCGGAGGCCTCGGCCGTGTCGCCGACCCGCGTGCCGGTGCCGTGGGCGTTGACCGCCTGGATCGCGCGGGGTTCGAGGCCGGCGTCGGCCAGGGCCCGGCGCAGGCAGCGCTCGGCTCCAGCCCCGTCGGGAGGCGGACGGTTCAGGTCGAAGGCGTCCTGGCTGCTGCCGAAGCCGACGACCTCGGCCAGCACCGCGGCCCCCCGGCGTCGGGCGTGAGCCTCCGACTCGAGCACCAGCGCTCCCGCGCCTTCGGCGAGGGCGAAGCCGCGCCGGCGCACGTCGAAAGGGCGACAGGCCAGCGCCGGGTCCTCGCCCTCGACGTCCGTGGCCACCGCGCCGAGGGCGGCGAAGCCGCTGGCGTAGAGCGGACTGAGCAGGGTCGAGCTGCCCCCGGCCAAGCAAGCCGTGGCCCGCCCCGAGCGGATCAGCCGCGTCGCTTCGCCGAGGGCCTGGGTCCCCGACGCGCAGGCCACCGCGATCATGCGCCGGGGGTGGGCGTGCCGCGCGGCGAGGGCCTGGAAGCACTCGCTCGCCAGGCGCCGCCTCAGGCCCTGCGGGGTGAGCTGATACGAGTCGAGGCCGGAGGTCCAGATCAGCCCCGCCGCACCGGGGTCCAACTGGGCCTGGGCGAGGGCCGCGTCGGCGGCGCGGCGACCGAGTTCGACCTGACGCGCAGGGAGCTCGAAGGGCAGGCTCGCCACCGCGCCCCCGGCGGTGGCGCGCAGCCCGCAGGCGGTGAGGTGTGGCTGCCGCCGTACACCCGAGCGCCCGGCGCAGAGCTGCTCCCAGAGCGCCTCCGGCGTATCGCCCAGCGCGCTCAACGCGCCGAGCCCGGTCACGACCACCCGCGCGCTCACGCGAGCTCCCAGCGGAGGGTGATCGCGTCGAGGCCGTCGCCCTCGGCGGCGGGCACGCGATAGCTCCAGGGGCCCGCGGGTCCGTCCCTCAAGGCGGCGAGCAGCCTGGCCAGCCCAGCGCTGGCGCTCGGGTGCACGTCGGCGGGGGCGGGCTCTCGCTCGACCGCCAGCAGACGAGCGCGCCGCCCGTCGAGCTCGCGCGCGTCCCGCGCGAACCCAAGCGCGACCCCCAGCCCGGCGTCGAGCCGGTCTGGACCGGCGTGATCCCCCGCGAGCACCAGCCCCTCCGCGTCGTCGCGCTCGAGAAGCAGCTCGAGGGCGGCCCAGGCTTGCCCAGGGGCGCTGCCCAGGCCGAGGCCGTAGCCCTGATTGCCCAGGGCCAGGGCCAGGTCGCTGAGGGCGAGGTTGTCGATGGCGTGCAGCGTGTGCACGGGGTTGATCCGGAGGTTGCCGAGGGTCCCCGACTGCGCGCGCGCGCCGACGCGCTCGATCCAGTCGTGCAGCGCCGCCGAGCCGCCCCAGCAGGGAGCCAGGCTGAGGACGGCTGCGTGCGCCGGGTCTCGCAGCTGAGGGTGGACCCGCTCGGCCGCGCCGAGGGCCAGCTGCACCGGGAGGTTGTAGCGGCGCACCCTGCGCCACAGCGCGCCGTCAGCGCGGAGCTCGGCGAGGTCGTCGCAGGTGCTGGCGGCTACGAGGTACACGGACAGTCCCGGGCGGGGGTGAACCCCGCCCCTACACGAACGGCTGCAGGGACGGGGGTGAACCCCGCCACTACACGGACAGCTGCGGGGGCGGGGTTTACCCCCGCCCGAGCTACACGGACAGCTGTAGGGGCGGGGTTTACCCCCGACCGAGCTACACGGACAGCTGTAGGGGCGGGGTTTACCCCCGCCCGAGCTACACGGACAGCTGTAGGGGCGGGGTTTACCCCCGACCGAGCTTCGTCGCACCGAGCCGTCTGGGCCAGTCCTGTTGCGTCGCGGGTCACGAGTCCGCTCACATGCCGAAGTAGACCGGGTGCACGCCGTTCTTGATCTTCCACCAGTAGAGGAGGTTCTGAGCGAGGTTCAGCCAGCGGTTGACCGGGCCGCCGCGACGGTGGCGCAGCACCCGGCGCGAGATCGAGCTCAGCGAGTAGAAGCTCTCGAGGGCCGACCACCAGCCGTCGTGCAGCTGATCCGGGGTCAGCTGTTCCGGGCGATACACGACGTAGGGCTCCCGGAGGTGGCTCAGGTCCTGATCGAAGACCTTCCCCGACTCCCAGATCGCGTCGCCGGTGGGGCTCCCCGGGTAGGGCGTGAGAATGAAGAACTGCGCGATCGGGATCTGCAGCCGCTCGAGGTAGTCGACGGTGCGCTTGAAGGTCTCGGTGTTGTCCTCGGGCAGGCCGAAAATGATCAGCGCGTGGGGTGAGATCCCGGCGTCCATGATCCGGCGCATGCCGTCGGCGTACTGGTCGATGGCGTGGAAGGTCTTGTCGACGGCTTCCAGGTTCCGCGCCGAGATCGTCTCCACGCCGAGAGCCATCAGCCGACAGCCGCTGTCGTAGGCCTTCTTCAACAGGTCCGGGTGGCGCGCGACGTTAAGGGTCGTCTGCGTACCCCACTGCCACTTGCCGCCCTTCATCGCGTCGAAGAGCCGGGCGCTGAACTTGATGTCCTCGCAGAGGTTGTCGTCGCAGAAGTTGATGTTCCGGCTGCCGGTGGCCTCGAGGTCCCGCAGAATGTGCTCGACCGGGCGCTTGCGGTAGGCGCCCTTGAACACCGCAGCGATCGAGCAGTAGCTGCACGTAAAGGGGCAGCCGCGGGTCGCCTGCACGGGGTAGGCGGTCAGTCGCCACTTGGAGAGCAGGTCGTAGCGGGGCACCGGGAGCTTGGTCAGGTCCACCGGCCGGGTCGCGCGGTAGACCTTCTTCAGCTCACCGCGCTGGTGGTCACGCAGGAGCTGCGGCCAGGTCTCGTCGCCTTCGCCGAGCACGATCGCGTCGAACTCGTCTTCGACCCGCTCGGGGAGCATGGAGGGCAGGTAGCCGCCGAGGACCACGGTCTTGCCGCGCTTGCGCAGGGCCCGGGCGAGGTCGAGGCAGCGCCGGTACTGCATGATCTGCCCCGAGATCGCGACCAGCTCGGCGTCGGAGTCGAGGTCGATGTCCTGGTGGTACTCCTCGACCACCTCGACCTCGTGCTCGTCGGGGGTCAAGGCCGCGATCAGCAGCGGGCCCAGGTGCGGGAGGTAGGCGTCCAAGCGCTGCCAGAGCTTCTTGGCCTGGACCAGCCGCCCGTCTTTCCCGTAGTGCGCGGGGTGTACGATCTGAATCTTCATCCGCTCAGCCCTGAGCCCGTTGGGGGTGAGCCCGAGCAGCTCTGCTGCGAGGGCGAGGGGGCCTCGGAGAGGCCCCCCATGAGAGCACGCGCCGGATGTACGATCTGAATCTTCACGCGCTGGCCCGCTCTTCGCTCAGCTCGCGCACGAGTCGGGCGAGGGTGTTCAGCGTCGCGCCCTCTGCGGTGGCGCGCTCGAGGGCGGCGCGGGTGACCTTGATCCCAAAGCGGTCCTCGACGGCGACCACCGTCCCCAGAACGATCAGCGACGAAAACGGGATCGCCTCGTCCAGCGGCGCGTCGGGGTCGAGCCCGCGCACCGGGCTGGCCTGCTCGGGGTCGGGGGCCGAGCTCACGATCAGCTCGCGCAGCTCGGCGAGGAGTTCGCTCACTGCCCGACCACCGGGAGGCTCCGCCCGCTGGGCGGGTCGGCGTCGACGGGCACCGGCTTGGGGTCGAGCTCCGCGGCGTCGGGGAAGAAGCGGCGGTCCTTGTGCCGGTAGAGGTTGTTGTAGGAGCAGCCGGGCATCAGCTTCCCGTCGGGCATCACGTAGTGGGTGCAGCACTTCTTCAGCCGCGAGACGTCGAGGTCGTAGGGGTCCATGAAGTTGTGAATGAAGATCGCCTTGCTGCGGGCCTCGGTGCGCCGCTCGATCTCGGTCGGGCTCAGCGGGTTCTTCGAGTTGAAGGTCTCGCGGAGGAAGCTCTTCAGCGAGCCGAGCACGGTCTCCTGGTCGGCGCCGACCTTGGTCGCCGACCAGAGGTTGGTGATCGAGTCGAGGATCATGGTCTCGAGCTTGTCGTCGGTGGCGATCACCGCGCGGTTGGCCATGGCGTCGAGGTACTGGCGAATGTCGACGAACTCCGGCAGCGGCCGGTAGTCGCCGTCGTCCATGCGAAACAGGTAGGTCGCGGTGTAGCAGCTGGGGTGCGAGCAGGGCACGGGGTGGAAGGCCTCTGCCTTGAGCCAGCCGGTCTGCTCCTCGATCCGCTGGTGTACCTCGGGCATGGTCAGGCGGTGGCCGGTGGGGGTGGCGTGGTACTGGTCGCCGCCGTCGCCGGTGTGGGCCATGGGCTGGATCACGATGCTCGAGACCTGCTCGCACTTCAGGCCCAACTCGATCAGCGCGCCGAGCTCGTCGTCGTTGTCGCCGGCCGAGACGGTGGGCACGAGCACCGTCGGAATGTCCAGCTCCTCGATCACCTCCATGCACTTGAGCTTCATGTCCAACAGCTCGACGCCGCGCATCGTCTCGTAGACGCCGGGCTTGAGCGTGTCGAACTGCAGCGAGGCGTACATTCCGCCGGCCTTGAAGCGCTCGGCGAAGGCGGGGCTGGTGGCCAGGCGGCGCCCGTGGGTCGAGATCAGCAGCCGCTTGATCCGCCCCTTGTGCGGCCCCTCGAGCACGTAGTCGCACATCTCGAAGAACTGCGGGTGCAGGGTCGGCTCGCCCCCCGAGAGGAGCATGATCGGGAGCTCGTCCTCGGCCTCGACCAGCGCGTCCACGGCGACCTTGAAGTCGTCGAGGCTCATGGTGTAGCGCTGCTGGTTGCGCACGATACACACCGGGCAGGTCAGGTCGCACACGTCGTTGATCTCGAGGATCGGTGAGCAGGTGTGCTGCAGGTGGTCCTCGCACAGCCCGCAGTCGAGCGGGCAGCCGTGCTCGACCTTCGTCGAGAAGCGGAACGGGAGCGTCCCGGGCTTGGTGTAGGTCAGCGAGCGCATGTAGTACTCGGCGTCGCTGGAGACGAGCACCTCGAAGAACCCGTGCTGCGGGCACTTCTTCTGCATGAAGACCTGCCCGCCCTTGAGCACGATGTGCGCGTCGATCACCCCCCGGCAGCTGGGGCAGATCGAGCGGGTGTAGGTGAGGAAGGCGGCGTCGCGGTCCGTGCGGGCGCGGGCTTGATACAGGACGTCCATCGTTCCTCCGAGAGCCCCACGCTATCGCAACGGTCGTGCCGCCGCTAACCACCGCGGGTTGGCGCCCGCAGGCGAGCCTCTTCGGTGAAGACTCGACGGTGAGCTGACGCTCAGCCCAGGGTCCCGCCCTCCTGGTAGACCACGGTCCCGTTCATGTAGCTGTTGCGCTTCGAGAGCAACCAGCACACCAGCTCGCCGCACTCCTCGGCGGTGCCGAAGCGGCCCAGGGAGCAGGCGTCGAGGTAGCGCTTCTGGTGGTGCTCGGGGATCGTGCTCCGCAGCCCGCCCTCGAAGATCCCCGCGGCGACGGCGTTGACCAGCACGCCGTAGGCGCCGACCTCGTGGGCCAGGCTGCGGGAGAAGGCCTCCAGCGCGCCCTTGCTGGTGGCGTAGTGCACGGGCCCGGGGATCGTGCGCGTGCCCGTGATCGAGCTCAGGTTCACGATCCGCCCGTGCTTGCGGCGGATCATGCCGCGCAGCGCGGCGCGGGTCAGGCGGAACGGCGCGAGCAGGTTCAGCTCGAGCAGGTTCTGCATGTCCTCGTCCTCGAGGAGCACGAAGGGCACCGCCTCGCTGAAGCCGGCGTTGTTGACCAGGCCGTCGATCCCCTCCCAGGCTTCCTCGACCTGGGCCACCACCTCCTGGGCGGCCTGGGGCAGGGTGAGGTCGGCCTGGATCGCGAGCACCTCGGCGCCGAGAGCCCGCAGGGCAGCCTCGGTCTCCTGGGCTCCCGCTTCGTTGGTGTTCCACACGAAGGCGACCTTGGCGCCCTCGCGCGCGGCGACCTCGCAGATCCCGCGCCCGATCCCTCCGGAGCCTCCGGTGATCAACACCCGTTCGCCAGCCAGCAGTCCTTCGCTCACGCTCACTCCAGTGCTTCAGGAGCCCCAGGTTACGCGGAACTCCCCGTTGGCGTCGCGGACCCGCACGCAGGCCAGGCGCTCTCCGCGCGCTCGGTGCGCCGAGAGCAGGCCCTCGACCTCACCCTCCGCACCTCCGACCCAGGTGCTGGTGGGGCCCGGGTAGCCCCAGGCCTGAGCCAGCAGGCGTCCGGCCGTCGCCGGCGTCAGCTCGAGCACGGCGCTCGGCAACACCCGGCCGCCAACCCGTGCGCGCGGCGGCGGCGCGCAGGGGGTGTCCAACCAGAGCACGACGCGATCGGGGGGCGCCGCCGGCCGCTGGGCGGGGCGCCGCGGCCGGCTCATCCGCCAACAACGGCGGCGCAGACGCGCCCGCCGACGCCGCGCGCGCTTGGGCGGCGCCCGCAGCGCCGCCTTGACGCCGCGCATGCATGGCGACGTGCGCCGAGGCGGCGGCCCCCAGCCAAGCCGGCTGCCCCGGTGTCGGCGGCGCGAAC
>Ga0209273_10003270_pt1 | contig 11392 bp, 9 predicted proteins | sample tdAd471_FD_187126 | JGI IMG/M metagenome (GOLD analysis project Ga0209273, IMG submission 187126) | Marine sediment microbial communities from the Atlantic coast under amendment with organic carbon and nitrate - tdAd47.1 (SPAdes)... | ecosystem: Environmental > Aquatic > Marine > Coastal >...
TCCCGGGCTATAAACCTTCAAGCCTAAACTTTTAAACCCGCTTGCAGAAAAAGAGCCAGTAGTATAATTATTCCTTCTCTGACCATTGTTGTGATGAGAGCTAAATCATTAAGCCAAGAATGGAAATAAGAAAGATAACCTATTCATCCACTTGGGCTATCCGACATCAGGTGATGTGGCCAGATAGACCCATCGAATATGTCAAATTACCGCATGACAAAGAGGGCCAGCATTTTGGACTATTTATTGAGGATGAGATCGTTTCGATTGTCTCCGTATTCCTAGTAGGGAAGGTAGCGCAATTCAGGAAATTTGCCACCTTAAAGGAGGAACAAGGGAAAGGTTACGGTTCGAGACTACTTTCCTATGTAATCGAAGATCTCATTAGCAGCGATATCGAAAAGATTTGGTGTAATGCACGATCCAATAAGGCGCTGTATTATGAACGCTTTGGATTGCGAAGAACGAATCAATCCTTTTCCAAGGGCGGGATTGATTATGTAATTATGGAAATGACGGGTAAGGAATAGCTGTCATTTATGATTCTCTGACAATTCTTGTGTCTTAAGACTAGACTCTAAGCCCGAATCACAAAAATTGTCAGAGAAGGGGATTGATTTAATCCAGCTCCATAAATATTTGACTTAGCTGGTTCTGAAATAGATTTAGCACTTCATTGTCACAATCGGTTTGTGCGGTAGGATGATCAATAACTACTTTCGGATTTGTTACTTTTAAAACACCTTCTTTATAGGTAAGGTTTGCGGTCAAAGTCCCCTTCTTATTTTCATTAATGGGAGTAGAAACACCTCCCCCACAAGTGTATCTACTGTTTGTTTTTCTACACATAAATTCAACTTTTAAAAGCGTGCATTCCCTGTTAATACTTACCTTTTGACATTGGACAGATTCGGTTGCCCAAACTGTACAAGCTGGCGAAGGCTTCCAGCTTCGATCTCTGGCTGATGTGGTACCAAAGGTGAAACGGCCTATCAACTTTGTGAGCAAATCATCTGATAAATATAACTTCCCTCCATCGGGCTTAGGACTTCCACCCTTTAAAGCACAGCTCAATGGGAAAAGCTGATTGGGGTTGTTGAATTCCAAGCTTTTATAAGCTGTGCCTAGGGCGTAAATGGACTGAAATTTGATATTATAAGTAGGGACTGCCCAGCACACATTAATCCCATCGTCTAAGCCCCCGTTCGCTATCCCAATTACTGTATTGTTTAAGATTAGCGGAGAGCCAGAGGAACCCTCCACGATTTCACCCTCTACATTAAGAACATCAATAAAGGGATATGGACTACCTCTCTTTTTCATTGAACCTTGTAACCTTTCTTTGATATACCTTTTAAGCTTTGCAGTTGCTAGACCTCTAATTCGCATGTCTTTTGAGTCCAATTGTAGACTTATTCCAAGGGGGTATCCATCCATTTTTACGTTTTCGTCGGCAAACCGGCTAGGAGAGCTAGTCGAGAATTCCAGTCCTGTCCTGAAATCCTGCTGAATTTCTGAAGAAGAGAGTAAAGCCGCATCATTTGTAATATCTGCCTGAATAATCTTTACATTGAAGTAATTACTCCCATTGACATCTTCAATAGATATCTTCGAACACCCGCAAACACCATGCAATGCCGTAACTACCCCTTTGACTTTGCCGGCTTTTTGCCATACAAAGCCAGTTAGTACATTCGTTGTCTTGGGACTATTCTTATTGTATTTACAGTTGGAGGCTAGTACCCGTACTACATGCCGATTACCAGCACTAATACTAGTATTTATCAAGAGCAAAAATAGTAGGGATAGAGAAAAGGATGGAATTAATTGTCGCATTGACATGAGTCGTGAATTTTGGCTGTTATTGAGTCTAAATTAAAGTGTCTTGTATCTAGTAGTTTTTTAATCCCAATGTCGTCAGCATCGTACACTTGACAAAGCAAGTCCCAATCAGTCAACCCGCATAGCAATCTGCTTTCACAAAACTCTTTAGATAGGTTCCGTAGAATAGTCCTGCTTTTTCTTTGAGAATCACTACTAGCTTGGGTGTTTTCATTGTCTACGATTGTTGTCTTCGGGGACATAATATCATAGTTTTTTGCATACAGACCTCCAAAGGCACCAACCACTATCCCCACTACTAAAAACATAATAGGGAACAGGTTGATTCGATTGATGAGTTTTTCAAAACCCGCTGAAGAATCATCTCCTTTTTCGCTTGTTTTGTAACCAACTAAGATGGATAAAGCACCGATAACGACGGTTAAAATGGGTACCAGTATTTTGGCTAGAATTTCAGACTCGGATAGTCCTATTAGTATGCCCATACTAATGCCACTGATAAAAGTTGCCAGATTATTTTTCATTTTCTCTACTTTGCTTTTTGGGTTGGCTACTGTAGGAGCTGTAAACTATTCATCTCAATACAGTCCTAGGATTAACTTTTGTTAAATGATAGACGAATTGAAAATCCTGCTTGTTGATGATGAATGTAAAATTAATGGATGCTCGATGCCTCAACAATACCCTCTGGAAGGTATATTTGGGAAATGTAATGAGTAATGATCAAAAAATAACTTCCTGATTTTGCATATGATCTTTTGGTGCTATACTGCGTTATTTTTTTCAGCGATAGCGCTGCTATCTCTTCAAAAAATGCCTTCCCGATAGCTATCGGGATCACCAAAATCTCTATCTCAAAATGCGGAACTTATTCTTTGTCCATTACTAAATCTAATGTAGTAGCCTATATGTACCGCATTCTTACTGCCTTCTTTTTCATGTGTTTTTATGGTTGTTTGTCAGGGGCAAGTACGACTGATATTTTCGCCGATTTTCAGATGCAGGATATTGCCGATTTTGGACGCTACTATCCCACTTCAGATCAGGAGCTATCAATTGTAGATATTCAAAATCTCTCGCCGAAAGTATTTCGCCCATTGTCACAGACGGATGGCTCCTTCTACACGGGGGATAGTGTCATTTGGGTAAGAATCAGCTTACATAATCCAACCTCACACAACCGCGAACTTTTATTGGAAGTTAGGGATGTGAGAATCAATGAGCTGCAATTCTTTACTTTTCAAGATGGTTTACTGATAGATAGCTCACAAGTAACTGGGGATTATCATCCATTCAATCAACGCAATCTGTACCATCCTTTTTACCTTTATCCTGTCCACTTAGCACAGAATGCCACCCAGGATCTTTTTATTTGCTACAAGAAAATAGGTGAGACTATTACCCTTACAACTCAGCTTTGGGATAATGATGTTTTTTGGCAGGAGGACCGAGATCAAAGCTTTGTTTTTAATTTATTTCTCGGGGCTTTGTTGTGTATCACTTCCATTGTTAGTTTGGTTGCTTTCGTGTCTAGGCGTAAGTTACTATTGAGTTTTGCCTTGTACTGTTTGGCCTGTCTACTTATGGTATTACTCATGACGGGCTATGGCTTTATGTACATTTGGCCCAATTATCCCTATTGGAATGGCCTTGGCTACTTCTTCGTTTTACTATATTATTTAAGTATGATTCAGATGACGAAGATCTATATGGAAACAAAGAAGTTTGTACCAATTTTTCATCAATTTTTTAGTGTAGCCCAAGCCCTGTTATTGTTTGTATTTGCACCCTTGATATTACTGCATTGGTTTTTACCTTCTACGGTAAAGTTGATAGTAGGTCGTGCGGGAATCTTGTTGCTTCTTACTATTACGGCTTCGATTGTGCTATCTTCTCTGTTGGTTATTTGGAAAAAGCGAAGCTGGGGTAGTGTTTTTTTTCTCCTGGGTTTCAGCTTCACCCTTTTAGCCGTCGTTTTGTTTGAGATCGAACAAATTGGTGCTCAAAATACACTTTGGGGAACCGAAAGTACGATCGTCTTTATCCTCCTAGATTTTCTGATTTTATTAGCTGTCTTCAGCAATCAGATTCGACAAACATTTTTGCGGAATGCTGAACTGAAACAAGCATTAACGGAAACGCAGCTTTCAGCTGCTAATGCATTGTTGGAAGGGCAACAAGAAGAACGGCAGCGTTTATCCCGTGAATTACATGATGGAATTAGTATTCAGCTGGCGCTACTTAAAATGAGCTTATCGCAGCTATTTTCCCAAAAGACCAAAGAAGAAAAAACGATCTTGAACTCGGTGAGTGATATCGCAAAAGATATCAGATCATTTACCCATGCCATTGCTCCTTTGGATCTAGAACGACAAACCTTGGAAGAAGCGATCGAAGACTTGATTTTTCGGCTGAAAAACCAAGTTGAACTAGAGATTGATTGGGAAGCAACTGATCTAAATGAAGAAACCATACCGCCATCCATAAAACATGCGATTTTTCAAAGCCTGCAAGAGCTGTTTAATAATACTATAAAATATGCAGCAGCTTCAAAGGTGGCAGTTGGGATTCGTCAGACGGAACGAATCCAACTCGTTTTTCAAGACAACGGAGTGGGGTTTGATACTTCCAAAATCACAGGAGGTCTTGGGTTGAGAAACATCAAAGCTCGGGCCGAACTACTGAATGGTTCTTTTGAAATGACTTCTAGTTCCGATGGTAGTCAATTTAATCTTTCGCTGAATATCTCCTCATCGGTTTCTGAGCACAAACTTAACTAACTCGGCTGCTGAATGCACATTCAATTTCTTGAATAAGCGTTTTCGGTGGGTTTGAACCGTATGCGGGCTAATGAAAAGTCGTTCGGCAATGTCCTGGTTTTCTAGACCTTCGACGATAGCAAACATAATTTCTTCTTCTCGTTTAGTCAGCGCTGCCTTCCGAATGAAATCGTCAACAAAATCTCGGTGTATTTTAGGAGGTGGTTCCTGCCGGTTTACCAGCAAGCGCGGATCGCTGTAGGATTGTTCAGCAATGACGGCCTCTAAGGCTTTCAATAATTCACCGTGATCTACATCTTTGAGTATATAACCCGCTATCTTTTGTTGGAAGGCTTTCTTGACAGTTGATGGCGTATTATAGGAAGAAAAAACTAAAACTTTTAGGGTAGGCTGCTTGGCTTTAATTTCTACTACCCATTCTAAGCTACTTTTTCCCTTGATATTGAGGTCGAGCATTAGAATATCAAAAGGAGCGTCCAAAGCCGACATTAGGGCTTCGAAACTAGTTACCATGCAGCTGACTTCGAATCGTGAATTGTCTTCTAATAGTTGTTTTACCCCTTTCATAATCAAGGGATGGTCATCCAGTATTATGATCTTATTTTTAGTCATACTTCAATTTGAAAGCTATTCTCCTTCAAATTTAACATTAATGTGAATCCAGACGGCCCTAGCTAGCCGAAGTATCCGAAAAAAGAGCAGTAAACCGATGATCACAACGACGATCATAGCTTGATTGGGACTCCAATCAAAACCTAAAACCAGGAGCTTTGCTTTTTGGTTTTTATGAAAAAAGCGCTCAGTGTATGATGGCCATAGGGCGGAGCTGCCATGTCCATCGTCATGACATTGAGAAAGAACTCTACTGGACCAAACTTTGTCTTACTCATGAAGACGCCGGCTAGTCGTAATAAGGCCCTGCGGACCCAGTCGGGGATATGAGTGATCTTGACGGGCTTTTCAACTGCTGAGAAGGCCGCTTCTGCAATTTGTTGGTGTGTCAATATCTCCGGGCCGCCTACTTCAATCACCTGCTCTTCATGGAAAATGGCATCTACGCAAACCTTGGCTAAGTCGGCGCCGTGAATGGGATTGACCTTTGTTGTCCCATCTCCAAATAGATATACCCTACCACTATTGGCCATATTGAAAAACGCTGCCATATCCGAAAAGAAACCACTGGGACGAATGATGCAATAGTCTAGTCCGGATTGTTCCAGTTCCTTTACAAAACGTTCTTTGGCTTCACAGATCTTTAAGTGAGTTAGCTTATCTCCTTGTAAAACAGAGATGTAGATGAATTTCTTTACGCCCTGTTTGATCGCTTCGTCCAAGAGGTTTTTGTTGGCTTGGTAATCGACATCCATATAGGTCAACCCATCTTTTTGCCGGGTTATACCTACCGTGGAGATGACGACATCGACGCCAGTCCAACGATCAGCCAATGATTCCTTATTCGTGACTTGGGCTTCGATAATTTGGGAAGGAGCTAAACCCGCCGCTGTCAGTTTATGGGCACTTCGTGCGATGGCTTGAAAATCGATTTGACGGTCTACTAATTCCTTTACGATGTAGCTGCCTAGGTATCCTGTTGAACCTGCTACTAGTACCTTTTTCATGTTTCTGTTTTTTTTGATTTTAGTGGATTGATGGTACAAAGATGAGGTAGATGCCATGGCCAATCGTCCTAGAATGAAATTCCATACTTGTTGGTGGGATTCGGTACGTTTGAAAGAACAGAAAGGAGTGCCCTAATGAAGAGCCAAGTATTCTTATTTACTCATTTGAGACTTCAACCATGCCCGCGGAGTAGTGCCTTCTACTTTCTTGAAAAATGAATTGAACACGGTTTTGGAATTAAAACCACTTTCATAGGCCAAGCCTAGTAAAGTCAGATGACTGTTGGCGGGATTTACTGCTTTACTTTTGAACGTTTTTAAGCGATAAGAATTGATGTACTCATTGAAGTTTTTACCCGTGTTTTCATTCAAGAGCCAGGAGAGCTTATTGGGGTGTATACCGATGGTTTCTGCCAAGTCCTTTAGCCTCAAATCGGGTTCCAAATATAGGGCTTCTCCTTCCATTTGTTGCGTCAAGGCAGCCGTATACTTTTCTACTTCTTGTGGCGTTAAAATGTCTTTCCCCTGATTTTTGGAAATGGATAATGGCATCGGATCGAGCGAATTTGCAGGGAAATTGGATTGAACCAATTGGAGATAGCGAGGATCTTGTTGAATCGGTTGAAGTAGCGGATCATTTTTAAAATTAACTACTTGCCCCATCTTGGCGTTCACCTTGGCCTGTAGTAGAGAAAGCGCCTTTTCTTTTTGCTTGGAATAAAGAATCAAGTAGATGTCCCAGGGATAAAGCATGGGAGAGGGTAGGGCATTTATGTGCTGGATCGTGTCTTTGATCGTATCCTCATCCGGTTGGTTTTCTTGATGGTATAAGTGATAAAGCTGTAGATAAAGCTGAGGAACCTCTAGCAACCCGTTTTCTTCGACCACCTTTATTAGTTCCTCTTTCTTGCCGAGTTGTATCAAACAGCCGAGTTTTAATTGTAACAATAAGGAAAAATGAGGGTCGATGGTAAGGCCGTCCGCGATGACCAAAAGTGCTCGCTCAAACAAGCCTTGCAGGTAATATAAGGTAGCCTTGGTATAATGGGCATTGGTGGACAGGGGGTTGACAGAAAGCCCTTTGTTGACATAGCTTAATGCGGTGCTGAAGTCGCCAACAGATCGGTTTATTTCGGCCAGAAAATCGATGGTTTCAGCATCCTGATTATTGATGGTGAGGGCTTGGGTTAAGGCCTGGTGCCCTTTTTTATAATCCCAAAAGCCCCAGAAGTGATGTACCGCTAAGCCAAAGTATCCGCTTACCGTCAGTTTACCGACTTGCTTCCCCTGTGAGAGGTATTGTTCAGCTTTAGCAAAGGCGAGGGTTTTATCTATATGCCCCCATGCCCCGAGTAGGCTATAACACAAGCCCGCCCCGAAGTAGGCTTGATCGTACTGAGGGTCTAATTCGAGACTCGTTTGGTAAAAATCTATGGCTTTTTCAATGGCAGGGAGTTCCCACTTCCGCTGAAAAAATCTGCCTTTTAGGAAAAATTGGTAAGCATTGATGTTATCCGTCGGTGCTTCAATCAGGTGATCTTCAATCTCGAAATGTCCAAAGTTCTCTCGTATTTGGTCGGCAATTAATAAACTGATTTCATCCTGTAAGGCGAAGATGTCATCTAGTGTTCGATCGAAATTTTTAGACCAAATATGGGTTCCATCATCTGTACGGATTAACTGAGCCGTAATGCGTAGCTTATTTTTAAACTTGCGGACGCTACCTTCTAATAAAGTCGCTACGCCCAATTGTTTTCCAACGGTTCTTACATCGATATTCTTTCCTTTAAACGCAAAGCAGGACGTACGAGCGATTACTTTCAACCCATTGATAGTAGTGAGCGCATTGATGATTTCTTCCGTCATACCGTCACTAAAGTACTCATTTTCCGGGTCGGTACTCATGTTGACAAAAGGCAGTACAGCTACAGATTTATTCAGATTTAGCACTTGCGGAGATTCGTTTATAACTTTCTTGCATGAAAGTAAAATGTCCTGCAAAAAGTACAAAAAAATGCTTAAAATCAAATAAAACTAAACTGAAGTGCACGGATTTTTTACCAGCACCGCCGGAATTACATCATTATTCAGATCGGAGGGCTTTTATTGGGTTGGCCAATGCCGCGCGAATACTCTGAACACTCACGGTCAAAAAGGCAATGAGAAATGCGATAGTTCCAGCCAAAGCAAATATCCACCAGTGAATGTCCACTCGATAGGCAAAGTCGGCTAGCCAGCCATTCATCAGGTACCAGGCTATTGGGGAAGCGACCAATAAAGCGAGAAGAACCAACTGCAAAAAATCCTTGGATAATAGGCCGACGATACCCACTACACTGGCTCCTAGTACCTTGCGAATGCCAATTTCTTTCTCCCGCTGGGCAATGGCATAGGTGGCCAAACCAAAAGCACCAATGCAGGCGATGAAGATGGCTAAGAGGGTGAAAATCCAAAGTAGGCTACTCAGTTTTTGTTCCTCCTTATACATGGCACCAAAACTCTCATCTACAAATTGATAGTCGATGGGGTAGCCCGTTTCAAAATTGTCCCAGGTTTTTTCGATAGTGGCTAAGGTTTCGTTGATCTCCTCTTTATCTAGGCGGAGCATGACCTTCCAATAGGCTCCCGGGTAGATGTGAAGAACGGTAGTTTGTACCTCTTCATGCATACTGTTGTAATGGAAGTCTTTTACTACGCCAATGACCCTTCCTCTTTTGATACTGTCCGCTTCATTCCACATCTCCCATTCTAATGGCTTATCGATAGCCTCAGCTGGAGAATCAGCCAAACCTAAGGTATGAACGGCTGTTTCATTCACAATAAAAGCTGTTGAAGCGTCGGTAGCAATAGAGGTAGAAAAATCTCGTCCAGCCACCAATTCCATGCCCATGGTTTGGAGATAATCATGGTCAATGGTGAATAACTTAGCAGGAAGGGTTTTGCGATCGACACCCGGTATAATGATATTGTCTCCAGCGATGATGTCTCCCGGAATGCCAAAGCCTACACTTGCAGCAGTTACACCGGCTACGGAGGAGAATTTTTCTTTGACCAACTCTAGGTTGTTAAACATCTTGGATTTCAAGGGAAAGTGAACCAGCTGTTCTTTGTGAAAACCGAGGTCTTGTTGTTGCAGGAAATTGAGTTGTCGGAAAATGATTAATACACTAATAATGAGGAGAATTGATAAGGCGAATTGGGTTGTAATTAATCCTTTTCGTAGCCAGGTAACATGGCCGTCCAACCGTAATTTAGCGCTTTTTAGCGCCTCTGCCGGTCGAAAACCGGATAGAATGAAGGCAGGATAACTACCTGCTACTATGCCTGTCAGTACCGTTAAACTTAAGAGGGCGAGTATTAGTAGCGGATTAGTATATAGGGGAAAGAAAAGGAGCTTTCCACTAAAATTATTCAGTAAAGGCAACAGCAAACGCGTAAGATGACAGGCGATCAACATCGATAGACTGACGATGAGCACGGCTTCGCTGATAAACTGCATGGCCAGTTGGTTTCGTCTAGCTCCTGCGGCTTTCCTGATCCCTACCTCTTTAGCACGTCTAATAGCCTTGGCAGTAGTAAGGTTAATAAAATTGATGCAGGCAATGAGTACCAGAAATAAGCCTACCAGTGCCAGCCCTATCACATAACGATAATTACCGACCACAATGATATCATTGCGCAACCCTGCCGAATGTAAGTGAATATCGGCTAAAGGTTGTAAGTCGAGGTAGTAGGCAAAGCCCAGTGCCTTTGTCTGAGGATGCGCATAGTTTTCCACAAAGGCTGGTAATTTGTCTGCCAATTGGGAAGCTTGGGCTGCGGGAGAAAGCTTCACATAATTGTAAAAGTCTTGCCATACCCAGCTACTGATTTTCTCCTTGGAAACTTGACTTAGCAGATCCTCAAATGAAAAAAGGAAATCAAAGTCCAGGTGAAAGTGGGGAGATAAGGGCTCCAATACACCGGTTACGGTAACTTCTTGATTATTGATGCCGATGGTTTGTCCCAATGGATTGGCTGTTCCGAAGTATTTTTGGGCGAGGGCAGGGGAGAGAACCACAGAATTGGGTTCCTGCAAAGCGGTGGCCGCATCTCCTTTTTGTAAGGGAAGATGAAACAGCTCAAAAATCGATTCCTCAGCAAAAAAACCTCCTTGTTCTAGAAAGTGCTTGTCCGCTCGTTTAAATAACATTTTCTGTCGCACCTGAAATAAGCGCAGCGTTTGTTCTACCTCAGGAAACTCTTCCTGTAGGCTAGCATTGATAGGCGGCGCCGTACTTGCTGATCCAATCGTTTGGCCCTCATCGATTCGCTGAGATATAACCCGAAAAGTTTGATCTACATTTGGATGAAAACGATCAAACTTCCATTCATCCAAAACAAATAATCCAATCAATAAGCTCCCTGTTAAGCCTACACTCAGTCCCATTAAATTGATAGCACTCTGGCTTTTGGATCGCCAGAGGTTACGCCAGGCTATTTTAAAGTAATTGTTGAACATGGCTAGGTGATTTTGTAAGGAATAGGAGGGGGGACGTCCGAGCGCTTTTGCCTTCTTGAAGGTAGTAGGATTGAAAAAACGAATACAATCGATGGCATAGCGAAGCCGGGCGAATCGTAACCCTTTTACTTTGGTATTATGTTCGAAGGTTTCTAAAAGGTCACCTTCAATCTCTTCCAGCAAGTTATCCGGACAATACCAATGCAGCCATCGCTGTGCCCAATAGGGCGGGGTTTCGGATTGGTGATTTTTCATACAGTCGGGTATTAATGGTATTACTGTAATTTGGGGTGAAGACTTGGGCTGGGCCGTCTAAAGCGACTAATTTCAATGGCTATACCCTTTTAAACTTAGGTTATTTTCCCAGACAGGAGAAGATACCAGGCGATCGCTTCCGCTAAACACCAGGAATCATATCCCATAGGTTATTTCGCATGACCCTCACTTGATTTAAGGCCGCTTTACCTGCCGCTGTCAATTCGTACATTCTTTTTCTTCGGCCTCCTCTGCTATTAGTCGCTCCATTCAACTCGGATTTGGCAAAACCTTTTTCTTCCAGTCGATACAGCGCGCTATGGACAGGACTTAGCGACACACTGCGCCCCGTTTGCTTTTCTATCTCTTCTGCAATAGATACTGCATAAGCTTGA
>Ga0209273_10003274_pt1 | contig 11387 bp, 13 predicted proteins | sample tdAd471_FD_187126 | JGI IMG/M metagenome (GOLD analysis project Ga0209273, IMG submission 187126) | Marine sediment microbial communities from the Atlantic coast under amendment with organic carbon and nitrate - tdAd47.1 (SPAdes)... | ecosystem: Environmental > Aquatic > Marine > Coastal >...
GTGCTTACCAGTCTCGGTGTCGCGGTAGCCAATACGTCGCAAGGGAATCGGGCAGGCCTGGGCCTTGATGCCGGTGAGGAGAATGGTCTGGTCGCAAGTCAAGCCTTTGGTTTTAAGGACTGGATGCCGTTCAATTACGCGATAAGTGGCGTTGCGTTTTTGTCGGGTCACAAAGAAAATTCCTTTGTCATCCAAAGCGTTAAACCAAGTGTAATCAGTATAGGCGCGATCCATGACGACGATGCTATCCACTGGCAAATCCAGAGTGCGACCAACGGTAATGTCGTGAGTCTTGCCATCAGAGACGGTAACAAAGCTCGGGAGTAAGCCATCATGATCGAGGCCAACATGAACCTTTACGGCACCTTTGGCGCGGCGGAATTTGGCCCAGGGAAAGACCGAAAGGCAGAGGTCAATCGTGGTCGAGTCCAGGGAATAGAGTTTGTTGCCGAAGCGGAAGCCATGTTTTGGCGCCAATCCGTGACAACGAGCAAACAGCTTATGGAACAGTGCTTCGTAAAGGGTGTAGGGCTGATGCATCATTGATGCGGGCAAGCGATGTTCGGGTCACGCGAGCGCTGCCTAGATGATATAGCTTAGCTGACTGGGCCGAGAGGTTGCTGACGATATCACGCAAGCTGGAGCGACCAGATACCTGAGCCAGGCATAGCGCAACATACTGCGACCAACGTGACATCTTGCGCAGTTTCTGGCCCTGGTGATGCCTGCTGGCGAGGGACTCGAACTCATGTCTGGGAATAAATTTTAGCAATTGAGCGAAGACCGTATTATGATGTGCCAAGGCTTGAATCTCCCTGTTATTACAGTGTTTGGTTGCACATCCATTGTACCAACTTGTTGAGATTCAGGCCTTTTTAATTCAAAGTTATGGGACAGCAGTGCATGAGCCTTTAAAGTCAGGATTGCCTTCAGCAGGCACGAGGCGCGTCTATTTCTTATCGAAAGCAGGATAATAATTCCTTTCCATCCAGTCTCTTAGACGACTCGAGTTTCCGAATTCCAGTTGTTCAGTAAATTTGCTTCTATCGGAACCAAGGGTTGTGGCAACCAGGACACTTGGATCACCATTGTAGTTGATGAAATGTGCTTCGTCGGCTCCTCGATGTGTGGTTCTAGCATCCATTACAACTACATCACCCGCTTTCACTGGAACGACTGCGACTCGGTTATTATCGATAGGAATTGCATGGTCATCAGACGTCAGCGATATCGGCTCCAAGTGAGAGCCAGGCACTATTTTCAATTGGCTACTGTCCTGCAAATACATCACGATGCGAAAAACTTCACCTAGAGGTTTCCAGATTTCATCAGACTGGAGAAACGTTTCGTAGGGCCCGCGAAGCAGGTCCTTATGCCAACATTGAGAACGATTGACAGTTATATCTGTGATGCCTGTGTTTCTTACATGCCCCCCTTCCAGAATGTACTGAAGGAAGCCCAGGATCACTTCATTGCAGGAGAGCATGCTGTGAAGGTTCTCGAATTCAGGGTAGCGATGAAATCCTGCCAGGTGCAATGAGGATTCTGCAGCCCGGGTATTCCTTAATAATGAAATATTTTTGAAAACCAGGTTCCTAACGTCACTCATTTTTTCCCGCGAAAATATGCACGGCAGTACCACCAGACCATCCCTAGCTAATTTAACCTTCCAGTCCAGAAAATCGCTTTCAATTTTCTTGTTGTAGGCAAGTTCCATAATTTTGATTCTCCGGTTATTCACATGATTCGATACTACAACTTGTATGACGGAAAAATTAATCAATATTTGTGCCGGAGTTTAAATTGCTAAATATTACAGCCAGTTACAGTTCGAGATTGGTTGGAATAGCCCCGTATTTGACAAAATTTCCAGATTTTCCCTCAATCCTGTAAAAATTTCTGACACTAAGGTAAGAGTGTAGAATTGCAGCGAATAATGGAGTGAACCCTAAAATGGTTTGCAGCCACACGAAACCAGTACCACGCAGCGGGTTAACAATTCGATGCAAAAATCGTCTGAAGTGGGTCAATCGAGCATGCAATTCAACAATCGAAGCCAGTTTTCAATTTCCTCGCGTACCCAGAAGGATTGCGAATTGAGTCTACCGCCAGATTTAATCCGTCAATGCGTTCCCTATGTAATACAAACTGGCATATTCGGGCCACTTTTGAATAATTGGACGCGACCCCTTTGCTGGCGCTCAGTATGTTAATAAAACGGGAAAGTGCTTATAGGATAGGCAGCACTTCAGGATAACAAGAATTATCGCATCATCTAATTTGTAACAATCAGATAATTCGGAAGATCGATAGGTCCTTAGATTTTGTCAACGTTCCCCACAAACCGAGCTTGCTTTCCAGTTAGCAGCGAGTCTTTTTGGTGGGATACATCAGAGACGTAAGCTTTCGATAAAAAGGGATTCAATAGCATCCAGCCCAGTGTCATGTGTTTTTTCTCACGAAATTCATCAAGCCCTACCTGCATGCCAATTTGTCCTCCCTCCGGCTCATGGGTATAGGTACCGAGCAACTTGTCATGCCAGGGTAGTACTCCTCCGTAGTTGCTATTGGTTTCCAATTTCATTGACGAATGATGTATGCGGTGCATATCAGCTGTTACCAAAAAATGGCGTAACGTATTATCTATGGCTTTCGGAATACGAATATTACTGTGTTGCAGCCTCGCTACGACCATAAAAACAATAGCGTAAGCAGCAACTGCCAAAGGAGGCGCTCCTACAACAAGCACCGCAAACATCTGCAGTATTGTCTGATAAGCAACATCTAGGGGATGAAATCTGAAGCTGGTCGATAAATCAAATTCTCCGTCACTATGGTGGACACGGTGAAAACGCCAGAACCAGGGTACGTTGTGCGCGATGCGATGTTTCAGGTAAAAGAAAAAGTCCAGCAGTACGAATGAAACAAAGACGGCAAACCATTCTGGCAAATCCAGAAAATTGAAAAATCCCCAACCCGATTGCTGGATTTCAATGGCAAACGCCACCGTCAAAATTGGGCTAATGAGTCTTATCAGAACTGTATTTAGAACAAAGAGGCCCAAATTGTTGAGCCACCGCAAGCGAATACTGTAATTCACCAGGCGCAGCGGCGCTTTGTACTCCCACATTGCAAACGCAGCAAAAGAAAGATAAAAACACAGAAATTCCAAGTTCTGGAACGCAGGCAGGAAGGACTCCGACATCAGTTACCCTTGCCGTAGAATTGGCATCAGTTATGGGAGGTCAGACAATTGCCTGATCTAGAAATGCCTATTTTTTCTTGCGAAACCTGTAGGCAATGGCGGTCGCCGCTGCTGCCATTACTAACAAGGGTAAAACGCCGGGTTCGGGGACTGGCACTGGTCCTGCATGGACCCCAGCGATAGCTGTACCCGTCATCAAGACATAACTTGCTATTATTGTTGAGATAAATGTTTTATAGCGCACGATCGTATCCTCCTAATTGACACTACTTCACTTAACAACTATTCAGTTTTAGAGTAGGCAAATTCTGTGCCATCGCTGTAGTTTGAGGCCTCCAGCGATTGCGTGTGTTGGAACAACCTAAGAATTGTAAAGAAAACTGACGCGAAATTTTCATACTACTCGTCTTTGCGTCTCCTTGGCGGCCAGACCAGAGCACTAAATGACACACATCCTTCTCATTATTGTACTTTAAGGCTTTGTTGGCACTATTCATTAAGAGCCTGCTGTGTCGAAATACATAACATTCGTATACTGAGAGTCACTTGTCTTTTCAGATAAGTGTGTTGGTTCGTTTGGCCGAACCCCCGAAATCGGCTCTTCATCGTTAATGTGGGATTTCCCTATAATCGGACCCTAAGGAGATCCCGAGATGAAGCGTAAGCGTTACTTCATTTACCATTGGCGAAGAGTTTAGTTAATCTCAGCCTGAAATCTAGCAGTCAATGCACTACTAGCGGTAAATGTACGTTCCAATTGGACCTGAAGTCTATCGATTCTTGCGTCCATTTCGCGAAGCTCTCTTAAAATCTCAGGAGTAGAATTGATTTCCGAAGCAATTCTGTATTGTTCACTACTATCTATCATAGCCTGGTATTAGGGTGATCAGAAAGATCGTCTAACGAATGAGGCAGATTTCACTAGCGAATATTCATCTGGGCCCGAGCTGCCAAACAGCTCATTAGAAAGCCGAATGTAGAGCTGCAATCTATACCTTAAGGTCAAATACAGCCCAAGCTTGACACTTGGGGGAGTCCATGTAGCTCTTAATAATAGGGGCTGGGCGCAGCCCAGACTCCTTTTTGATTTGTTATGTGTCACCTAGATCGCGACATTTTTACCATAAAGGAAAGGCTTAGTACTAAAGCAACAATCATCACGCTAAGGGCTATATACATTGCTGGCGTGTTGTCTATGCCAATTAAAAAATAGACTACACTCATAGTGTTGTTCAAAATTTGGTAAAATCCGGAAAAAAGAATTAGGCAGAAAAACGTGTATATCGAACTAAGTAAAAATAGTTCAACGCTCTTAAGCTTATTCCCAAAATAGTATGCCACCAGAAAGAATGCAGATAGTATCGAGATATAGATCGCTAGAATTTCCATTGCCGCTGATACGCCTGAAAAAGTTAGCTCACTCAACTCATAGGCACTCATGCTTCGAAAGAATTCAATCTCTTCTGGGGTCAATATTGGGTCCATACCTTATCGTTTATCTCCAGCGGACATTACAGATTAATTGATGACGATTACCGAATCAAGCTCAAATCAGTATCATCGTTGGTCATTTCGAGGAATGGGTGACTGCCATTCAATCGGTAAATCAATGCTTCAGCAACCATCGCATTAATAGAGCCGGCAAGGAACAGCCCCAGAGGCCAGGCTAGTTGACTAGAAAGGATAGTTTGCAGTGCCGGAACCCAAATTGGGAAGCTGATAAAGAACAGAGAGATGGCAAAACTGCGGATCATCCAGTTGCGATGGATCAGCACGCGGTGATTTCGTATTTGCCAGTAAGCACAGGTCGTAGCAAAAAACCACCAAAAACCAATGAACCAAAAGATCACCTTGGCCAATAAAGGCACGTCGAAATAGATCGCACTCCACAGGCCGGAGAGACTCGTTCCCCAGATAGCAATGAGGTAGGTCCAGCCAACAAGACGGTGACTGAGTGAACACTTATTTTTGCGATAGGGATTGAACTGCAAGGCTCCAGCAACTAGGCCGATAGCCCCAAGCAACGAATGTATCAGGAAGGGAACAGAGGCAGACCTCTCCTTGGCTTCACCCTCCAACGGGCAATCCAGAAGCGACATCAATTCTATGCGAAACATGTCAAGCGCAAACGCCGCATAGGCCAGACAAACTCCAAACAGCAACCACCAGAGTATTTTTATAAGTATTGGAGGATTCACGGTGACCCGCCTGGCAATGCTGATAAATCTCGCTCGTAAGAAGATATGGTGATAAAGGGATTCCATAATAGGTCACTCGGCACGTTGCTATCCTATAGGTCTCCGTTAGCTACCGGAGGGAAGCTATGAGGTTCGTTTTGAAAGATTGACTGACTCCATAACAGTAACTCACCTGTTTCCCGTTGGAGCCAGACTGCGTTGCGTGGGCTACCAATAGTCGGTCTCGCGAGTCGACGAACAGCGCCTTCTTGAATTCAATCCATGCTGTCATGTCCTGGCAGGAAAAAAGTTGCGGCCAGCTTACAAATCCAACGGCTAACGTATCGAAGGGGTGAAAATTCTTCGCCTTGAACGCGACATTCCAGAAGCGCAGCCATGGAGCACTGATGTCGCTCAACCAATGGGAGCGTTGACTTCCTTCGGCAAGTGTCGCAAGTTCGCTACTCCCAATCCCAATCTGCTGCGCTGCTTCGAAAGGCAGCAGGGTAATCGGTATCGACGAGTGCAGTACAATTTCAGTTGCGCGCACATCTTTGCGAAAATTGAAATCGTGGACATGGAACAGGCGGGATTCACCAGGAAAAATGCGCGCACTATGTTGGGGGCGTTGTCCCGCGACGGCAATTACACGAGTAATATTGGCAATCCGTTGCGGGTAGCTACTGACAAGGGCGGCAACATTGGTAAGTGGTCCCAATGCAATAATCGTCAGGGGCTCTTGGGCTAGTGCCGCCGCCATCGCCTCACTTGCCGGATTTCTGGTGCTAACTGGCGCTGCCAAGGTGTCAATAGGACCATCCGCTCCACTATACACTGGAGGGCTAGGATCATCCCGTGCAAATACCTCCAACATGCGAACCAACGTTTCGTGGCTCTCAGATTCGTTAGTATTACCAAATACCGAGCTGATGCCGCGAATGTCGAGCGAATCTTCCTCAAGTGCCAGCAACAAAGCCCAACAATCATCCACATCGTGAGTGAAACGGAAATTGCAGGCAGGATCCGTGTCGATCCAGACCGCCGTGCGTTGAACGTCAGCGCTGGCCGTTTGCAGGCAAAGCAGGCCTGTTGCGATCATCAGGAATGCTCCTGCAATCGACCTATTCATTGACCGCCACCACGGATATTGCAGAAATGGGTTTGAGTGGCTTTTCTTCTATCCGGATATTTCCAAATCCAGCGCTTTTAAGATGTTTAACAATTTCGTTTGCCTTGTTAAGTGCGTCCGCTGATGTGGCGTGGCTGTGTCTCGGCATGTAAGTAGTAGCAATGACGCCGCCACCGGCAAGTATCGAACGAAGCTTGGTAAAATCTGCCGCCGGTTCTTGCCAGAACTGAATCACATTGGCGGAACACATTTTCGTAAAGCGCTGCGGGTAAGGAGGCAAATCCTCGAGCGTGCCAACGTGAAGCTCTACCCGACCATTTGCAATTGCTTCCCCGTTTCGCGTGCTGGCTTGTTTCAACATCACATCGGAATGGTCGATACCGACAATCAGTCCATCAGTTAATTGCCGGGCGGCCTCCGCAATGGCGATGCCCGGGCCGAAACCGATCTCCAGTAAGCGGTCGTCTGGTTGTAGATCCAGCAGTTGAAGTGTCCAGTGATTGCGTTCAATGTTTGATGGTCGACGGGCCATGATATGGCCAGCCATCATGCCAAGTGCCCCCTGGGGTTGCTTGAATTGTTTAACTATGCGTTGTCTCAGGCTCATGAGCCATACTCATTCTTATCGCGTCGATGACGCCACTCTGATTCACGCGAGCTGCTGCGATGAAGATTCAATAAGACTGAGCTGACCAATAACAATACGATCAGACCAATTGTCTGTTGGAACTCAATGGCTGGTAGTCCGAACAGCGAGGGCATGACGACATTCCAGGCCCAGTGAAAGGCAACGACCACAGCAGCGAAAGCAGCAAGGCCCAGAACCAGGTAGTGCATGTTAGACTGATGGGATTTCATAACTAGACACCTCGTAGTTTGCTTACGGATTTTTTTCGGAAAATTTCGAGAGTAATTTGTCGAGTGATTCCAGCAACTTCAGTGCCGATCGAATATCTTTCTCGGGTAACTGTTGCTGGAACTGCCGAAGTATTTCCGCTTCCTTCTGTTGAATGGACTCGAACATCGCGATACCTTCAGGCGTTGCCTCGACCAAGAGCGAGCGCTTATGGGCTGGATTTTCCAAGCAACGTGCCAGTTCTAGTTCCACCAGGTCATTGACTATGACCTGAACATGCTGGCGAGTTACCGAAAGGTATTCCGCGATCTGAGGGACGGAATGGGATTGCTGTTGGTAGAGAAACTCGAGAATCGCCCTTTGGCTGGGATTTATGCCTGTACCTTGCAGGATTTCCTCACTAACAGCCTTAAGACGCTGGAACAGACGACGGATTTGCATGATGAGCGTGTAAACTGGCTCCGAAGCCATGGGATTTACCTCAATATGACAAGTAGGTTGTCATCATAGAACCATGACAAGTTACTTGTCAAGTTGCATTTCAACGAAAATATTTTGGAAATTCATAGCGGCACCTTATGGTAGTGTGGCCACAAGAATGAGTCGTGCACATACCGTTGCGAACAAATTTCCCTACAGAAATTGGGTGAGCAGAAGTAGTTGTTACATTGATTTCCTAACGTCGGCTTCCGACAACCCATACCGGAAGTTAAGAATCTTGGCCTAGTCGCAATGTATTGCGGCTGAAAAGTAGTCATTTTCTGGATTTTCTTACTTACCGATGACACGAATCACCTCGATGGAATCTAATGAGATTGGACAATTAACAGGCTCAGGGATAGCATCCATTTTTGAAACAAGCCGATAAAAGGAGAGCAATATGAAAAACAAATTAATCTCTTTACTCACTGCGATAATCCTCAGCCTTACGTTCGCCGGCAGCAGCATTGCACAAGAAACACCGACACTGGCCTCAATATGGACCTGCAACTTCAGAGACGGAAAGAGTATGGACGACTTGGAAGCGTGGGCAGACTTCTGGGTTGAGCAAATGGAACGTATGGGCGCCGATGAATTCGGCGGCATTCGGGCGGCGGCCTGGACACCCGGAATGGCTGGCGCCGAGTTCGATGTGATCTGGCTGGAATATTACGACAACCTGAACAGTTTTGCCCGAGGTGCTCAGGTCTATAGCGCGTCACCGTTGTCGGTGCCGGTGGAGACTATGTGGGAGGGTATCGTGGACTGTGAAAACAGCCACCACTTCCGCACCAATATCTTTCAGGGCGACAACGTTGAGCTTAATGACCCAGCTACTATAGAAACTTTTCGCTGCCGCTTCCACCCGGGGAGATCCATGATTGATGTAGAGCAGGCGCTGGTTCGCTGGAGGAACGTCTTGGGTGACCTGGGGGGCACACAACGCTTCGTCGCCTATATGTTTAACCCGCTGCACTCCACTTCTGGGTTTGACGTCTCTTACTACGGGGTATACGACAGCATGGTGGACTACGCTCATTCGACAACCGATTTCCTGACGTCCGCTGAAGGGCAGGCTATGAATAACGAATGGAATTCAATCCACCGTTGTGAGAGCAGCCTGTTCACTGGAAATCGAATCATACCCGGGGACTAGGATCTAGCAGGAAAAACAAACCTAAAAAACCGATGGAACCGGGCAGCCAATGTCCGGTTCGCTTTTCGTGACAAAAGAGCGGCAGAAGGATTAATTATGACTGCAGTTGGCCGTGAGCAGATATGGGTGCTGGCTCGGTCATGGAGATACAGATTTTTCTCTATAAACATTGTTATTTTTCTGATTTGGGATTTCTCCGATATCGTGACTAAGGATTATGAAACTAGCAATTAACTGGGAAAAGGCTTTTTGCAGAAGGGCTCATTATTGTGGTTTCAATTCTTCTCGCCTTCTCAATAGAAGCTTGGTGGAGCGAAAGTCAGCGGAAAAATGCACAAATTGAAGAACTATCTCGACTGCGAGCTGAGTTAGTTGAGAACCGGCAAAGAATTGAGGCCCGATATCAAGATCAGACTCGATATTCTCGTGTTATCGCTACTACGGAAAAAATATCCAATGATATAAATCAAGCTTTAGCCGATGGTGAGAATACCATTGAAATTTCAGTTCCGGACATGGGCAACTTGCTTGAAATGGGTACTATGGAACTAGGCACTCCAATTTTGGACAGCCTCGTCAAGCCAGGGCGAATTGAACTGATAGAAGGCCAACAGGTATTGGAAGCCCTGAATCTATGGGTCAGGATGTATAAAGGTGTTCTGAAAACACAACGCGACACCAGAGAATTCATCTTAGACGATCTGTACCCTGCACTATCAGATCGTGCGGATCTACAGGATCTACTTTTTGAAGGCGTGCCTTTTCAAAATACAAGCCAATTTGAACCAAGTGATAGAATTCAGGTCCGAATTGACGAGAGCTTGGGTAATGTTGTGGCCCGAAGGCATTTTTGGACGGAATTAAATCGTGTTCAATGGTACAGAGTCATTCCTGCAGTTGACACGGCGATTGAAGAGATTACTGCACTAATAGATCAATAAGTCAGAATTATGATGGTGCTCACGGATTCTAAAGAAGCTCTCAATGTGACAACCTCACCACACAGGCCTTTTGGTTGGGAAAACGTCTGTATATGGACTCCTCCTTTTTTACAACACTCTGACTGATTGAGGTTTGGCTCGACAGCGAACGTATATCCGGCCTCTGAGGTTGCACACGTTGGTGCCGGGCCATAATCGGCTATCCGCGCGTTGGTTCCCAATTGCTGTTACGCACTCGAAGTGCTCGGACATTAACGGGTTCTACCAACGCCGGTTCGACCAGTTCTCCATCATTCAGCTTGCGTCGTAGAACAGGTTTACTTTCTTAGTTTGTCTTCCAGTTTTTAGCGTGAAGCTAAAGCCGGATCGTAATCAGTTTCTTTGACCATCATCGCCCAAGCCATCCTCGCGGTTTTGTTAGCCAGGGCTGCAGCCGCCACGTTACTGTGACCACGCTGGGCCAGTTCAGTCATCCAGCGACTGAAGCGATCCTCCTTATTCTTGGCATGAGAAACAACAGAGCGAGCGCCGTGTACCATTAAACAGCAAAGGTACACATCACCTCGTTTACTGATACTCTGCAGTCGTTCCTTTCCACCGGAGCTGTATTGCTTGGGTGTTAATCCTAGTGCGGCTGCCATTTGCCTGCCACGGCTAATATGCTTACCTGATCCCACTGAGGCAATCATGGCGGTAGCGACCAAAGGACCTACTCCGCGGAGCTGCTGTAGTCGCTGGGCTACCGGGTTTGTTCTGGCTATGTGCTCTATCTCTTCATTCACTTCGGCAATGCGCCTATCTAACTGTACCAGGTCATCCCACAGACCTTTTAATAACCAGCGGAAGGCATCGGACAAGCCGTTCTCCGCATCCTCTAACCAGTCGGGAATGGCGCATCGTAATGCATGCAGTTGCCTGGGCGCTACCAAGCCATATTCTGAGAGTAAACCTCGTATCTGATTACCTTTGGCGGTATGGTGCGATTTCAGCACATACAGTACCCGGTGTAGGGCCTGTATATCCTGTTGTTCTGTGGTCTTCGCCTGTACGAAGCGCATATGGGAGCGGCTCATAGCTTTGCAGATGGCTTCAGCGTCGTTGGCGTCATTCTTGTTGCTTTTCACAAAGGGTTTGACAAATTGAGGGGCGATAATCTTTACCTGGTAGCCCTTGCTCATCAGCACTCTGGCCCAGTGATGGGCGCCAGTACAGGCTTCCATGCCGATTTCGCAGGAGGGATCAGTTTCCTTCAGCAGCACTTTCAGCCAATTCTTGCGGCTTAGCTTCCGTTTCCAGACCAATTTGCCTGATCGGTCAACACCGTGCAGTTGAAATACATTCTTTGCCAAATCAACACCGACTCGGGTAATCTTCATGGTGGACTCCTTCTAATTTCCATTGACTGTTACTATCAAATATCAGTCTTAGCACATAGATGCCGAT
>Ga0209273_10003281_pt1 | contig 11374 bp, 10 predicted proteins | sample tdAd471_FD_187126 | JGI IMG/M metagenome (GOLD analysis project Ga0209273, IMG submission 187126) | Marine sediment microbial communities from the Atlantic coast under amendment with organic carbon and nitrate - tdAd47.1 (SPAdes)... | ecosystem: Environmental > Aquatic > Marine > Coastal >...
GACCGCATAGACAGCGAACTCGGACGGTGCGTTGGAGAAGTTCGAAATGAAGACCGCATCAGAAATCGCTACACCAGGCTCCACTGCGTGGACGAATCTCGAATCCGGTCGCATCGCCGCTGGATCGTGCGCTGGGCGCGCACCGAACGCGAGCGACGTCTGTGCAGCGGCTCCGCCGATCGCGATCACCATGAGCATCGTGACTGAAACCGTTACGGCCACCGAGCGTCGGGACGGCTCCTTACGGAGCCGTCCCTCCTTCGGTCGCCCAATGATCACGGAGTTGGTTCCGCGATCGTGTAGGTGACGGTTGCCATGAACTGACCCGAGCCATCGGCCAATGTGCCATCGTCGGGCACATCAAATTGAATGGCCGGACTTGGATCATTGATCCCGAACCAGCCTTGCGGCACGTTCGTGCCAGACATGATCAGGAGTGGGACGCTGTTGTCCAGCGCTCCGGTCGCCTCAGGTGTAATCGCTCCCGGATCCCCCCAATCATCTTGATCACCGCCGGTGAGCAGAAGGGCAGAGGCAGGGATAGTCACCCCGGTCAGCACTACCTCGCAGTTCTCGCCGAACTCGTCGCAGTTGTCCATGTAGTAGCCAGCGAGATCAGTGCTCGTAGCCGTGATCTCCCAACCTGTGGCCGTCGTGTTCAGAACCTGCATGCCGAAGTAGTTCATGTCAGAAGTCTGGTTGACCTCTCCGCCGATATAGATCATCTCTTCGATTTGAAGACCCAGCTGATCCGCAGGCAATACCTGCGCCTCGACCTGTTGGTCAATGGCTGTCGCCGCTGTCGCAGCAGCAAGCACCATGATGATTGCCAGAATGAGTACTCGCCATATACGGAGTCTCATCAGTTTTCCTCGTTTCTACGTTGTGCTGCCTACCCGATGCGACATAGGTAGCGTCATCACAAAAGTGTTCCTTCGAGGTTCATCACTCGGCTATCGCCCCCTTCCTGTCCGTGGGAGGATCGGGCAGGGCGCGTCAGAAGCATTCGACGGTTTTCCTGAGAAAAGGAAGAAGGAACCCACACGCTGGCGGTGGGTCTCCGGATGTGACATCACAACTCCTTCTGCTTCCACCGTACTCCTCGTCAGCCACCGCGTCTAGAGGTCTCAAACGAGCCATGACGCGACGAAGGGGCCGGAAACTCCGGCCCCTTCGGTGTGCGTTGGCTGCCCGAAGACAGCGGTCTCGCTAGAGACCTGACTCGAACTCCTCCTCGAAGGAGACGACCTTGCGACCAGGCTTGCTGGCCGGCTTGTCGTCACGGCTCTTGTCGTTGTTACGACCTCCGCGATCATTGCGGCGTCCACCGCGATCGTTGCGGTCTCCGCGATCGTTGCGGTCTCCGCGGTCTTCCTTCTTGCTCTCCTCACGAGGAGCGTCGGAACCACCGGCATCGCCGCCGTCACCGGATGGTGCGTCAGCCATGTCGAGAGATACCTTGCCACGATCGTCGACCTCACGAACGATGACCTTGACGGCATCACCGAGGTTGAGGACATCCTCGACTCTGTCGATGCGCTTGCCTCCACCAATCTTGGAGATGTGGAGCAGACCGTCTCGTCCGGGGAGGATGTTGACGAATGCACCAAACTTGGTGACATTGACAACTTCACCGTCGTACACCTCACCGATCTTCGCTTCTGGTGGGAAGCCGATCGCAAGGATGCGTTCCTTGGCAAGGTTGAGTGACGTGGTGTCAGGTGCGCCGACACGAATTGTGCCGTCGTCATCGATATCGATCGATGCGCCTGTCTCCTCTTCGAGCTCACGGATGGTCTTGCCCTTCGGGCCGATGACCTCACCGATCTTGTCCTTCGGAATCATGACTGCTTCGATCTTCGGAGCGGTCTCTGCCAGTTCCTCACGTGGACCCTCAAGGCAAGCCTTCATGGTCTCAAGGATGAACATCCGGGCGTCGTGCGCCTGGTTCATCGCTGCGATGAGAACGTCTGCAGGCAGACCCTCAATCTTCGTGTCAAGCTGCAGCGCTGTGATCATGTCTGGCGTACCAGCAACCTTGAAGTCCATGTCACCGAGATGGTCCTCAACACCGAGGATGTCCGTCAGCGTGACGAACTCTCCGTCGTGGTAGATGAGGCCCATTGCGATACCCGCAACTGGTGCGTGAATCGGCACGCCGGCGTCCATCAACGACAACGAAGATCCGCAGACCGATGCCATCGACGATGAGCCGTTCGACATGAGAACCTCAGACACAAGCCTGTAGGCGTATGGGAAGTCCTCGGCTGGCGGGATCACAGGAAGCAGCGCCTTCTCTCCGAGGGCACCGTGTCCGATCTCACGTCGCTTCGGGCCACGCATGAAGCCAGCTTCGCCCGTGGCGAAAGGTGGCATGTTGTAGTGGTGCATGAACCGCTTCGACTCCTCTGGGGAGATCGTGTCGAGCATCTGCTCCATCTTCATCATGCCAAGTGTGGTCACATTGAGGACCTGCGTCTCGCCGCGCTGGAAGATCGCCGATCCGTGCATCCCAGGAACGACACCAACCTCAGCTGTGAGCTGACGGATGTCGGTCGGGCCACGACCATCGATGCGGACCTTTTCGGCAACGACACGGCTACGCATGACGTTCTTCTGCACCTTGGAGAAGGCAGCCTTGGCTTCCTTCAAGCTTGCAGCATCGTCGGCGTCGAGGGCAAGCGCTTCAATCACTTCTGCCCTGACAGCCTTCTCTGCATTCTGACGCTCGTGCTTCTTGACAATTGTGCCAAGCGCCTCGAGCTTCGTCTTTGCGAGTTCTTCGACCTTGGCGTACATCTCATCGGAGTAGTCCGACAGAATCATCCACTCGACTGGCTCTGGCTCGCCGAGGTTCTCAGCAAGTTCAAGCTGCAGATCAACGAGGGTCGCTATGTAGTCCTTGGAAGCTTCGAGGCCTGCGGCCACCGTCGCCTCGTCGGAACCCTGCGCACCATCAAGCACCTTGCGGTACCCATCTTCAGACGCGCCGGCTTCAACCATGGCGATGTCGATGTTTCCTTCGGCGTTGCGCTTTCCGGCAACAACGATCTCGAACACGGCGTCTTCGCCTTGCTCATAGGTCGGGAAGGCCACCCATTCGCCGTCGATGAGTGCGAGTCGCACCGCACCGATCGGGCCCTCGAACGGAATCGGGCTGACCGAAAGGGCAGCCGAGGCACCGTTGAGTGCGAGGATGTCATGTGGATTTTCCAGGTCCGCAGCGAGAATGGTCGCAACGACATGTGTGTCGTGGCGATAGCCATCCTTGAAGTTCGGACGAAGTGGGCGGTCGATCAGACGAGCGGTAAGCGTCGCCTTTTCGGTCGCACGACCCTCTCGTCGGAAGAACGAACCTGGGATACGCCCTACGGCGTAGGTGCGTTCTTCGACATCGACGGTCAGTGGGAAGAAGTCAACGTTGTCTCGAAGACGACGGCTTCCTGTTGCGGTCACGAGGACCTCAGTGTCACCAATGCGCACGGTTACGGCGCCATCGGCGAGTTGTGCGAGCTTTCCTGCGGTCAACGAAATTTCTACTTCGCCGACGCGCCCGCGAACGGTGGTCTCTGCCACGCGTTTCTCCTTTAGTTGGGGAGATCCGCCCAATTGGCAGTGGTCGATATTCGGAGGGTTTTACCCGAATACGGACCACTGTCAACTGATACGGTGTCTCCGTGTGATGCGCCCCGCTCTATGACAGAAGGTGGCCGAAGCCACCTTCATTGTCAGTTCAGCTAGCGACGCAAGCCCAATTTTGCAATCAGGTTTCGGTAACGCTCCACGTCTTGTTCCTGGAGGTACCGGAGTAGTCGCCGACGCTTACCGACCATCATCAGCAACCCCCGCCGACTGTGATGATCCTTTTTGTGGATCTTCAGGTGCTCGGTGAGGTGGTTGATGCGTTCTGTCAGCAACGCAACCTGGACTTCCGGAGAACCGGTGTCTGTGGCATGCGTGCCGAAGTCATCTACAACAGTTTGGGTGTCGTTCACGAGGTACTTTCCTACGCGAGTAAGTGATCGGGCGATTGCCCAAATGGGAGGATAACAAGCCGCGGTTGTAGTTCGCTCTTGTTCGCCGATTACCTGCCGACGAGAGCCTCAACTTCGATTTCGACTTTCCAAGCGGGATCGAGCAGCCCTGCGACCACGACCATCGTCGCTGCCGGTTCTGAACCTCCGAACAACACCTTGTGCGCCCGGCCGACTTCATCTGCGTCGGCAGGATCAACGATGTACATCCGTGTCCGCACAACATCGGCCATCCGCCCGTCGAGCGCCTCGATGGCTTCCTTGGCTATCTCACCACATCGCATCATCTGACCGTACGCCGTCGGCGCGAGCTCGGTACCCGGTGAGGGAACAGGGGCAGTTCCTGCAACTTCGATTCGGTCGCCGGCAACCACTGCTCGTGCGAATCCGTATGCGGCCTCAAACGGGGACACACCGTGGTGGTGGCGGCGGGTTGTGTGCGCTTCGTCCATGGATGGAATCTATCAGAGAACCCTGTTTCTCCCACCGCCACCCGAGGCATACACATACGTGAGACCATCGCCGAGGCCCCGACACGAGCCAGGCTTCTCGATCTCTGCAACGACGCACGCTGCTACATCGGCATCCGTAAGCACCGACCCGTGGGCTTCGGTAACCCGTTTCCACCCAAGAACCGGATGCACAAGTCCGTACAACCAGGCACTCACCTTCCGATCGACGACATCGAAGACTCGTAGTCCCTGCGGTCGATCGTCGAAGTTGGTGACTTCGGCATCAGGATTGCGGATCGCAACGACCTCGACACCCGAAGCTCGACCGAGATGCTGCCTGACGTCGCGACAGGACCCATCAGCGCACCGTATGGGATCGAATCCGCCGTCGTCAGGAATCGCCACGGCCAACCGCGAACTCCCACGCCCAACAGACTGCAGGTACCCGAGTGAACCTGCGGCGATCGCCGGGTCCAACAGCGCCGCACCTCGGTACCCGTCGATTGGCAAGCGGGTTCCATCATCGAGGCCCGCGATCATCTCAACCCCAACTGATCCCCCTCGGGAGTGATGGATCGAATAGATGTTGGCGTTGTCCTGCGAGAGGCCGCGTATGAGTGCGTCGAGGGCGACTGCCGCGTCTGTCGTGGGAACGAGATGCGACGAATGTTCAGACGACCCACCGCCATCGACAACCGAGTAGTCGAAGGCGACTATCCGCTCCGGCGGCACACCGAGCGAAGCAACAAGTGTGTCGAAGTTCTCTGGGCTCCCGCCATCGCCGTGGACGAGGACTACCAGTGGATCTTCCCTTCGCCTCCGGTACCCGACGCCAGCGGCTGCTACAGCACCACCAACGCTCAGCGGAAACGAACCCGGAAGCGTGCTCTGGCGTTTGGTGCTCGGGAAGGCTGACCTGTCGGTCGCAACAGCCGGATTCGGTGCAAGGCCAATGCCGTCTCCCGGGACAAGGTCGATGTCGCTGCCTGTCGTGGGAATCATGAATCCAACGATGAGGCTTGCCGTGGCGATGAACATCGGCTTCCCTTGTTGGGAAGTGCGGTGCGTCTACACCGTTGCACGCGGCCAGCCCCGTTGCAAGAGATCCGACCTGGCTTGGGTCAGCCGGCGAGAATGTCTTTTGCGACGCCGATGTCGGCTTCTATCTGTGAGACCAATGCATCGACCGAAGCGAAGCGTTGCTCGTTCCGTATGCGATCGACAAACTGCACAAGCACTGTCTTTCCGTACAGATCGATGTCGATACCGTAGAGGTGAACCTCAATGGTTTCTGGACCCCCTCCGAACGTCGGCCGAGTGCCGACATTGCTCACGCCGTTGATGACGGATCCTTCGACCGTGCATCGCACGGCGTACACCCCGCCAGCCGGCCGAACCAGCCCCGAAGGCATGGTGATGTTCGCTGTTGGGAAGCCAATCGTCCTCCCGCGTCGATCTCCGGCGACGACGGTCCCTTCGATTTCGAACGTTCGACCGAGCATCCGAGCCGCCAACTCGACGGCACCTGCTGCTATCGATGCGCGAATCGCAGACGACCGCACTTCGGTTCCGTGCAGGTTGACGATTGGCGTTTCAACGACGTCGAACCCAAGGTCTTGCCCTAGCAACCGGAGGTGGTCCACGGTTCCTTCGGCGCCGTAGCCAAATCGAAACCCGCTGCCGACGGCGACAAGCTGTGCAGCGAGAGCGTCGGCGAGGAAGATCCCGACGAATTCACGGGGCGACAGGTGTCGAACTCCGTCGTCGAAATCGATAACCGCCGCAGCGTCAAGACCTGCTTCCTCCAGAAGCTCGAGTCTGCGTTCGAGGGTCGTCAGAAGGGGCGGCGCTGGCTCGCCTGTTACAACGGCATCAGGATGGGATCCGAATGTGAGAGCACACACCTTGAGACCGTCCCCGGCACTGCGAAGTGCGTTGAAGACAGCCCTGTGGCCGCGATGAACACCATCAAAGACTCCGACGGCAACCGCGTACGGTGTCTTATCGAGATTCCATTGTTCGGGATCGCCTGTGAAGATGTTCACGAGAGGACAACCTCCGGTACGAGTTGATGTTGGTCACGACGGTACACGGCTATGAGGTGATCGTCCTTGTCTGTAACGGTGACCAAGCCCGCAACATCAGGGATCTCGGCGCTCGCTAGATCGATTGGCCTTCCGTTTCGGACCCTGAACGCGGTCACGTCATCGACAGACACGGTAGCCAAGTCGCCAAGGGCGTCTGCTGCGCCAATGACAAGGGAGTTGACTTCGTTGCGATCAGCAGCTTCAACCACCGCTGCGACCGAGGAGGCCTCCTCGACCGTCATGGCGCCGTTGCGTACCCGGCGCAGCGAGGTCAGGTGCGCTCGGCCCCCGAGAGCCCGAGCGAGGTCATCGCCGAGCGTGCGCACATATGTCCCAGTCGAGCACACCACCGAGAAGGTCACCTCTGGATAGTCGGATGGCGCGATATCGACGAGCTCGAGCGAGTGGATGGTTACGGGCCTTGCCTCACGCTCGATGACTTTGCCTTCTCGGGCCATGGCATAGAGCCGCTTTCCCTCGACCTTTCGGGCAGAAACCATCGGAGGGACCTGCAGGATCTCTCCCCTGAAGCGCTCCATGACACTTTCGACCTGTTCGGCCGTTGCGGGCAGCGGTTCTCGCGACAGCACGGCGCCGTCAGCATCAAGAGAGTCTGTGGCAACCCCGAAGAGTGCCGTTGCGATGTATTCCTTCTGTGCACCTTGCACGAAACGCAAGAGCCGAGTAGCCCCGCCGACGGCCAATATCAGAAGTCCAGTCGCCATGGGGTCAAGTGTTCCCGCATGACCGACCTTCCCGCCAACAGCGTTCCGCACCTTCGCGACAACATCATGGGAGGTCCACTCGGACTCCTTGTCGATCAAGATGAATCCGGGAGGCAACGTCACGAGAGTTGAGCTGTGATCGACTCGACGATCTCTGCTGGCGTCGAAGACGTCGTGAACCCCGAGGCATTGTGATGTCCTCCGCCGCCGAATGTTGACGCGATCGCCGCGACATCGACGACTCCTCGAGACCGCAGACTTCCCTTATAGACGCCAGGTTTGGCTTCCTTGATGAGCAGGGCGATCTGGGAACCACGAGCGAGCCTCACGAGGTCAATCAGGCCGTCGACCTCGTGACGTTGTACGTCTGCATTGGCTAGATCCTCCACAGTGACAAGCGACCACACAAGCGAGTGCTCGGTGTCAAACACCGCACGTCCAAGGACGTTCGACGCAACGGCGTAGTAACCGAAAGGCGCCTCCTCGTACAGTTTCTGCCCGATGACGTCCGGCTCAACCCCCGCAGCCAACAACTCAGCAGCGATGGCGTGTGTCTCAGGACTGGTCGACGAGTATTGGAAGCGTCCGGTGTCTGTGACAAGCCCAGCGTAGAGGGCATTTGCAACCGGCTCCGAAAGGGTCCAGCCGAGCTCCTTGATGACCGCATAGACGAGTTCTGTCGTTGCTGCTGCCGTTCGGTCGATGAGGAGGACATCGCCCCATGAACCGTCCGAAATGTGATGGTCGATCACGACAAGGGTTCCGGCCTTCGACATCGGCTCCGCAAGTGCCCCGACACGAGAAGGGACAGAGGTGTCGACGGCGACGGCAACATCGAGATCGCGTGGGAACTCGTGCGGCGCTACAAGCACAGAGGTATCAAGAAATGACATCTCTGCTGGGACAACGAATGGTTCATCGAATGACGCGAGCGCCTGCTTTCCGGCCTGTCGCGCTGCGTAGGCAAGCGCGATCATCGACCCGAGCGCATCGCCGTCTGGACCGATATGTCCAACAACACCAATCGTGTCGGCTGAGTCCAATGCCAGAGCGACGGACCGAATCGCTTCCGCGTTCTTGTGCTCACTCACCGCCATCGCCATCCCCAGTGTCCAAGTCCTTGACCATCTCTGAAATCTTCAAACCCTCGTCAATCGCAAGATCGACTCTGAATTCGAGCTTCGGGGTGTACCGCAGTGTTGACTGAGAACCGATCGCTCGCTGCAATCGGGGTGAAGCCGATACCAGTGCCGCGGCCGTCCCTTGCTTCTCATCCTCAGTTCCAAGGACCGAGTAGAAGACGATGGCATGGCGAAGATCAGGACTCGTCTCGGCACCGGTAATCGTGAGAAAACCAATGCGGGGGTCCTTAAGATCGAGCACGGCCTCTGCAACGATTTCGCGCACCAGCTCGTTGACCTTGCGCATACGCTGACTGGTCTGTCGGGCCATGAGTGGGACCTCCTGAGTCCGTCGCCGAGCCTACCGAATCGCGACCGGATCAGGTTCTAGCGATCTCCTTGACCTCGTACGACTCGATTGTGTCGCCGACCTTGATGTCGCGGAAGTTCGCAAGACCAATGCCGCACTCGAAGCCGGTCGCAACGGTCGGTACGTCGTCCTTGAATCGACGGAGGGAGACAATCCGACCGTCGTAGACGACAACGCCATCCCTCACCAGCCGAACGCGTGCGTTTCGGTTGATGGAGCCCTCGGTGACGAACGATCCTGCGACCAAGCCAAGGCGGGGAGCCCTGAAGACCTCACGTACCTCAGCAACACCGAGGAAGTTCTCAACTTCATCTGGCGAAAGTTCGCCGACAAGGAGTGACTCGACGTCGTCGAGCAGCTCATAGATGATCGAGAACGTCCGGATGTCAATACCAAGCTTCTTCGCTGTCGAACGCGCCTGGGCATCCGGACGAGCGTTGAATCCGTAGATGATGGCATCGGATGCTTCGGCAAGCGTGATGTCATTCGTGGTAACACCACCGACAGCCGCATGGACGATCGACACGTAGCCGTCGTCCCTGCTGATCTTGCCAACTGTCTCGCGAATCGCCTCAAGCGATCCGTGCGTGTCTGCCTTGACGATGATCCGAAGCTCAGAGTGGTCCTGTGTCCTGAGTTGCTCAACCAGCATGCCAAGACGATCGGTCGCGGACGGCACGACAAGCTCCAGCGCTCTCAGGTCGTCGATTCTCGCCTGAGCCATCTTGCGAGCCGTTCGCTCGTTCTTGGCGACTTCGAACATGTCTCCTGCTGTCGGAACCTCGTCCCAGCCCATAACAACGGCAGGCGTCGATGGACCAGCTGCGCTGAGGTTCTCACCCTTGTCGTCGAAGATCGCCCGAACACGACCAGGCACGGACCCAGCAACGATTGCATCGCCCTTCTTGAGCGTGCCTCTCTGGACAATCACCGTGGCGACAGGGCCCCGACCGACCTCGATCTGAGCCTCAATCACCGTGCCGATGGCGGGTGCCTTGGGGTTGGCCTTCAGCTCCTCGACTTCTGACACAAGCGAGATCATCTCGAGCAAGTCGTCGATGCCGTCGCCTGTGAGAGCAGAGAGCTCAACAGCAGGCACGTCTCCACCGAGTTCTTCAACCACAATCTCGTGCTGCGTCAATGCGGCACGGACGGCGTACGGATCTGCTGTCTCAAGGTCGATCTTGTTGATCGCGATGATGATCGGAACCTCAGCTGCCTTTGCGTGGCTGAGCGCCTCGACCGTCTGTGGCATCACCGAGTCGTCGGCAGCGACAACGATTACTGCGATATCTGTGACATCTGCGCCTCTCGCACGCAGCGCCGTGAACGCTTCGTGACCAGGGGTGTCGATGAAGGTCACAGGGGACTCGCCGCTCGTGACTTGATAGGCACCAATGTGCTGAGTGATTCGTCCGGCTTCACCCTCGATCACATTCGCACTGCGAATGGTGTCGAGCAGTTGGGTCTTTCCGTGGTCGACATGGCCCATGACCGTGACCACAGGTGGACGAGTGACAAGGCTCGCTGGATCATCCTCGTACTCGATCAGGTGACGTTCGCGTCCAGTGTCTTCTTCCTCCTCCTCGTCGGATTCTGCGACGAGGATCTCCCAGCCGAGTTCCTTCCCAAGTGGTTCGATGGCAGCGACAGGGATCTCGCCACCACCCGGAACCATCTCGCCCATGAACATCAGAGTCTTCACGATGTCTGCGGTCCGAATCTGGACCATCCTTGCAAGCTCGTGGACCGTGATCCCTGGTTCGACGAGAAGCACCTTCTCTTCACCGTCGTCTTCGCTGTCCTCGTCCTGAAGAGCGGCGGGTGTTGGCGGCAGTTCGGCTTCTGCGATGACATCCTCGATGGATGGCTCGTCGACTGCAGGCGTCTCATCTACTTGCTCAGGCGCTGTTTCAGCCTCGCTGACAGGTACGGCTTCCGGTTCGATCGTCGTCTTGGCTGCAGCATCGAAGGACGCACGCACCTTTGCGGCATCATCTTCTTCGAGACCCGACGACGCCGTTTTGACGTCCAATCCGAGTTCCTTGGCGCGCTCAAGCACGTCCTTGGACTCGCGATCGAGATCTCGTGCTAGTTCATATAGGCGTACTTTGGGCACGCTCACCTCCGCGCGGTTTGCTCACTGTGATCACTCGGTGTGATCGAGCTCGGTTTCTTCGGGAGTCGCATCGTCTTCAATCGCGACATCCTCAACATCTGTTTGTACAGCCGTGTCCGTTTCTTCTTCGGCATCGACCGCGTCGGCGGCTGCATCCTCGTCCTCTGACGGTGTCGAGACGGCATCCTCGACCACCGGATCGCTGGCAACGGCTTCTACAGCAGCATCTTCAGCGACTTCCTCCGAAACTACTTCTTCAACCGCATCACTCGGTTCTGCGGCATCAGCCTCGGCGGATGGGGCTCCGTCGCCTTCTTCCACCGTCTCGAATTCGACATCCTCGTCGTCCTCAGCATCAAGGCCGAGGTCCTGGGATTCGGATTGAATGTCGATTCGATAGCCGCTCAGGCGGGCTGCGAGTCTGGCGTTCTGACCTTCCTTGCCGATGGCAAGCGAAAGCTGGTGA
>Ga0209273_10003286_pt1 | contig 11364 bp, 9 predicted proteins | sample tdAd471_FD_187126 | JGI IMG/M metagenome (GOLD analysis project Ga0209273, IMG submission 187126) | Marine sediment microbial communities from the Atlantic coast under amendment with organic carbon and nitrate - tdAd47.1 (SPAdes)... | ecosystem: Environmental > Aquatic > Marine > Coastal >...
CCGCGAGATGGTCGAATACAGCTTCCAGGAACATCCTGACCGGCCGTCGTACACGAACATGGGTACGACGATCAGCTACCGCGAACTCGACGAACTGTCGATGCAGTTCGCGTGTTACCTGCAGAAAACGCTCGGGATGACACGCGGCGAGCGCGTTGCCATCATGCTGCCGAATCTGCTGCAGTACCCGATCGCCATGTGCGGCGCATTTCGTGCCGGTCTCGTCGTCGTCAACGTCAACCCGCTTTACACGGCGCGTGAACTCCGCCACCAGCTGCAGGACTCGGGCGCCCGCTGCATCGTCATCCTGGAGAACTTCGCGCACATCCTCGAGGAAGTCGTCGGCGATACCGCCATCGAGCACGTCGTCACGACCGGCGTCGGCGACATGCTCAAGTTTCCGAAAGGGCCGATCGTCAATTTCGTGCTGCGGTATATCAAGCGTGCGGTACCAGGTTTCTCGATCAAAGGCGACGTGACGTTCAGGCACGCGTTGCACGCAGGCGCGAAAGAGCAGCTGGGCCATGTCGAGATCGGCCTCGCGGACATCGCCTACCTGCAGTACACGGGGGGCACTACCGGTGTGTCCAAGGGCGCGATGCTCAGCCATCGCAATATGATTTACAACGTGGATCAGTCGATCTTCTGGCAGGGCGACGCGTATGACGGCGTCGAGCCGGTGGTCGCGATCACGGCTTTGCCGCTGTATCACATCTTTTCGTTACAGGGGAACTGCCTGCTCGTCATGGCGCAGGGCGGCCTCAATGTCCTGATCACTAATCCTCGCGACATGCCTGGTTTCGTCAAGGAAATCGCGAAATTCCACTTCAACCTGTTTACGGGTGTCAACACGATGTTCGCCGCGCTTCTCAATACGCCGGGGTTTCGTGACATCGATTTCAGCGCGCTGCGCATAGTCGTCGGCGGCGGCATGGCCGTGCAGCCTGCCGTTGCGCGTGAATGGGAGGAAGCGACCGGCAAGCCGATCCTGCAGGGCTACGGCCTGACAGAAACGTCACCGGCTGCTGTCTGCAACGCGATCGACGATGGCTTCACGGGTTCGATCGGTCTGCCAATCCCGTCCACGGACGCAATGATCGCCGCCGATGATGGCAATGAAGTACCGCTGGGCGAGATCGGCGAGATCTGCATCCGGGGACCGCAGGTCATGGAAGGCTACTGGCAACGGCCGGCGGAAACGGCGGAGGTCATGTTGCCGGGCGGCTGGTTGCGGACTGGCGACATTGGCCGCATGGACGATCGCGGCTACATCACGATCGAGGACCGCAAGAAGGACATGATTCTCGTTTCGGGCTTCAACGTATATCCGAACGAAGTCGAGAACGTGATCGTCGAGATGGATGGCATCCTCGAGGCGGCGGCGATCGGTATCGAGGACGACAAGTCGGGCGAGGTCGTGAAGATCTTCGCAGTACGGACCGACAATAGCGTCACCGAGCAGGACATCCTCGATCACTGCCGCAAGAACCTGACCGGCTACAAGCGGCCCAAGATGGTTGAGTTTCGGGACGACTTGCCGAAAACCAATGTCGGCAAGATACTTCGCAGGGCTTTAAGAGATGAATAAGGTGTGGTTGTTGCTTGTCGTCCCGCTGCTGCTGGCCGCGATTCCCTCCGCGCTCGACCCGGTGCGCGTTGCGCCACACATCTATGAGCTGGCATTCGAGAACGAGCGAGTGCGAGTGCTGAAGAAGATCATTCGTAATGGCGAGACGCCGCCGCTGCATTCACACCCGGACCACGTCGTGGTCTACCTGAACCCTTGTGCGTGGATGGAAGACGACGGCAACGGCGGCCAGCGCATGCAGTCGTTCGGGTTCGGCGAGCCGATCTGGGCGCCAGCGGAATCGCATGGTGGTGTCACCGCTGACGTCGTACAGGAGTGTCATGTTGTCGTGGTTGAACTGAAATGAGCCGTATTGCAATCAGAATGCCTTTGTTCCTGCTCCTGCGCGTGGCTGTCCTGTTTCTCGGGGTGGCTGCCTTGCCCGTCAATGCCCAGGAGACCGCGGACCCGCCTGCCGACGTCCCGGAGATCGTCGTAGACGAATTGGATCGTGGCACACCCATGCGCAGTGGCAGCGGTTTCACCGCCGCGGTTGAGAAAGGCGACTATGAAACGGCGGGCGAGTACCTGGATCTGCGCAACCTTCGCGGCGATGCCACCGAGCTGACCGGCGCGCAACTTGCGCGTCGCCTGTCCATCATCCTCAAGCGCGCAAACTGGGTCGATGTCGACACACTGGTTGATCATCCCGAGGGCCGCAGGAATGACAACTTGCCCGGCTATCGCGATTCGATCGGGGTTATCCTGGACGCGGGCAAGGAGCGGCGTCTGTTGATGCAGAAAGTGCCCCGCGGTGATGGTGCCTATATCTGGAAGGTCTCCAACTCGACTGTGTCCCTCATTCCGCAGCTTTACGCGGAGTACGGCTATCCGAAAATCGTAGAGGAAGTACGGCGAAAACTGCCGAACGTTGTCATCCTGGGCTATGAGCTGTTCAAATGGGTCATCGTATTACTGGTTGCCGTATCAGCATACGCTGTCGTTTTCGTGCTGGCACTGGCAATCCGGCGCTTTTTCGGAGATCCGGGCTCTACCTCGCGCCGGCGGGTCTTCCGGTTCCTCGTCGCTCCGTTCGGCATCTGGATGACGGTCATGGCCATGAACGTGACGGCCACCTGGCTCGGCCGTGGCGAGGCTGCCGAGCAGATGGAGCGAGCGTCGCCGATCGCGATATTGATCACCGTGTGGGTAGCTTTCACCACGATCAACCTGTTCCGCGATATCTACTCGCGACACCTGCAGAGAATCGACCGTCCGGGCGCACTGGTGCTGTTACAGCCGGCTGGAAATGCCGTCAAGCTGCTGGTTCTTATCGTCGCTCTGCTGGTATACCTGGACAAGCTCGGTATCAATATCACGACGGTACTGGCCGGTCTGGGCGTAGGCGGTATCGCCGTCGCACTTGCGCTGCAAAAGCCGCTCGAAGATGTATTCGGCGCTATTACACTGTATACGCAACAACCCATCAGGGTTGGTGACTTTTGCCGCATCGGCGACAACCTCGGCACCATAGAAAGTATCGGGCTTCGCACGACGCGCATCCGTACGCTCCAGAACACGGTGATCGCCGCTCCAAACGGCAAGGTCGCGGGCGAACCCATCGATAATATCTCCGCACGCGAACGAATTCTGTACTGGCCAAAACTGCGACTCCGTTATGACACGACACCCGAGCAGATTCAGCAGGTGCTGGATGGCATTCGCGACCTGCTGGGCAGTCATGAGCGGGTGTCACAGGGAGACTTTCGCGTGCGCTTCAAGGAAATTGCTGAAGACGCGTTCCTAATCGAAGTCTATGCCCATCTCGAAACGCGTGTCTGGACCGAGTACCTCGAGCTCGTCGAGGAACTCAATTTGCGATTCCTCGAGATCGTGGCCGAGGCGGGCACCAGCCTCGCACTACCGGCCCGGGCGCTTCACATCGAAGGAAGCACCGAAAGGGGCGAGCTGACTCCAGGTTGAAGCCAGCTTCTGGCAGGTAACCGATTTCTAGAAAGTCGCTTGTATGTAAAGCGAGGGACCGTAATACTCCAGCTCGAAGCCGCCATTCAATTCGGACCCTTTCGAATCGGCTGAAGCATTGAAATATCTCACACCCACACCGAATCCGAAATTCCGCCACGGCTGCCATACAACGTCTGCATCAATCTCAACAATGGAACCGTCTATCGAATCGAGTTCGAGCGCAAAGCCCATCGCAGCCACGTTGAACGCCACGGTTGGCGTTATCCTGTAGGCGTACGATGCACCAAAATGCGGCAACGGGGCGCTAACGTCTTCGCTCTCCTCCCCGGTATTTGCAACCGGACATCCCGGCGGGGTCGATGGAGTAGTGGTCGGGTCACAGATCGCACCGGCGAGGCCCAACGCGGCTTCCAGGGTGGCGATGTGCAGCCCCGCCTTGAGCTGGAGATCAGAACGATCACTTCGCATGACGGAAAACCCGTAGGTCAGTCGACCGACACTGGTGTCATAGCGCGTCGAGATCTGACCGGCCTCAATAAAGAGATCGCCGACCTGCACGGGCGGGCTGTAGGTTTCTGATTTGCTCCCGCTCCGATTGAGCGTGAAGTATTCGAACTCTAGCGAGTGCCGCTGCGCAAAATGCCAGCCTATTCCTGCCCAACCGACCGCTTTGCCGTCTTCAACACCCAGCACATCCTCGACGTCGATCGGCGGAGCTGGGGGCAAGTCATCACCGTTAATGCTGATTTCGGAGTTCACGCTTGCGTAAAACGCGCCCGCATACACCCGCCAGGGATCGTCGAACCAGTCGTCTTGTGCGTCTGCATTCACCGGCAGACTGGCCAACAGCCCAGCGACAGTGCTGCTTATGAGTAGTCTTTGAAACTTCATTTCCACTTCCCCTTCCGTTATTTGGTGCCTCGTGCGGAATCCGATGTGATAACAGCCGCATTGCCGATGCCGGCCTTGCGAAGTACCGCGGCTATCAACGGGTACGCCAGCCAGCCAATCTCCCACGCCGTCGCACTGACGAAGGCAAGAACCAGTGTCAGCATCGCCGTTAATGGTTCCGCGAGCACCCGAAGCTGCAGTGCAGCGACCTCGTCGTCGCCGATCTCCGGAGTCAACAAGCGACGCCTGGAACTTGCGTACCACCAGGCTGCAGCGGCGGCGAAGCCGACGAGCCCGGCAGCGATACTCTGCATTGCCAGGACCAGCGGCTCGTTGCCGACGCTAATACCGAGGCTTACCGTCAACAGGTAAACAAGTACCAGGACGATCTGCAATAACGAGATTGCCGCATGCTTGCCGTCGGTTCGACTGAGGTTGCCGAGCAAGAGATTGCTTTGAAACCAGTAGATCAGGACGACGACGACACCCACGAGTGCCAGAAGCAAAGATTCGAATCGAAATGCAACAAAGCTGGCCAGATCGAACGCGACGGACTCATCGGGCTCGGGCAGATCGAAAACGATCATAACGATAACCAGCGCGAATACCGTGTCGATCAGCATCTCGAGGCGGCGTAATTCTTTGCTCTCGCGCTGAAGCTGTCCCGCGGTAGCGGGCTTGTCATCGAGCAGCTTCGAGACGATGCGCTTCATTGACCTTTTGCTCTTGTTGTCCCCCGGGCGAACCATTGTAGTCGCCGTGGCCCTGCGATCACGTCAGTAGTGACCGCAACAACGATCAGTCGTGGTAAGCAGGACTGAGCTCGTGAACCGCATCGACCAGTACCGCGAGATTGTCCGGGTCTATGTCCGGCGTGATGCCGTGGCCAAGGTTGAACACGTGGCCGGGTCCTTTGCCATAGCTTGCCAGCGTGTCGGCGACACCCTGTCGAATGACTTCGGGACTCTCGCGCAGGGTCGCGGGGTCCAGGTTGCCCTGCAGTGCCACTTTGTCGTCGACGTGTTTGCGCGCCGTCTCGAGATCCGTGGTCCAGTCGACGCCGAGCGCGTCACAACCCGTGCCGACCATGTCGGTGAGCATCTCGCCAGCACCCTTCGTAAACAGGATGACCGGAATCCGCCGACCATCCTTCTCGCGTGTCAGTCCGTCGACGATTTGTTGCATGCTCGCCAATGAGAAGCGGCGATAGTCATCGCGCTCGAGGGCCGCCCCCCAGGTATCGAAAACCATGATGGCCTGCGCCCCGGCCTCTACCTGCGCGTTCAGATAGTCAGTCGTTATCGCCGCGACTTTGGCGAGCAGTTCATCGAGGACGGCCGGATCTTCTTTAGCGAGACCCCTGATCGTTGGAAACTCGCGGCTCGAGCCGCCTTCGACCATGTAGGTGCCGACCGTGAAGGGACTGCCGGCAAAACCGATCAGCGGCACCATGCCGTCGAGTTCGCGGCGAATCGTCCGCACCGCATCGAACACGTAGCCGAGCGAGTCGCTGACGTCCGGCGATGGCAGCTTGCGGATCTCGCTCGCAGACCTCACGGGCCGCTCGAATTTCGGCCCTTCGCCTGCCTCGAAGGAAAGCCCGAGCCCCATCGCATCCGGAATCGTCAGGATGTCCGAGAACAGGATGGCCGCGTCGAGCTTGTAGCGCCGGAGCGGTTGCATCGTGACTTCGCAGGCGAGCTCGGGATTGCGGCACAGGCTCATGAAATCCCCGGCCTGCGCCCGCACTTCGCGATACTCGGGCAGGTAGCGGCCGGCCTGGCGCATGATCCAAAGTGGCGTGCGCGGCACGGGCTTGCAGAGGAGCGCCCGCAGGAGAAGGTCGTTCTTCAGTTCTGTCACGAGAATTGCTCCGCGATGGATGTCTGAATGGCTTCCGCGGCTTCGCGCGGACTGTCGGCGTCACGGATCGGCCGGCCAACAACGATGTAATCGGCACCATTCGAGAACGCCGTTTCGACTGTAACGACGCGCTTCTGGTCCCCGACCGGCCTGTTGTCCACAGGCCGGATGCCGGGCGTGACGACGAGCAGTTTCTCATCGATGAACTGCCTGAGCTGCGGCACCTCGAGCCCCGATGAGATGACACCGTCACAGCCAGCCTCGAGCGCACGATTGGCGCGGGATAACACGAGCGCACTGACGTCACAGTCGAAACCGAGATCGTCGAGATCGCCGCGATCGAGGCTCGTCAGAACCGTAACGCCGAGCACTTTGAGTGTGTCGCCCTTGTTTTCGGCGGCGGCCTCCATGATTGACTGATTACCGTGTACGGTGACGAAACTCGCGCCCCGATCCTTGAGTTGCCGCACAGCCGAGCCGACAGTCGCCGGTATATCGAAAAACTTCAGGTCGCAGAAAACCTTTTTGTCCCGCTCGAGCATCCAGTCGAGCAATTCGAAATAGCCGCCGCTCATCATCAATTCGAGGCCGATCTTGTAGAAGGTGACCGAATCGCCGAGTTCGTCGGCGAGCGACTTCGCCCGATCACAGTCGGGAACGTCCATCGCGAATATCAGGCGGTCTCGGGCGGGAATGTCTTTTGGAGTCACTGGCGATCTCGATTGGAATTCCGGGCGCGAATTCTAACCTGAAAACCGCGCGAGTGGGCACGTGAGATCGGTTGAGGATTTGGTCGCCTGCGGGAGTTTCTGAGCGAGTGGAATAACGGTGTCTATTGCCGAGTGAGGAAAGTGCCGCAGGCGACCAATGACTCAGCGAGAGCGTGTCACAGTCGCGCAGTTTTCAGGTTCCTAGGCCGAGATGCGTTCGTGTTCGGCGAATGCATAGCGATCGGTCATGCCGGCGATGTAGTCGGCCACGACGCGTGCCCGGCTCGCCTCATCGCCGCGTTCAGCCGCGTTCGCGAATTCGGCGGGCATGCGCTGCGGATTGCTCATGAAGGTCGTGAACAGATCTTCAAGCACGACCTGTACCTGACGGGTCATCGCAAGCTTCTGCGCATGGCTGTAAAGGTGCCTCGACAGGAACTGCTTCAGAGACTGGTGTTGGTCTGCAATCTCCTCAGAGAAACCGACCAGGCGCCGGCCGGCGGCCCGGACATCATCGATGGAGCCGGGCGCCGCTGCCTCTATATTGCGTCGCGTCGTCTCGATCAGGTCGGTGACTACGGTGTTGATCATGCGGCGAATGATCTCGTAGATCAGGCGCCTGTCCTCGAGGTCCGGGTAACGCCCGACAACCTCGTTGTGCTGCGCCTCGAATAACGGCTGTTCCCTGAGTTGCTCGAGGCTGATCAGGCCGGCCCGGTAGCCATCGTCAACGTCGTGATTGTTGTAGGCGATGGCATCCGAGATGTCTGCAAGCTGTGCTTCGAGCCCCGGGTGGGTCCGGTCCAGGAATCGCTTGCCGACGTCGCCGAGTTCTGCGGCATTCTTTTTCGAGCAGTGCTTGAGGATGCCTTCGCGAGTCTCGAACATCAGGTTGAGACCTGGAAAATCAGCGTATTTCGCTTCCAGTTCGTCGACAACCCGCAGCGACTGCAGGTTGTGCTCGAATCCGCCATAGTCGCGCATGCAGGCGTTCAGCGTGTCCTGCCCGGCGTGTCCGAATGGCGTATGGCCGAGATCGTGGGCAAGGCAGATCGCTTCTATCAGCGACTCGTTGAGCCCGAGTGCCACAGCGGCCGAGCGCCCGATTTGCGCGACTTCGAGCGAGTGCGTAAGCCGCGTGCGGTACAAATCACCTTCGTGATTGACGAAGACCTGCGTCTTGTAAACCAGGCGCCGAAACGCGGTTGAGTGGATTATGCGGTCGCGGTCGCGCTGATATTCGCCCCGGTACCTGGGGCCGGCTTCGTCATAACGCCGTCCCTTTGACCGTTTCTCGTCCGCGGCGTAGGGCGCGAGCGTGGCGGCATTCATCAGTCGGCCGCCTCCAGGATGCGGTCGAGCAGTTGCTCATCGTAGTCGCTTGTTACATACGCTGCCCCTAGCGAACCGAGCAGGACGAAGCGCATCTGCTTGTCATGCACTTTTTTATCCATGCGCATTGCCGCTAGCATATCCGCGGTAGCGGTCGCCGGCGCAGCAATCGGCAATCCCGCGCGCTCGATCAGCCCGCACAGGCGCTCGATGTCGTTCGGGTCTGTTTTGCTGAGTTTTGCCGCCATGACCATGCCTGCGGCAACGGCTTCCCCGTGCAGCCACTCACCATAGCCCTGACTGCGCTCTATGGCGTGCCCGAAGGTGTGACCGAAGTTTAGGAGTGCGCGCCGACCTGCTTCGCGTTCATCGTCCGCGACAACCTCCGCTTTGATTTCACAGGACCGCTGGATCGCATGGGCAAGCGCTTTCGGATCACGCGTGATCAGGGCCTCGATGTTGTCTTCCAGCCACGCGAAGAACTCAGCGTCGGTAATCGCCCCGTGCTTGATGACCTCGGCAAGGCCGGCCTTGAGCTCGCGGTCCGGCAGTCGATTCAGGGTATCAGTGTCGATCAGCACGAGCCGCGGTTGATGAAATGCACCAATCAGGTTCTTGCCTTTGAGGTGATTAACGCCCGTCTTGCCACCGACCGAACTATCGACCTGCGCCAGCAATGTCGTCGGCACCTGGATGAAATCGACACCTCGCATGTAGCAGGCTGCCGCGAAGCCGGTGATGTCGCCAACCACGCCACCGCCAAGGGCGATTAATGTTGTGTCGCGATTGGCGCCATTGTCGACCAGCTTGTCGAGGATGGCCTCGACCGTCTTCACCGTTTTGAACGCCTCACCATCGGGAAGACTGATCGAGTCGACGTCCTTGCTACCGAGCATTTCCAGCACAGCCGGCAGGTAAAGTGGCGCTACGGTGTCGTTGGTGACGACCAGGCAATCCTTGCCCCGGACGTATCCGGCCAGGTCGAAATTACTGCCGAGCAGCCCACGGCCGATAACGATCGGATAGCTGCGCGGACCGAGCTCGACGGTGAGGGTTCGTGAGTTGGGCATGGTGCGCGTAGGTTACCGCTGCTAGGTACCTGGCACCACTTTTGGAACGTTTGGAACGTTTGGAATGATTGACGAGCGCCGAACATTCCAAACGTTCCAAACGTTCCAAAAGTGGTGCCAGGTACCGTCTATAGCCGTTCGAGAATCTCGTTCGCGACGGCCCGCACCTTGCGGCCGTCAGTCTCGATGGTCAGGTCCGCGATCTCGCGGTACATCGGCTCGCGAATTGCCATCAGCGCCTCGAGTGCGGCATGGGGATCATCGTTGTTGAGCAACGGCCTGTCGCGGCCCTTGCGTGTGCGGGCAAGCTGCTGATCGACCGTCGTATGCAGATAGATGACGAAACCGCGGGCGCCAAGGTGGCTGCGATTTTGCGGGTCGAGAATTGCGCCGCCGCCGGTTGCGAGAACAATGCCATCTCTCTGCGTGAGATCGTCGATAGCTCGAGCCTCCCGTTTGCGAAAGCCCTCTTCACCTTCTTTTTCGAAAATGAAGGATATATCGACCCCGGTTCGCGATTCGATTTCCTCGTCGCTATCCATGAATCCGAGGTGCAACAACCGCGCAAGTTGTCGCCCGACGGCAGACTTACCTGCTCCCATCGGCCCTATCAGGAATATGTTTTGCGGACGTTGCATCAATAATTGGTATCGCGGCCAGGAATTTTGGTGACTGTCACTGTAACTCCAAAGAGAAAGCCAACCCGTAGGTTGGCTTTCAGCTTCCAGATCAGAATCCCGACCTAGTAAATCGTTGAGCCTTCCTCGAGGATACGCGGCGTTACAAAGATCAACAGCTCGGACTTGTCGTTCTTCATCGACTTGTTCCGGAACAGTACACCAAGCCCCGGTATGTCGCCGAGGAATGGTACTTTGTTGACCGTCTCGCGGCGTTCCGTCTCGTAGATACCGCCCAGAACGACCGTCTGGCCGTCTTCGACGAGCACCTGCGTCTCGACCGCGCGTGTATCGATACTCGGCACCGTGCCACCCAAGCCGCCCGTCGAGATAACGTCGCCGACGCTATCCTTGTGGACGCGCAAATCCATGATGATGTTGTTGTCGGGCGTGATCTGCGGTGTAACTTCGAGGCTTAGTACCGCTTTCTTGAACTGCACTGTCGTCGCACCGGACGAAGCTGACTGCTGATACGGAATCTCGACACCCTGCTCGATGCGCGCTTCCTTCTGGTTCGCCGTGATGACGCGTGGCGTCGAAACGATCTCGCCACGGCCCTCAGCTTCCATCGCCGTCAGCTCGAGGTCAACGAGGTAGTCCCTCTCGAGCACTGCCAGCGAGAAGCGGCCGGCCGCTTCCGAAACGGGCACGTTGACGTTATAACGATCGTTGAGTGACGGAACCGCGACAGGCGTAACGGTACCTGTTGTGCCCAGGTTGTCGACAATCGAATTGACCATCGTATTCGTACCTTGGCCGGTGCCCGACGTCACGACCGCGCCGTCACCGCTGCTGTTCTCGTCGTAGGCGGTAAAGCCCAGGCGAACACCCAGATCACGGCTGAAGTCGTCATTGACGACCACGATGCGTGACTCGATCAGCACTTGCTTGATCGGCACGTCGAGCGCGCGAACCATGCGGCGAATGTCCTGTAGCCTTTCGGCCGTATCCTGAACCAGCAGCGTGTTGGTACGGTCGTCGACAGCGATGCTGCCGCGCTCCGACAACATCGCATTGCCGCCCGCCTCCGCGCTGATCAGGTTTGAGAGATCACTGGCCTTGGCGTAATTGACCTGCAGGAACTCAGAGTACATGGGTTCAAGTTCGCTGATAGCATTCCGTGCTTCGAGATCGGCGGTTTCACGCGCGGCGATTTCTTCCGCGGGCGCAACCATGATCACGTTGCCGTTCTGGCGCATGTCCAGGCCCTTGGTCGTCATAACGATGTCCAGTGCCTGGTCCCAGGGAACGTTGCGCAGACGCAGCGT
>Ga0209273_10003287_pt1 | contig 11359 bp, 8 predicted proteins | sample tdAd471_FD_187126 | JGI IMG/M metagenome (GOLD analysis project Ga0209273, IMG submission 187126) | Marine sediment microbial communities from the Atlantic coast under amendment with organic carbon and nitrate - tdAd47.1 (SPAdes)... | ecosystem: Environmental > Aquatic > Marine > Coastal >...
CACGCAAATCCCAGTAGCCGCGAATACCGCTCAGCGCGACGCCGCTTTGGCCAAGCGTAATAGAGAGCTGTTGCGGCGAACCTGCGAACGTCACGGTAACTTCCGCACCTTGAGCCGAAAGCGCATGGGTATCGTAGCTGTCGACGGTGGCGGAGGCCTCCAGGGCCTGGCGGATGATCTCCCATTCCTGGAGCGAATTAAACAGCGCGGTGGCTTCGAGCCGGTGAAGCGCGTCGTATGAAACAAGCGTTCGCGACTTCCACCGCTCTTGAATCTCGCCCGAGAGAAGCGTGATGGAGCTTTGCGCCATCTGCATCAACGCATCTTCATCTGGAGTGGATACAGGTTCGGTGGCGGCACCCGTTACGTCGTCCCCAACCGAAACGGGCAACACGCCAGCGACGCGGGTATCCACGATTTGCCCCACACCGTTTGCTGTGATCTCCGTCATGCGGGCATAGAGCGACGCATCGCCAGTGGGACGCGAAACCAAAATGGCGTGTGCAACGTAGACCGCTTCAACATTATAGCGGCTCGCAAGGAACTGCATGGCGTCCCAATCGCCTCGCACCACGTCTTCGACACTTACAACGGTTGCGTCAGACAAGTCCCCAAGCGGCAAAACCATCGGAACCAATTCGTGGCTTAAATCCATATCGCGCCACGCGCTAGCCCATTCGTTTTCCTCTTCCCAAAGAAGACGGCTGGTTTCGCTTCCTTCGGTTCTTATTTCAAAAACCGGCAGGACCAAGGCTGGTGCCGCTTGGCTTTCGGAAAATGCAATCCCGTCGCTTCTCAAAAGAGAGCGAATGCGATCGGGTCGGAAGGAATACGTAATGTCGGCGAGGTAGCTGTTTTGCGCACCGGCCAGGGTGGAGAACCGTTCGTTCTCCACTTCAAAGCCCACTTGAATGTCCAAAAGCTCATTGAGCTGCGGCCGCGGCAGATAGGGCCAATCCCCGCTTGGGGTCAGCCGCCGCAGCAGAATCTGGAGCGCCTGGGCACGCCCGCGGTCCTGCGCGATAAGGCGTGCTTCTTCGGCAGAAGGCGCCTCAGCCTCCACCGGCACCCCCGCCACGGTGAAAATATCGCCCGCACCCGTTGATTGAGCTGCCACCAGCCCAGGACCAAGGGTCGCCAGCAAAAACGCAAAACCCGCTAAAAACCTAATCATTGCCCTCGACTTCCGGTGGACCGCCCCCGCCACTGCCGGCGCACTATAACCAGGGGATCGGGGCGGCAAAAGGGCGAAGGCGGGCCCATGGTTTCCCTTTCATTGCCCTTTTGGCGGCGATGGCTTATGCGTGTCGCCAAATTCGCCGGGCGGAGATTCTCTTGGGCGCATCATCAGGCAAAAATGGGCTGACCTATGCGGACGCGGGCGTCGATATCGACGCAGGCAATGAGCTTGTCCAGCGCATCAAGCCCCTTGCCAAATCAACCTCTCGTGCAGGGGCCGACAGCGACTTGGGCGGCTTTGGCGGGCTCTTTGATTTGAAGGCCGCCGGGTTCACCGACCCGGTGCTAGTCGCGGCCACCGACGGCGTGGGCACAAAACTCAAAATTGCAATCGAAACCGAAAACGTTTCGACCGTCGGCATCGACCTTGTGGCCATGTGCGTGAATGACCTCATCGTCCAGGGCGCGGAGCCGCTCATGTTCCTCGACTACTTCGCGACAGGCCACCTCGACGTGGACCACGCGGCCCAAGTGGTGGAAGGCATTGCCGAAGGATGCCGACAAGCAGGCTGTGCGCTGATTGGCGGAGAGACCGCCGAGATGCCGGGTCTTTATGCGAAGGGTGATTTTGACCTTGCGGGCTTTGCTGTCGGAGCGGCGGAACGGGGTGCGCTCTTGCCGCGCGATGATATCAAAGCCGGCGATGTGCTGGTTGGCTTGCCTTCTTCTGGCGTTCACTCGAACGGCTTCAGCCTTGTGCGCAAGATCGTTGAGACCGAGGGGCTTTCGTGGGACGCGCCCGCACCGTTCGCCGAAGGTCAAACCTTGGGCGAAGCATTCCTTACGCCCACCAAGATTTATGTGAAAGAAACGCTGCCACTGATCCAAGCAGGACTTGTGAAGGCGCTTTGCCATATTACCGGCGGTGGATTGGCAGAGAACTTGCCGCGCGTCCTACCCGAAGGCATTGGCGCGACCATTGACAAAAGCACATGGGAAATGCCCGCGGTCTTTCAGTGGTTACAAAAGGCTGGCGGCATCGACGATTTAGAACTTCTGCGCACATTTAACTGCGGCATCGGCATGGTGCTGGTGGTGAGCAAGGATGAAGCCGCGCGGCTCGAAATTAAAGGCGCTGTGGTAATCGGTGAACTCACGGATGGCGATGGGGTCACTTTCGTATGAGCTTTTCGCCTGAAAAGCGTATGCGCATTGGCACCCTTCTTTCGGGCGGAGGCTCAAACCTTCCCACAATCTTCGACGCAATGAAGTTGGACGACTGCCCTTTTGAGGTGGTGGTCTGCATATCGAACCGTCCCGGCGCACCCGGCCTCGATAAAGCGCACGCGGCGGACATTCCCGCCATCACTATCGATCACAAGGAATATGACACCCGCGAAGCCTTCGAGGACGAAGTTCAGAAAGCCCTTGAGGAACACAAGGTCGATCTCGTCATTACACCGGGGTTCATGCGTATCCTGACGAATTCTTTCGTAGCGAAGTGGCCTGAGCGGATTATCAATATCCACCCTACATTGCTTCCGGCATTTCCTGGGCTCAAGCCTCATCATCAGGCTCTGGATGCGGGCGTGAAGGTTTCGGGGTGCACTGTGCACTATGCTGTGCCGGATGTGGACGCAGGCCCCATCATTGGGCAAGCGGCGGTGCCCGTGCTTGACGATGACACGCCCGAAACATTGGCTGCGCGGGTGATGGAAGCGGAACTTAGATTATTCCCCGCCTGCCTTAAAGCGGTGGCCGAAGGTCGCGTCTCCATCAAAAAGGGGCGGACGCTTATTGACGTCCACCCCGGAGAATTCGACGAATTTAATCCGGCGCGTTAGCCGACAATTTCATCAGCTGAGAAGAAAAAGCCGATCTCGTCTTTGGCAGTATCAGGGCCGTCGGAGCCGTGGACGGAGTTGCGCTCGATGTTCTCGGCGAACTCAGCGCGGATCGTGCCGGCTGCGGCTTCTTCAGGATTGGTCGCGCCCATTACTTCGCGGTTCTTGGCGATGGCGTTTTCACCTTCGAGCACCTGAACCACCACTGGGCCCGAGGTCATGAACGACACGAGGTCGTTGTAGAAAGGCCGTTCGGCGTGGACGGCATAAAAGCCCTTGACTTGGTCTTCATTCATGTGGATGCGCTTAGAAGCCACCACGCGGAGGCCAGCATCTTCGAGCTTGGCGATGATCTTGCCGGTGAGGTTCCGCGCCGTGGCGTCGGGTTTGACGATAGAAAATGTGCGTTCGAGGGCCATGGGCCGCCTCTCCTTCAGGTATCTTTTATGATTTCGGGGCGGGGTATAACCGCGCCCGTGGTATTGCGCAAGACGCTGTGATAGACAGCCGCACTTTTAAATGAACAGAAGCCATGCTGCACATCAACGACATCACATACCGCATCGGCGACCGGACCTTGTTCAACAAGGCCACGGCAGCCATCAATGCGGGCCATAAGGTGGGGTTTGTGGGGCGGAATGGCTCGGGCAAGTCGACGCTCCTCCGCATCATCCTGGGCGAGATTGGGCCCGAGCTCGGCGGCATCAACGTGCCGCGCCGCACCCGCGTGGGCGCGGTGGCGCAGGAAGCGCCCGGCACCGACGTAAGCCTGCTCAACACCGTGCTTGAAGCCGATACTGAGCGCGAGGAACTTTTGGCCCGGGCGGAGACCGAGACCGACCCAAACGAGATCGCAGAGATCCAAACGCGCCTTGCCGACATCGAAGCCCATTCGGCGCCCGCGCGCGCCGCCACAATCCTTGCGGGGCTTGGTTTCAGTGAAGAAGACCAACAGCGTCCGTGTTCGGAATTTTCCGGCGGTTGGCGCATGCGCGTGGCGCTTGCTGCCGTCCTATTCGCCGAACCCGATCTTCTGCTGCTTGATGAGCCAACGAACTATCTCGACCTTGAAGGCACGCTATGGCTTGAGAGTTACCTAAGGTCGTATCCCTATACGGTCTTGCTGGTGAGCCACGACCGCGACCTTCTCAACAAAGTTGTCGATCACATTCTTCATTTGGAAGATGAAAAGCTCACGCTCTATACGGGCGGCTATGACCAGTTCGAAGCCACGCGCCGCGCGCGGTTAGAGCTGCAAATGGCCATGAAAAAGAAGCAAGAGGCCGAGCGGCGGCACATCCAAAGTTTTGTCGATCGCTTTCGCTACAAAGAATCAAAAGCCCGCCAAGCTCAAAGCCGGATCAAGATGCTCGCCCGCATGCAACCCATCGCGGCCGTCTTGGAACAGCGCGTGGTGCCTTTTAAGTTTCCTCAACCGGACCGCTTGTCGCCGCCGATCATTACTATGGAGCATGCCTCCGTCGGGTATGAGCCGGGCAAGGCGATCCTGCGCGATCTCGATTTGCGCATTGACCAGGACGACGTGATTGCCCTTTTGGGTGCAAACGGGAACGGAAAGTCCACTTTTGCGAAGCTCTTATCCGACCGGCTGAAAGCGGAGACCGGCCGCGTACGCCGCTCGCCGACACTCAAGATCGGTTACTTCGCGCAGCACCAGCTGGACGAGCTAAACGAGCGCTGGACGCCGTATGAGTATTATCAGGACCTGCTACCCGATAAGACCGAGGCCCAACGCCGCGCGCAATTGGGCGCCGTGGGTTTCGGCAAGGAAAAGTCAGACACAGTAATCGCAAATCTTTCAGGCGGCGAAAAAGCGCGGCTGCTTCTAGCGCTCGCGGTGTTTCACAAACCGCACATGCTGATCCTTGATGAGCCCACAAACCACCTGGACGTAGACAGCCGCGAGGCGCTGGTCCAGGCGATCAATGACTATGAAGGCGCGGTGCTGATCATCTCTCACGACCGACACTTGATCGCCACTTGCGCGGATCGTTTGTGGCTTGTGGAACAGGGCGGCGTGCACTCCTTCGAAGGCGACATTGACGATTACCGCGAACACTTGCTCGCGCTGCGGCGCGGCTCGCGCAACCAAAAGCGTCGCAAGGGTGCCGATGATCGTGCTGACGCTCGGCGTGAAAAGGCGGCGCGGCGCGAAGACTTACAACCGCTCAAGGACGAAGTGACAAAATGGGAAGGCGCGATTGCGAAACTCAACGAGCAGATTGAGAAAATCGATGCCGCCCTCGCCGATCAAGTGACATACGCGGGGCCACCGGAACGCGCGAAGAAGCTGAACAAGAAACGCAGCGAGATAGTCAAAATGATTGTGGCAGCCGAAGCGCGCTGGATCGCAGCCAGTGAGGTGTATGATGAGGCGCTAAGCGGTTAGGCTCGCTTCTCCCAACCGCCGGATTTGCCTTGTTCCCAATAGGCAATCTCAAGGCCTTTGGCTTTGGCTTCTTTCCACATATTGCGCGTTTGGTTGAGGGCTTCGGCATCCTTGCCTGAAAACACAATCATCGTGCGCTCAAACGCATCAGCCTTGTCCTCAGTCAGCTCGGTGAATTCCGCGCCGTCCACAACGATCAGCGCCTGCGCGCCATTGGGATTCTCAGTTCCGGTCGTCAGGTAAATGGGTTGGTCTTCCGCGTGGCCGCGCCCTGCACGCCCATGGGCGAGGAAGCTTTCATCCTTGTACGTCCAAAGCCGACCCTCGAGCGCATCAACGCGCGCATCGCTGGATGCACGCACCACGGCGCGCCATCCTTTTTCGAGCGTCTTCTCGAGGAGACCCGGCAAGGTCTCCTCAAGGCCGGTGCGTTCAAGCTGGTAGAACCAGACTTCAGGTTTGCCTTCCGCCATTTAGCGCTTCTTCTTTGCTGCCTTGTGCTTAGTGGTTTTACGTGTCGCTTTCTTGGCGGTCTTTTTTGCGGCCTTGCGCGTCGTCTTCTTGCGCGAACCCTTCTCATAGCCATCGGCAATAAACCGGTCGAGCAACTTCACCCCATAGCCCGTGCCCCATGTGTGGACGGTTGGCTTGGTGTTTGGTCGCCACGCCATGCCCGCGATGTCGAGGTGCGCCCAAGGAATGCCGTTGGTAAAGCGCTTCAAGAATTGCGCTGCGGTAATCGAGCCTGCGCCGCGCACGCCGATGTTTTGCATGTCGGCAATCTTTGAGTTGATCTGGCTGTTGTACTTTGCATTCATGGGCATGCGCCAGACCGGTTCGTCCACGGCATTGCCCGCCACCGAAAGACCCTTGGCAATATCATCGGAGTTCGTAAACAGCCCCGCGTGTTCATGGCCAAGCCCAACGATGATTGCACCCGTAAGCGTTGCCAGATCGATCATGAATTGCGGCTTGAACTTGTCCTGCGTGTACCAAAGCGCATCAGCGAGCACGAGGCGGCCTTCGGCGTCCGTATTGAGCACCGCGATGGTCTGCCCTGACATGGAGGTCACAACATCGCCCGGACGTTGCGCGCCCGTGCCGAGCATGTTCTCAGATAACGCGACCACGCCCACCACATTGGCCTTTGCTTTGCGCTTGGCGAGCGTGTGCATAAGGCCCGTCACGGCAGCCGCGCCGCCCATATCGCCCTTCATGTCTTCCATGCCGCCCGAGGGCTTGATGGAAATGCCGCCCGAATCAAAGCAAAGCCCCTTGCCCACAAAGGCGATGGGATCGGACGCAGGTTTGCCGGATGAGTTCGTATCGCCATTCCATTGCATGACCGCGAGCTGGCTTTCAAAGGCGCTGCCCTGCCCGACGCCCAAAAGCGCACCCATGCCGAGGTCTTTCATTTGCTTTTCGCCAAGCACTTGAACCTTGACGCCCAGCTTTGAAAGCGCCTTGCAGCGTTTCGCAAATTCTTCCGGGTGCAGATGATTAGCGGGCTCATTCACAAGATCACGCGCAAGGAAAACCCCATCAGCAACAGCGCTCAGGTCCGCCCACAGCCGCCCGGCCGTTGCTTTGCTGCCGCAGCCAAATGTGAGCGACGTTCCTTCTTGTTCTTTCTTGCCCTTCTTGCCGTTCTTGGGGTCTTTTTTTGTTTTGTATTTGTCGAACTTGTAGCTGCGCAGGCTCGCACCGAAGGCGGCGTGCGCTGCAAGCTCGTTCGCATCGAGCTTTACGCCCGCCACACGTTCAAAAAGAACCGTTGCATCGCGGCCTGCACCGGTGGAGAGCGATGCGAATGCATTCGCCGCGCTGTCTTCGGTGGTGATCGCGGTGACCTTCGCTGGCGCACCGAGGCCCGCAATCACAATACGGCTGAGCCCAGATGAGGCCGGCGCCAAAACTTCCATAACCGCGCCCGCTTTGCCTTTAAAATTTTTGGCCTCGATCGCGCGGCCAAGAGCGCCACCCAAATCCTTGTCCAACTTGCGGCCCAGTGGGCCCAGCGCTCCGCCTTCATAGGCGGACAGAACCAAAATGCCCGCGCTTGGAAGGCTGGCGGCTTTGAAGCTGATATCCATAGCGTTTCCCCGTATTCTGCGATTTTGTGAGCCGGAAGGAACTCTAATCCGGCGAGTGACGCAAGAGACCGCGCCGCTGACTAGGCGCTTGCGATCTCTCGCATGAATGGCGTGTATGCCTTAAGGTCTCAACCATTACGTTATTATGCCGTTGAGACCGGCGCCGCAGCTTAAGGGCTTTGCGCCCAAAGGCAAATTAGGCGAGACTCCGCGCCGGGGAAGACGTGAATCGGCGGGCAGCCGGAAATTTGGGCATCCATGTCAGGCTCCTTCCATACGGGGAAGGTGCCAGGTGGGGGCAAAACCTGGGCGAAGGGCGGAAATGAAGCGCCTCAGTTGGTACATGTTACGCCAGATGGCGGTACCGATGGTCTTTGCGACCGTCGGTATGACGACCGTTGTGTGGCTCACCTACTCCCTCGACATGATCGACCTCGTGGTCAATCGTGGCCAGTCGGCGCTTGTCTTCGCCAAGCTGTCTATTTTGGTCCTTCCGCTGCTGCTCACAAACATCCTTCCCATCGCGGTTTTCGTGGCCGCTCTTTATGCACTTCACCGATTACGGGAAGATTCTGAGCTCACTGTCATGGGGGCCTCCGGCGTATCGCGCTGGGGCATGATGCGACCGGTAGTTATTTTTGGCACGCTTGTGGCGCTGTTTGCCTATTTGCTCAATCTTTATCTGATGCCGCTCGGCTACCGCACCATGAAGGACATGGTTTTTGAAATCCGTGAAGACATCGCCGGTATTTTGTTGCGTGAAGGCGAATTTGTGACGCCCACCGACAATGTCACCGTCTTCATCGGATCGGCCCCGCCCGGCGGCGATCTTCTCGACCTTATCGTTCAAGACAATCACGACCCTGAGGCCCCGCTTACGTATCTTGCGCGGCGCGGCGCCTTTGTGCGCACGGAAACCGGCCCGCGCCTCGTGATGGAAAACGGAACAATTCTTCGCCGAGACATCACGAGCAACAATGTCACTCTTCTACAGTTCGATAGTTACGTTTTCGACCTATCGCAGTTTATTGAACCGCCACGCGACCATTCACGCGAGTTAAGTGAGCGATATTTGGGCGAGCTTCTTGATCCCAACTTTGAACGCAACTGGGACCGAAGAAACGAATTGCGATTATATGCCGAAGCGCATGACCGGCTTACGAGCCCGCTCTACAACATTGCCCTGGCGCTTATTCCGTTCGTTGCCGTGGCGTGTGGGATCTATAACCGGCGCGGATACGCCGGGCGCATGGCGATTGCCATGGGTGCAGCGCTCGGGGTGCGATTAGCGGGGTTTGGCGTTGCGGGGCTGGCCGCCACCACGCCCAGCCTATCTTCATTGCTATACATAATCCCCATATCAACAATTTTAATATGTATACTGATTATTGGTGATTGGCTGCCCCGTTGGATGACCGATTGGACGCAAAAACCTGACCTCCCCGCGGAGGCAGCGTAGCGCCATGCGAATGTCCTTCACTCTTTCGCTTTATATCGGCCGGTTGTTCCTGGTTCGCACGGGGATCGTGTTGGGCGCGTTTCTGGTGATTTTGTTTCTAGGGGACGCGGTGGAAATGCTGCGCCAGCACGCTTCGCGCGATACGGTCACACCCATCGCGGCCTTGGGGCTGAGTCTGCTAAAGCTCATGAACATCACCGAAAAGGCACTGCCGCTCGCAGTCCTTGTTGGGGCCATGTGGTCCTTTACAGCGCTCAATCGGCAGAAAGAACTCGTTGTGGCTCGCGCGTCCGGCGTTTCGGCCTGGCAGTTTTTAGCACCCGCCGTAGCGCTATCTGTGGTCGCCGGAGCGTTTGTGGTTCTCATCTACAACCCCGTGGCGGCTACCATGTTTTCCCAATACGCCCGGCTCGAAGCGCAATGGCTGCGCGGGCAGACCAGCCAAATCGCCGTCTCGGAAACAGGACTTTGGCTTCGCCAAGCGGAAAGTGGCGATCATGCCGTGCTTCACGCGCTTCGGATCGATGACCGCGGCGACATTCTGCTGGGGCTTGAGGATGTAACCGTTATCGCCTTTGCCGGGGCGAACGTCTTTGACCGCTACATCACTGCCGAATCAGCCCGGCTCGAGGAGCCCTTTTGGCACTTCGAAGATGCCCATGTGACGCCGGCCAATGGTGCCCCTGAGCACCATGAGACCCTCACCCTGCCGACGACCCTGACGCGCGATCAGATCAGGGAAAGCTTTGCCTCGCCGGAAACCCTATCGGTATTCGAGCTTCCCCAGTTCATCGAACAGGCTGAAGAAGCGGGGCTCAGCGCCGCGCGACACAAGGTCCACTGGTACTCAATCCTGGCAACGCCGCTCTTATTTCTGGCCATGGTCATGATCGCGGCGACCTTTTCTTTACGAACCGCGCGGCTCACGGGCTTTGTGGGGCTGGCGGCCGCAGCGGCGGGAACCGGATTTGGGCTCTTTTTCATTGCAGATGTGACCGCTGCCATGGGACAAACAGGCGTTGTGCCTGCCGCACTCGCGGCCTGGGCCCCTACCTTTGTTGCTTTGTTATTCGGCACAACAGCGTTGTTGCACCTGGAGGATGGCTGAGTGCGTTTGATTTCGCTCTTCCGACAATTATTGGTTTTTAGCGCGGGCGCGCTGGCACTTGTTTTTGCCGGCCCTGCCCTGGCTCAGGTGCCCACGACCTTTGAGGACGTGGTGAGCGAGCCTGCCGAACAAGTTCTCTTTGAAGCCGATAATCTTTCCTACGATGCAGACAACGGTATCGTCACCGCCACAGGCAATGTGGAGGCGAATTACGGCGGCAGCATCCTCTTCGCCGATACCGTCACCTACAATGATCGGACAGATGAGGTCTTTGCCGAAGGCGACGTCTCAATCATGCAGCCCTCGGGCGAGGTGCTGTTCGCCGACCGCATTCGCCTTCGCAATGACTTGAGCGAGGGCGTTATCGAATCCATGCGCCTTTTGCTTCAAAACAATGCCCAGCTTGCGGCGGCGCGGGCAACGCGCACTGGTGACAATGTCTCGGAACTTGAGCAAGCCGTGTTCACCTCATGCGAGGAATGCGAATGGGCGGGCGCCCCGCTGTGGCAGATCCGTGCCTTCCGCGTGACGCACGACCAAGAACGTCAACGTATCGTCTACCGCGGTGCCTCGTTTGAGGTCCTTGGAGTGCCGGTTGCGTATCTTCCCTATTTCAGCCACGCCGATCCGACAGTGCAGCGGCAATCAGGAGTGCTGCCGCCATCGCTTGGCAACACGACCGAGCTTGGCAACTTCATCGAAGTGCCGTTCTATTTTGCGCTCGCACCAAACTATGACCTGACGGTCTCGCCTCTCCTGACATCGAGCGAAGGCTTGGTCATGAAGGCCGAATGGCGGCACCTCATGCGTTCGGGCTCTTATGAGCTTGAAGGCAGTGTGACGCGCGCCGCGCGTCGTGACGACAACAATAACGAAATCGGTGGATACCGCATTCGCGGCCACTTGTTCGGTGAAGGCGCGTTCCAGATCGACAACGGCTGGCAATTTGGCTTTCTCGCGGAGCTGGTGACCGACGATACTTATCTTAAGCGGTACGACTTTACTGACCGCGACAGACTGACAAGCAATGTTTACGCACGCCGTTTTGACGGTCGGAACGTCACTAGCCTTGATTCCTATTACTTCATCGGCCTGCGAGAAGACGACGATGCGGGCCAGACGCCGATCGTGCCGTTACTCGCAGATCATCGCCGCGTTCTCGATGAACGCTATTTTGGCGGTCAAGTTGAGGTTAATCTCAACGCCCTTGCGCTCTACCGGACCGAAGGCACTGATACGACGAGGCTTTCCGGCGAAGTGAATTGG
>Ga0209273_10003290_pt1 | contig 11359 bp, 10 predicted proteins | sample tdAd471_FD_187126 | JGI IMG/M metagenome (GOLD analysis project Ga0209273, IMG submission 187126) | Marine sediment microbial communities from the Atlantic coast under amendment with organic carbon and nitrate - tdAd47.1 (SPAdes)... | ecosystem: Environmental > Aquatic > Marine > Coastal >...
CTTACCGGTACGGATCAGCTCAACCACAGCACGCACCAGGCCCTGATAATCCACGCCTGGGTGCACAAAAAAACGGTCATCCTCGGTTGCGAGTATGGCGTCTATCACCGTCTGCGGCAGATCCTGATAGCGAATCGGTGTCCGGCGCTGCTCGCCAAATTCGGCAATCAATTCGCCATCCGTTGTAAAAACCCGTAGCGGAACCTGAAGTTGTACCTCTTTCAGCCGCTCAATAGGGGGCAATTGGGGGGCAATATAGAAATAGGCCGCGGCAACCACCACCACCCCGGCGGTAAAAACCGCAAAACCGGTTGCCAGGATAACTCGTAATATTTTCAGGGAAAGATTCATAAATTTGGTGGGATGTGACCCGGTTCAAATTAAAAAACAAGAGGATTTCTAAACTTCAGTATAAAGCGTCCGATAATTGGAATCGAACCATACGAGGATAAAGAGCTCCGCATTGACAAGCATTTGTTGTTGCTCTCTAATCCATAACAGTATCAAAACACTGCAAGTGCAGTGAATAAAAGGGAAAACACAGTGCAAATCGCGCAACTGTTTACACGGAAAACACCGCCGGTAGTAGGACTGGATATCAGCTCCTCGGCAGTCAAATTACTAGAACTCAGCCGCCATGGGAACCGCTATCGCGTAGAGAGCTATGCCGTGGAGCCGTTGCCACCCAATTCTGTGGTCGAAAAGAATATCACGGACGTTGAGGCGGTGGGTGAAGCCGTGCGGCGCGCCATTAAAAGGGCCGGCGCAAAAACCAGGAACGCGGCCGTTGCCGTCGCCGGTTCATCGGTGATTACCAAGGTCGTTCCCATGCCGAACAGCCTGTCGGATGACGAGTTGCACAGCCAGATCGAGCTGGAAGCCGATCAGTATGTCCCTTATCCACTTGAAGAAGTCAGCCTCGATTTCGAGGTTCTGGGTCAGACAGACAATAATCCTGATACCGTCAATGTACTGCTGGCAGCCTGCCGGACGGAAACCGTCGACATGCGCACCGCGGCCGTCGAAAGCGGTGGTCTGGATACCAAGGTCGTCGACGTCGAAGCCTACGCCACGGAAAATGCATTTCAGCTTCTGCTTGATCAGGTCCCTGACCAGGGCATGGAAAAAACGATTGCCATAATTGACATTGGCGCAACCATGACAACGCTCAACGTGCTGCACGACACCAGCCTGATTTACACCCGAGACCAGGTGTTCGGTGGCAAACAACTCACGGAAGAAATCATGCGCCGCTATGGACTGTCCTATGAAGAAGCCGGCATGGCTAAACGTCAGGGCGGATTACCGGAGAACTACGAACCCGAAGTGCTGGAGCCTTTCAAGGAAGCGATGTGCCAGCAGGTCAGCCGTACCCTGCAGTTTTTCTTCGGTTCCAGCCAGTACAACAGCGTCGACCAGGTCATTCTGGCCGGCGGCAGCGCATCGGTCCCGGGTGTTGCGGAACTCATTCAGGAGCGTCTGGGCATTGAAACAATCATTGCCAACCCGTTCGCTTCCATGTCCCTGTCTTCGCGTGTCAAACCACAGTCTTTGAGTAACGACGCGCCGGCACTGCTGATCGCATGTGGACTGGCAATGAGGAGTTTCGACTAATGGCACACATTAACCTGTTACCCTGGCGCGACGAACTGCGCAAACAGAAACAGCAGCAGTTTGCTGTCGTTGGCGCAGGCGCAGCAATTTTGGGCGCCCTGCTGGTCCTGCTGGCCCACATGCAAATGGAAGGCCTGATCGAAAAACAGAACCAGCGCAACCAGTTCCTGGATAAGGAGATTGCAGAACTGGACACGAAAATCGCCAAAATCAAGGACATGGAAAAAACCAAAAATGCCTTGCTGGCGCGCATGGATATCATCCAGCAGCTGCAGCGCAGCCGCCCGCAAAGCGTGCATCTCATGGATCAGCTGGTCTATACCCTGCCCGATGGCGTGTATCTCAACAAAATCGGCCAGAAAGACCAGGCGCTGACCCTGAGCGGCGTAGCCCAGTCCAATGCACGCGTATCCGCTTACATGCGCAACATTGACAGCTCAAAGTGGATGGCCAAACCAAAACTCGAAGTCATAGAAACCAAGGACAGTGAACGCAGACGCAGTGCTGAATTCGTACTGCGCGCCAATCAGGCGACATCGACCCCGTCCGAGGATACCGGGGAGGAACAAATCTGATGAATCTCTCTGATCTCAACGAACTGGACTTGAACAATATCGCTAACTGGCCACTGCCGGCTCGTATCGCCGTTATCGCAATGGTCTCTGCTGGCGTACTGGGACTGGGCTACTGGCTGGACATCAAAGACCAGCGTATCAGTCTGGAAAAAGCTGAAAACAAGGAATCCGAGCTGCGCCAGACCTTCGAAACCAAGGCCAAGAAAGCCGCCAACCTGGCCGCCTACGAGCAGCAGCTCGAAGAAATGAAGGCATCCTTCGGCGCCATGCTCCGTCAGCTGCCCAACAAGACCGAGGTGGCCGAACTGCTGGTCGATATTTCACAGACCGGTCTGGCCAGCGGCCTCGAATTTGAACTGTTTAAACCGCAAGGCGAAGTTCCCAAGGAGTTCTACGCAGAGCTGCCCATCAGTATTCGCGTTAAAGGTGATTATCACGAGTTCGGCAACTTTGTCAGTGGTGTCGCTGCATTACCCCGCATTGTCACCGTACACGATATCGAGATGGCGCCAGGCAAAGACAGTGGTGAATTAACCATGGAGATGCTCGCCAAGACCTATCGCTATATTGATGAAGTGGAAGAAGGAGGTGCCCAATGATCCGCCGGCACAATACAGCCTGGACCGTTTCTGTCTGTCTGCTGGCTGGCAGCCTGGCAGCCTGCAGCGGCAACAACACGGAAGATCTGCGTTCCTACGTAGAGACTGTGAAATCCCGCCAGCAGGCACGCATCGATCCTCTGCCGGAGTTTGCACCGTTCGAGACCCACCTGTATGAGGCTTCCGGGGAACGCGATCCGTTTACACCGCCAGTCTATTCAGCGCCCAAATCGCAGGTCGCAAAGTCTTCGGGCGGCGGGATTGCACCGATCGATGAACGTGCACGCGAGCCGCTGGAAGCCGAACCGCTGGATAGCCTTCGTATGGTGGGCACACTCGAACGCCAGAGTAACTCGTGGGCCCTGGTACGCATGAGCGACAGCACGATACACCGTGTGAAACCCGGAAACTACATGGGCCAGAACCATGGAAAGATCGTTCAGATTACGGAATCAGAACTTGAACTCACCGAGATCGTACCGGATGGCCTCGGGGGATGGATGGAACGCCAGGCTGCACTGGCACTCAGTGAGTAATGTGGAGATAAAAACGATGAACGCGAAACAGACAAAATGGAACCCTGCGGTACAAGGTGCATCACCCCTTAACCGCCTGATTGGACACGGAATAGTGTTCCTCACCCTGCTTTTTATAGCGAGCGGAGGAAACCGTGTATACGCCGCTGATCCACAACCACTGAATGCACTGCAGGAAATCAGTTTTGCCGGTCTGCCCGGTGATCAGGTGCAGATTACACTCAAACTCAACCAGCCTGCCTCGATTCCTGCGAGTTTTACCATCGATAACCCGGCACGCATCGCTTTCGATCTTCCCGCCACCAAAAGTGAGCTGGCAAAACGCTCACAGGCAATCGGTATCGGTCCTGCCAAGAGCATTACTGCGGTGGAAGTTAAAGGCCGTACCCGCGTAGTTATGAATCTGTTTGAAATGGTGCCTTACGAAACCCGCGCCGACGGAGACAAGATTATTGTTGTACTCGGCGGCAGCGGGACGACGACCACCAGTGCTCCTGCGCCAGCCAGCACTCCTGCTGCTGCGCCCGCCGGTTCTGCACAACGCGCAGTCACCGATGTCGATTTCCGCCGAGGCGATCAGGGAGAAGGCCGCGTCATAATCACCCTGTCTGATCCGTCCATTCCGGTAGACATGCGCCAGGAAGCGGGCAAAATCGTGCTTGACCTGGAAAATACCAGCCTGCCGGAAACTTTGCAGAGGCGCCTGGACGTCACCGACTTCGCGACACCGGTGAAAATGATCGATACAGAATCCAGGGGTGGCGGTATACGCATGAAAATCTCCGCTATCGGTCCATACGATCATCTGGCCTACCAGTCGGACAATCAGTTCACCGTCGAGATTCGCGAGACTACCAAGGCAGAGAAAGAAGAACGCCGCAAACAGGAGTTCGGTTATACCGGTGAACGCCTGTCCCTCAACTTCCAGGATATCGAAGTTCGTTCAGTGCTGCAGCTGCTGGCCGACTTCACCGGCACCAACATCGTGGTCAGTGACACGGTCGGCGGAAACCTGACCCTGCGTATGCAGAACGTACCCTGGGACCAGGCTCTGGATATCGTGCTCAAGACCAAGGGTCTCGCCAAGCGTGAAAACGGCAATGTCATGCTGATCGCGCCGAGTGAAGAGATCGCAGCGCGCGAAAAGCTGGAACTCGAGTCACAGCGACAGATCGAGGAACTGGCCCCCCTGTACTCTGACTTTATTCAGATAAACTACGCCAAAGCGACCGAACTCGCCGAACTTCTGAAGAGCGAAGACAGTTCGCTGATGTCGGAACGTGGCAAGGTGACAACGGACGAGCGCACCAATACCCTGCTGATCCAGGATACCGCGGAAAAACTGGAAGAAATCCGCCGCATGGTAGCCCTGCTGGATATCCCGGTCCGTCAGGTCCTGATCGAATCGCGTATCGTGATAGCGAACAATGATTTCTCGCGCGATCTGGGTGTGAGATTCGGTGCCAGCGCTAACTCCACCAATGGCGACCGCTTCATTGTCGGCGGCGGTACCCAGCCGGGTAATACCAATTTCGGCTTTACCCCCGGTTTTGAAGTGCCGGCTGGCAGCGGCAACGATGGGCTGCTGGTTAACCTTCCGGTAGCCAATCCATCCGGTTCGCTGGGGCTGGCGCTCGGCAAGGTCGGCAGCAGCCTCATCCAGCTGGAACTGAGCGCCATGCAGCTGGAAGACCGCGGTGAAGTCATCTCCAGCCCGAGGGTCATTACCTCGAACCAGCAGGAAGCATCCATCCAGCAGGGTGTGGAAATACCCTATCAGGAAGCGACCTCCAGTGGTGCAACGTCCATCAGCTTCAAGGAGGCGGTGCTGGAACTGAAAGTCACCCCGCAGATCACACCGGATGACAATATCATCATGGATCTGAAAGTAAGCAAGGATAATGTGGGTGAAATCTTCTTCGGTGTTCCCAGCGTCGATACCCGCAACGTACGCACCCGGGTTCTGGTGGAAAACGGTGAAACCCTGGTTCTGGGCGGCATCTACGAACAGGAAAAGGGTAAACAGGTCGAACGCATCCCCTTCTTCGGCTCACTGCCCGGCGTTGGCTGGCTGTTCAAGACGGAAGCCAAAACAGACCAGAAACAGGAACTGCTGATTTTCGTAACACCTAAAATCATCAAGCAGGGTATGGCTGCCGTGAATTACTAGCTAGAACTTGTACCGCAAGGCGGTTTCTGGCAAAACTGCCCGACATGGAAAATATGTCGGGCAGTTTTTTTTTGGTCGGACCGATGGGGGCCGGCAAGTCCACCATCGGGCGCCAGCTGGCGCGTTGCCTTAAACTGAAATTCATCGACAGCGACAGGGAAATCGAAATCCGTACCGGCGTCGATATTCCGCTGATCTTTGAACTGGAAGGAGAATCGGGATTCCGCAAAAGGGAGCGGAAAGTGATCGACGAACTGACCGCAAAGCCGGGGACTATTCTGGCAACGGGCGGCGGTGTCGTCATGGATAAACTCAACAGACAACATCTTGCCTCACGAGGCCGTGTCATTTATTTACACACCTCGGTTGATCAACAACTTCAGCGCACAGCGCATGACCGCAACCGGCCGCTGTTACAGACCGCAAACCCAAAGCAGAAACTCGAGGAATTAACCGAAATCCGTGATCCGCTGTATCGAGAGATTGCTGACTGGGTTATTGAAACCGATGGCTGCCGGGTACGCGACGTCGTTCAGCAGATTGTTCAGAAAATTGAACAATCCTGATGAAAAGCGATGGGGTAACTTTGGCCTCGCCCCCGAATGGCACTTACCTAATCTCATCCCCTGTGAATAGCCATGAAAAAACCCGAAGGCATGGAAATTTTTTCGTTTATTTCCGTGTATTCCGTGGCTGAATGCAAAGCTGTTTGATCCGGGAAAGATACCTGTGAGCTTAACTAAGCGCCATTGGCCTCCGCCCCGGAATTCGATTATTCTACGACCTGTTATGAGGAAAACCCTGGAACTTGATCTCGGCGAGCGCAGTTACCCCATCCATATAGGACCAGGGCTGATATCACAGTCTGAACTGTACCGGCCACATATCCGTGGCCGCCAGCTTATGCTGGTCAGCAATGAAACTGTCGCCCCGCTCTATCTGCCAACGGTGCGCGAGGCTCTGACCGGCTACCAGCTTGAGCAGGTCATTCTTCCTGATGGGGAAGAATTCAAAACCCTGGCAATCCTCAAGCGGATTTTTGACGCCTTGCTGGAAAAACGCTTCAACCGCAGCTGTTGCCTGGTCGCTCTGGGTGGCGGTGTTATTGGCGACATGACGGGCTTTGCCGCGGCAAGCTACCAGCGCGGGGTCGACTTCATCCAGATTCCGACCACCTTACTGGCGCAGGTGGATTCTTCGGTGGGTGGCAAAACCGGCGTCAACCACGCGCTCGGTAAGAACATGATTGGCGCCTTCCACCAGCCGCGCTGCGTGCTGGCAGACACCAGCACCCTGGATACACTCGATGACAGGCAGCTGTCAGCCGGTCTCGCGGAAATCATCAAATATGGCTTGATCGAGGATGTCGGTTTTTTTGGCTGGCTGGAGCAAAACATGGATCGGCTGCTGGCCCGCGACACTGAGGCGCTAATTTATGCTATCGAACGATCCTGCCAGTGCAAAGCGGATATCGTCGCTGCCGATGAACACGAGCGCGGCAAACGCGCACTGCTTAACCTTGGACATACCTTTGGTCATGCCATAGAAACCGGTATGGGTTATGGCTGCTGGCTGCACGGAGAAGCGGTGGCCGCCGGCATGGCCATGGCCGCAGACCTGTCGGCACGCCACGGCTGGCTATCAGACGCCGACGTCCAACGCATACGAACCCTGCTGGCTCGGGCAAAACTTCCTGTTGCGGCACCGAAGGAAATGAGTCGCGAGCGGTTTCTGGATTTGATGGCCGTTGACAAAAAGGCCCTGGACGGTGGTCTGAGGCTGGTCTTGATGAACGGCATAGGCCAGTCAAAAATCTGCGGCGATTTTGAACCGCGGCTGCTTGAGCAGACGCTCAACCCCGAGTTACCTCTGACCGGTTCATGAATAGCGAATCCGGCGAAGCGATTTTCAGCACCAGGCCTGCGCCTTATGCCGCTGCTGATGCCATTTCCCGGGGGCGGCGCTATGCAGAGCCGTCGCCAACTTACCGCAGCGAGTTTCAGCGTGATCGGGACCGGATCATCCATGCCGCCGCCTTTCGACGGCTCGAATACAAGACCCAGGTATTCGTCAATCATGAAGGTGACCTGTTTCGTACCCGTCTGACACATTCGATCGAAGTTGCGCAGATCGCACGCTCCATTGCCCGCGCCCTGCAGCTTAATGAAGACCTGACCGAGGCTATCGCCCTGGCCCACGACCTTGGCCACACGCCCTTCGGTCACGCAGGCCAGGACGCCCTTAACGCGTGCATGAAGGAATTCGGTGGCTTCGAACACAACCTGCAATCCCTGCGTGTGGTGGACGAACTGGAAGAAAAGTACGCGGACTTTCCGGGTTTGAACCTGACCTTTGAAACCCGCGAAGGCATCCTCAAACACTGCTCCGGCAAAAATGCCCTGGAACTCGGTGAACTGGGCGAACGTTTTCTTAAAAAACAGCAACCCAGTCTGGAGGCACAACTCACCAACCTGGCCGATGAAATCGCTTACAACAGTCATGACGTAGACGATGGCCTGCGTGCCGAATTGATACATATTGACCAGCTAAATGAAATAGCGCTGTTTCACCAGCAATATCAAGAGGTAAAACAACGCTATCCGGATTTATCACAGCGTCGGACCATCCATGAAGTGGTGCGCAGACTAATCAACTGCCAGGCGGTTGATCTGATTCAGACCAGCAACCAGCAGCTGAAACAGTTTTGCCCTGCCGACCTGGAATCTGTTCGCCGGCAGCCGCAACCGCTGATCACGTTCAGCGACTCGATGCGCAAACTTAACCACGAACTTAAACGTTTTTTACGCAACCATCTGTACCGCCACTACCGGGTACACCGTATGAGCGCAAAGGCCATGCGCGTGATTCGTGACCTGTTTGACGCCTTTTTTAACGATCCCCGCCTGATGCCGGAAGAATCCCAGCAGAGGGTAGCGGAACTCACGGATCAGGCCGGTACAATGGGGCAGGCGCGTGCCGTCGCCGACTATATCGCCGGCATGACCGATCGATATGCCATCAAGGAACATGCGCGGGTTTATAATCCAGAAAAACTGACTTGATGCCGACTCTGCCACCAGAACACACATGCGTATCTACATGCAAATTCCTCCCAGCGATGCCGGGCCACCGAAATTTTACCACCTGCACCTCCAGGAGGACCTGCTGGAAGGCTGGACACTGGTGCGGGAATGGGGCTTTCAGGGTTCGGGGGGGCGCATGGTGCGTGATCACTATCCCGACCGCGAGAGCGCAGAACAGGCAATGCTGTCGCTGCGTGATGCACAATTGAGAAAAGGATATCAAGTCGTGTTTATGCAGGCCCAGACATGAGCAGTGCTGAATCATTGCAATCCGCAGCAACCGACTACCTGGAAACGTTTTCGCTGCGCTGTGAGCCCTTCGCAGATCGCATCGACAATCGCTTCTTTTATGCCGGCACAACGCTGATGCAACGCCTCGACCTGCTCACCCACCTGACACAGTTCGGTGACTCCGTGGTTCTCGTCTCGGGTCCGCCCGGCAGCGGCAAAACCACCCTGCTCAGCCGTTTTATCGGACAGACCAATAACCAGTGGCGACTGTGCCTGATAGACGCAGCAGATGACTTCAGCCAGTTTCCCGATCGACTGGCGGATACACTCGGCGGCGGCTCGTTCTCCAGCGACCAGGAACTGCTCACCGAGTGGGAAAATCACACCGACAGCTCCCAATTGCTTGTCATTCTGATCGATAACACCGAACAACTGGATGAATCCGCCCTTGACCGGCTTTGTGCGCTGCTCGGTCAGGCTTCGACAGATCGAATACGCATCATCCTGTTCGGTATCCCGGAGGCACAACAACGGCTCAAGCAGACGTTTGAACAAAAGGCAGTAAGCTGCTCAACCCAGCGCCTGGAGATGCCGCGTCTGAACGAGGAAGAAACGTCCGCCTATCTGATGTACCGGCTGGCAGTTGCCGGCTACAGTGGTGAAAGTCCGTTTACAGCCACCGAAGTACGCGCCATGTGCAAGGCGGCAGATGGCCGCCCGGCAGGCCTCAACCGGCTGGCTGACCAGGCGCTGCTGGAACGCCAGGCACGAACCAACAGCAAACGCCTGAGCCCGGTCATCGGTAAACGGAAAGGCAATGCACTGGCCTGGGGAATTGCCTCCCTCGGCGTCCTGTCGGTAGCGATTTACATGGGTTGGCAGCGATTCTATCCCCCATCAGGCGATGCACAGCAACCACGCAGCCAACAGCGGCCACCGGAAGAACAACCTCTGGCACTACCTGTGCCATCCCCGTTGTCAACACCCGTGCAACGTTCCAGAGCGGTGAAATCGCCCGCACAAGCCACACCTCCCGCAATTGCAGCGGCGGCGGAGTCAGGCGGGATCGAAGCCAGTCTGGAATCCCGGCAAGCCCCCCCTGCCGGGCCGTCCCTGCCTGACTCTGCAGCACGATCCGGGCCGGTGATCCGTAAAGACGAAATCGCTGCAGTCATTCCGGAACCCGCAGAAACTGCCGCACCCGACGATGACGCGCAGGGAAAAGCAGCACCGCCCCTAGCGCCAGTAGAGCAACCGCCTGCCTTTGAACCCGCCAGCCTGGAAACCGTAAACGCGAAAAAACCGGTAACGCCCGTCAATACGGCTGTGCAAACGGCTGCGGTCGAACCGGTCCAGGCGAAACCGACACTCCCCCATCGGGAGTCCTGGCTGCTGGAACAACCCGAAGCGTTTTTCAGTCTGCAACTGGTGGGATCGCGGAACGAAAAATCGATCGCTGACTATATTCGACGCCATAAACTTGACGAACGTCAAGCCGCTTACTACCGGGGCCACTACCGGGGCGCTGCCTGGTATGTCCTGATGTACGGTGTCTACCCAACCAAATCGGCCGCCCTCGACGGACGAGACGCACTGCCTGCCAAAATCCGCCAGGCCAAGCCCTGGCTGCGCAGCCTCAAATCCGTGCATGCCTCAATTCGCGAGGCACGCTAGTCGACCAGCCGGGTTAACCGGCCTGCACCAGGTTGCCACAAGAAAAGCAAGGTTTAAAACCTAAAACACTGGCTAAAAACCCGCTTCTCCATTATTCTTTCCGGCCCTAATTTTAGCGAAGGGTTTTCCTCCATCCCTCCCGTGAGGGCTTGTGTTGTGCGCGTTTAACGCCACAAAACCTTTTGAATTCTATATGTTATAGAGGTCGGATATGAGTCACGGGGCATTCCCGAAAAAGCAGGGCCTGTATGATCCCTGCAACGAGCACGATGCCTGCGGGGTCGGCTTCGTCGCTCATATCAAAGGTGTGCAGAGTCACGCGATTGTGCGTCAAGGCCTGCAGATTCTGGAAAACCTGACCCATCGCGGCGCCGTCGGCGCTGATCCTCTGGCGGGTGATGGTGCCGGCATCCTGCTGCAAATACCCGACGCCTTCCTGCGTGAAGAGACTGCAGCACTCGGAATTGAACTGCCGGCTCCCGGCCATTACGCAGTCGGCACGATTTTCCTGCCCCAGCAGCACCAGACCCGCGCTGAAATTGAAGCACTGATCGAACGTATCACCGAGGAGGAGAATCAGCTGGCGCTCGGTTGGCGCGATGTACCCACCGACAACAGCGGCCTGGGTCAGAGCGTCAAAGCGGTTGAGCCGGTGGTTCGCCAGCTGTTCATCAGCTGTGGCGAAGCCTGCCCGACGCAGGATGAATTCGAGCGCAGGCTTTTCATCATCCGCAAACGGATCGAACGCCAGGTCCGCGCATCCGACTGGGAAGGTCGGGAAAATTTCTACATTCCCTCGCTGTCCAGCCGCACCCTGCTTTACAAAGGTATGCTGCTGGCGAATCAGGTTGACGCCTATTACCAGGACCTGAAAGAT
>Ga0209273_10003291_pt1 | contig 11352 bp, 10 predicted proteins | sample tdAd471_FD_187126 | JGI IMG/M metagenome (GOLD analysis project Ga0209273, IMG submission 187126) | Marine sediment microbial communities from the Atlantic coast under amendment with organic carbon and nitrate - tdAd47.1 (SPAdes)... | ecosystem: Environmental > Aquatic > Marine > Coastal >...
CATGCTAATGGGATATTGGGTAGCCATATCTTCGAGAGAAGGATCCTGAAAGATAACATAAGGAGGAATGCCTTTTACTTTAGCTTCTCTGCGGCGCAAATCCTTCAACAACTTCATTAGATTGGCATCTAATACTGCTGTTTTCCGTACAGGCTCCGCAGCATCCATCGTTTCTATTTCATAATCGTGATTGAGCGGAACTTCCATGGTATAAGGATCGGCCAAATAGGCATGCCCTTTCTCCGTCATTTTCAATAAACCGTAGGTCTCAATATCTTTATAAACTAAATCATTGAGTAAGGCCTGGCGGAAGATCGAACTCCAAAAGTTCTGGTCCTTGTCCTTACCTACGGCAAAAAGGCTACGCTGATCGAATCGATAATCCTTAATCTCTTTGGTCTCACGCCCCAGCATGAAATCGATCAAAATCTTTATACCGTAGTTTTCATCTAATTGTATAATGGCTTTCAAGGCATTGACCACCGCGTCTTTAACTTCAATTTTCTCTTTAGGAAAGCGGCAGTTATCACACATACTTTCACATCGAGAATCATCATAAGTCTCTCCGAAATAGTGCAATAAGAAGCGGCGGCGGCAACTGGTCGTTTCGGCATAGGCCATCACTTCTTGCATCAATTGCGCGCCCATTTCTCTTTCAGCTACTGGCTTATCCCGTAGGAATTTTTCTAGTTTTAAAATATCGGCATAAGAGTAAAAGGCGATACAACTACCATCCAGGCCGTCTCTACCTGCACGACCTGTTTCCTGGTAATAATTTTCTATACTCTTGGGGATATCATAATGAATCACAAAACGAACATCAGGCTTATCAATCCCCATACCAAAGGCGATGGTAGCCACAATCACGTCCAGCTCTTCCATCAAGAAGTCATCCTGGGTTTTGCTCCTCGTTTTGGCATCCAATCCCGCATGATAAGGAGAAGCTTTGATATCATTTACCCGTAGTACTTGTGCAATGGACTCCGCTGATTTCCGGCTCTGCACATATATAATTCCAGATTGATCGGGAATCCCCTTAATAATCTGGATAATACTTTTTAAGGTTTGTTCTTTTTTGCCTTTAGGGCGTATCTCGTAGTACAAATTCTCTCTGTTGAAAGAAGAGATAAAAGTACTTTGCGCGTCCATATCAAGGTTTTTCAGAATATCTGATTGCACCTTGGGCGTGGCTGTAGCGGTCAAAGCGATAACGGGAATACCCTCTCCGATGGCGTCCAACATCGCTCGAATTCGGCGATATTCAGGTCGAAAATCATGCCCCCACTCAGAAATACAATGGGCTTCATCAACGGCAACAAAAGATATATTTACTTGCCGGAAGAATTCTATATTTTCGTCTTTGGTTAGGGTTTCGGGAGCAATAAAGAGGAGCTTCGTTTTTCCATCGGTAATATCTTGCTTGACCTGTTTCATTTGAGCTTTGGTCAAAGAAGAGTTGAGAAAATGCGCTACTTCGTCTCGCTGTGAATAACCACGAATGGAATCCACTTGATTTTTCATTAAGGCTATCAGGGGAGAAATAATGATAGCTGTCCCTTCGAGCATGAGTGCAGGCAATTGGTAACACAAAGACTTTCCGCCACCGGTAGGCATAATCACAAAGGTGTTCTTTCCGGCCAATATGCTTTTAATAATTGCTTCCTGGTTACCTTTGAATTTATCGAACCCAAAGTACTGTCCTAGGGCCTCATGCAAACTTTCTTTCGTCGCTGTCATGGCTAACATTTGAACATTTAGTTTTTTGCTTACTTTATTCCGTTAATATCCAATAATATCCAACAAAAGCATTGACTGCTTTAGACCAGAATGAAGAATGAAATATCGGAAAGGCGAAGCTGTTTCGAAAATGTTTTGGCAATCTGATTTTTTACCAAAATTTAAATTAGGGACGATGGGTTTGGCTACCTTAAATTTATTAAAAACACCTGACAAAAAGAACCTTAGCGCTCTTTTTTTTAGCCTAACAAGTGGTAGATAGTAGCTGCATTCACCGCCGTAGTGGGCGATAGTAAGTTTGGGTGAACAAAGTTTCTTAACCTGTTTACTATTCCTATCTTGGTCCATTAATCACACGTATTTTCAAGAATGTCTTCTGCGTAAGACTTTTCTCTATTTTCTAATTGGGTCTATATCTGATGCAAAAAAAAATTATAGTCCAACAGGCTTTTTTCAAAAAGCTTCCAAAAATACAAAAAAACATTGTGAATTCCGATGCCCTAATCGTTAAAACTGCCCGCGAAACACTTGATATTGAGGCACAATGCCTCCAAGGACTACAACAAAGTATCGACAAAGATTTTGTTGCTTGCGTTAATGCTATTTTTAGTTCTCCTGGACGGCTAGTCGTTACGGGAATTGGAAAGAGTGCTTTGATCGCTCAAAAAATCGTCGCGACGCTCAATTCTACCGGTACGCCTGCCCTTTTCATGCATGCAGCAGATGCTATTCATGGAGACCTTGGCATGGTTCGCCCCCATGATATAGTCCTGTGCTTATCAAAAAGTGGGGAGACCGCCGAAATAAAAGTATTGGTTCCTTTAGTACGGAATCTCGGAAATCCGATTATTGGAATGGTCACCAAGCGGAAATCCTATTTAGGCCAACAGGCGACATTTGTCCTCCACACGCCTATCGCTAAAGAAGCGGATCCCAACAACCTCGCCCCTACAACTAGTACTACTGCTCAACTGGCAATGGGCGATGCACTAGCCACCTCCCTCCTGGCTTTAAGGGGTTTTACGCCAAAAGACTTCGCACAGTTTCATCCTGGAGGAGCATTAGGCAAACAACTGTATTTGCGCGTATCAGATATTTACCCAAATAATGAAAAACCAGCGGTTAAACCTACCGATAGCCTACGACAAACAATCCTCGAAATGACGGCCAAATGCCTAGGTGCAACAGCCGTTCTGGATGAGCAACAACAGTTGCTGGGAATTATTACAGATGGTGATTTACGAAGGATGCTGGAGGAGACACCTGATTTGAGCCAACTCAAAGCAGCAGACCTGATGAGTTCCAATCCAAAAACAATTGATCAAGGTGCGTTGGCTGTAAATGCACTTGATATACTGCGGCAAAATAGTATTACGCAATTGGTCGTAACAGAAGGGCGGCAATACTTGGGAATGATTCATCTCCACAACTTGGTCAAGGAAGGATTGATTTGAGGTGGGAAATGGGAAGTGGGAAATGGGAGTGGGAAGTGGGAAGTGGGAAGTGGGAAGTGGGAATAAGGTATTTTTCCGTGTCAGAAGTCAGGATATAGACTTCAGAAGTTTGCCTCGCTACATCCGAGAAAACTTCTGAAGTCTTTCTGCTAAATCTTATTTCTCTAAACCTGGAGATCGCTCCAAGAATTCATTGTATAAACGAATGTGGCGGCTGTCTAATGGTATATTCCAGCCATCAATAAACAGGTGTTTCACCTGGGTCTTCGTTTCAAAAGGATCGCCATCCGTAACAAACAAGGTGGCGCTTTTTCCCTTCTCTAATGAACCTAATCGATCAGCTACCCCCATTATCTCAGCGGGTACAATGGTAACGGCCTTCAAGGCAGCTTCCTTGCCCATACCATAAGCAGCAGCAAAACCGGCATTGAAAGGTAAATTCCTAACGTTTTCAGTATCATTCGATCGAATGGCTACTTTAACACCCGCTTTATGCATTTTCCCAGGATTGGCATAAGGGGTATCATAACGATCGGAAGCACGGGTGGGCATGCTCAACATTGGGCCAGTAATGACGGGGATCTTGGCCTCAGCCAATTGATCCGCAACACGCCATCCCTCGGCTACGCCAGTAAAAATGGCGTTTATTTTGCGCTTTTTTACCCATTTAATGGCTGATTCAATGGAACTAGCTTGATTGACCTCCAATAAGACCGGTATTTCTCCTCGGTAAGCAGGTAACATAGCTTCCATTTCGGGGTTGTAGTCTAAGCTACTTGCCGACTGGGTGCCAGCCATGGAATCCAAGCGATGATAAAGCGCCAATTGGTCCCACATGTCATTGATCTTCTTGAGCTGCTTATCTTCATCTTTTTTGCGTTGCTCATCGGTGCGACTGTCCCGACGGCCTCGCCGGCCTGAGCTGGGGTAGTTCATGACTATCCCCTTAAAACCGGCATACATTTGATCGGGTGTATACCCTACCAAATTGATCAAGGCAGCTGTACCTGGTACTGTTCCGCCTACAGGTACGACTAAGGCTGTAGTCACGCCCTCAACTCGGGTAACAGGAATAGCCGTCGCATTAGGATTGACTGCTGTTAATGCCTGCATTTGAGGGATAATATCACCCAATTCATTGGCATCTGCGGTCAAGGAAACTGAACTTACTTCAACCAAACCCAGCTGGGTGCCGGCATCGATCAAGCCCGGATAAACGAATAAACCACTACAGTCTACTACTTTGGCATCGGGTGGAATAGCGACATTAGGCCCGATGGCTGAAATATTACCATTTTCGACAACAAGCGTTCCTTTAACCGTCCCTTTTGTCACCGTTTCGATGGTCGCATTCGTCAGTGCGTAAGTGCCCTGGCTGGGCTTACTCACTTGTTGGCTATACCCTGTCAATGCTATACTAAGTAGCAAAAGGGAAAGCGAAAAAGTTTTTATAATGAATTTCATTTGAATTACTTTAAATTGAATAATTACCTCCTGCAACTAGAACAGGATCAATCCTATTTCCCTTGGAATAATTGCTCAAATACACCATCCATGCAATTATCATACTCCTCTTTTTCCATATAGAAGGCAGGAAAAGATTCTTCTGGATTTATATTTATTCGCATATCATTGGGGTCATTATTCACATCAAATCGTACCAAGCCATCAACGATAGTCATTTGCGGGATAGCATATACAGATAATGGATGCCCTTTGAAGATGGCAACATCTCCATCCTTCCCTACTTCCAATGAACCGATCCGTTCTTCAACTCCCAATTGCTTAGCAGGGTTGATCGTAATCAATGCCAAGGCTTCATCATCAGTCAAAGAACCGTAGCGTTGCGTTTTGCCCGCTTCGTGGAACAAATGACGGATCAACTCTCCTGAGTCGGAATTGATAGAGGTTACTACGCCATTCTTGGTTAAGATTGACGCATTATAGGCCGTCGAATAGTATACTTCAAACTTGTAAGCCCACCAGTCGGCAAATACCGAAGCGCCCGCTCCAAATTCAGCCAGCTCTGGTGCTACTTTAAAGCCTTCATTTACGTGCTGAAAACAAAGTTTTTTAATGCCAAAATCTTTACACACATTCATCAACATAAGAATCTCATCGGCCCGATAAGAGTGGCAATGAATGATGATATCTCCTGTCAGAATATCTGCTAGGGTCTGCATTCGGTAGTTGTAGGTAGGAGCAACCGCCTTAGGGTTTGTATTTTTCTCATTATTGTACTTCTCCCAAGCTTGCATATAGGCACGTGCTTCCGAAAAACCCTTTCTGAATACTTGTTCCACACCCATACGTGTACGAGGCTGAATTCCTCTGCCTTCACCATGCACGCGCATAGGGTTCTCTCCTAAGGCAAATTTTATGGTTCGAGGAGCCCCCACCATACGAAGGTCTTCTGGATTGAAAGAACCATAGTGGTGTTTAATGGTTTCACATTGCCCACCAATGGCGTTGGCAGAGCCATGCATGGCATGAGAAGTAGTCACCCCACCAGCTAGTGCGCGATAGATACCGACATCAAGCGGATCAATCGCATCGCCAGTAAACACTTCCGCCGTAATTGGGTTGGTTGCTTCATTTACGGCATCAATACCGATATGTGAATGGGCATCGATAATACCGGGCATGACATGCATACCTGTCGCATCAACCTCTTTGGCCCCAGAAGGCGTACGGAGATTCTGGCCAATACGTGTAATTTTGCCATTCTGGATCAATACGTCTGTATTTTCCAAAATGCCCTTTGTGATCGTTATTACGGTACCGTTTTTAATGATCACGTCACCTTTGTCCACTTGTGCCATTAGCACAACAGTGAGCAAGGTCATTATGATAGTATTGATTATTTTTTTCATATTTCTTATGATCGAATTTTTTATTTAGTAGTGCTGAAACCATCAAGTTTCGCCCTTACTTATCAGGATTGGGAATGCGTTCTCCTTCCATATCAAAAGTTCCAAACTGCCCTGCGGAAACCGTTCCTTCGAGACTATCTCCGTCAAATACCAAACTGTATTCCACAGTGACCATTTGGCCTCCGCCATCGATATCAATACTAAAACTTAGTGTATTCCCTTCCAAATCTGCCGACTCAATCTTGCTGTTGCTTCCCATTGCTTCATTGGTAATGGTACCTGATATATCGCCGCCATTGTCTACCAATTCTAGGATTCCTTCCATATTCTGGCCCATTGCCTCAAAGTTATAAGACCACTTTCCGGCTACTTTCACCTTAGCAGTGGGGTCACCTTTCTTTGCTGGTTTTTTAACCTCATACTCGTATTTATGCCCATCCACAAATACATAGCGAACATTAGATTTTTCTTCGAAATAAGGTTTATCAGTAATGACCAGATTAGCTATTTTCCCTTGCTCAACCGATCCCAACGCATCTGATACACCTAGCATTTTGGCAGGAATAGTAGTCAATGCCGCTAAGGCTGCATTTTCACTCAGTCCATTTTCGATCATTTTCCGAAGGTTCCCGCGCACATCCTTGCTCTTGACATCTAAGGTTGAGAAGCCAAAAAGCACACCCGCTTTTTCCAAGGTGGCGGCTTGGGTGAAGTGTTTTTTCATCTCTTCATCTCTCCGTTTTTCCAAAGCTGCTTTTTCGGCTTTAAAAGGATCATTCTTTTTTCCCGCTTTTTCTTCTTTCCCCTTCGACTTCTTATCCTTTTTACCTTCCTCTTTAGCACTGGGTAAATCCATAGAAATTAAGACCGGGATATTCTTTTTGCTGAGTTCATCCGCAATGTGCCAGCCCTGCTTGAGTTCGGCCAATACCACGTCAAAGCCAAATTCTTTTTGAAGGGACAAAACACGGTAAGCTGATTTCACATCACTAGCCTTGAAGAAGACAGATTGCGTCTTATCTATGATCGGATAAAAAGCCTGTAAGGCTGGGTCATAATTAGGCCGCGTCATCCCCTTTGAGCTGGCAGCATAAGTTTTCTCATGTGCCTTGGCCAATTCTGCTTGCTTATACATTTCACGCCACTTGGCAATCACAGCGATTACAGTAGCAGGATATACTCTCCGGGCGCCAGTCAACTGGGCAAACAAAGCTGACTTATCCTGGAGTACCATCTGACTGGCATTGTCCCCATGCAACATCATGAGCGCTGCTTGGCCAGGCAACATTTGTCCCTCCGGCACCACATGTGCTGCCGTAAAGCCAAGGGCTCGCATACCGGCAATAGATTTTTCTTTGACATCAAATACAGTCGTCAACAGTCGTTCAGGGGTGATACCTGCCAGGTCATTGGGAGGAGAACCTGGGTCTTTGACTTGAGGTCCTTGTTGGCGATTGCCACCGCCGCCGCCACCTCGTCCTTGCGCAGGTTCTGCTTTAGGAATTCCTGTATGAGATAAGCCTTCGATAAATCCTGCATAGATATACATGGAATCTGCCTTGACAATTTCGGCATCGAAGGGAATATTAACATTCTTACCGATGGCTTGAATTAAACCATCTTTGATCACGATGGTGGTTTTTTCCATCACTTTGCCTGGTTGAGTAACGACTGTCGCTCCCGTTAAGGCATAGGTTCGAGTAACTGGTTTGAGATCACTACTATTGGATTGTGCCCAGCCAAGGTTAGGCAATACCAATAAAGCGAAAATCACCAGTAGTGTTGGGTGTTTTTTCATACTGTACAATTGATAATTTAATTAGAGCTTAGAAATTATAGTTTATCGCTTCCTGTTAAGTAATGCTCAAATAATAACTATCCCATTTTGCGCGGATATTTTGCTCCCCAACTTCTTCAAAATCCCGATAATTATCGGGACGCCATAGCCCTGCTATGTCTACGTTTTTTGAATCGTTGGAAACCAAAATCTCTCACTCAAATTCGGGAATTTATTAATTGCCCATTACTAAATGAACTTTATTCAAAGAATAATCCGATACCTATCATAAATAGACATCATGAATAATTGCTTTTTTCCAAAATTGCTCAAGAATCTTTAATTATGGTTATATGGAGTCTGCTGTATAAATAAAAGAGGAGTTCCTGTATTGCTGAAGTTCAAATTTAACAAAATACATTAACATTGTATTCTCTGAGTATGTTAAAGAAGGTTCACCTACAAAAGCGCCCATTCCACCGACTATAATTGTGCATTTGAGCCGTGGCGGATACCTTGCTGTCATTATTGATTCACCTGCAAAATATTTGCCATGAAAAAGATAAGCTTTTTATTCGTTGGTTTGATGTTGTTTTTGCCATCTTGTATTCCTTCTCTACATCCCTTGTATACCCCTGACACGCTTGTCTTCGAGCCTGCTTTACTGGGTACCTGGGAAAATGATGATGATCCTTTCATTTTTAAGAAATTAGGAGATAAGGCTTACCTGATGGAAACAAAAGAGGAAAGTGGCGCCAAAGGGGAGCGATATAAGGTTCATTTGGTTAAATTAGGGGAGCATTACTTCTTAGATTTTTATGCGTATGCTGACAATGATTTCTTATCAGACGATGAGGGCTACGGGGTAGCCGCAAAGGTTCGTACGCATACTTTCGCCAAAGTAAAATGGGAAAACAATCAACTCGAAATCCGGCATTTTGCTGAAAATGAATGGCTGGAACAGCTTTTTGAACAGCGTAGAATCCGTATTAAGCATGAGGTTCTTGAAGATGGGACGATCATCCTCACTGCCGGCCCTAGAGAATTACAAAAATTTTTCCTTAAATATGCTGATGATCCCAATGCTTTCACTGAATCATTGGTGTGGCAAAGAGTATTATGATAAACCAACTTAAGCATAAAATAGAGCAGTTTTTCCAAAACAAGCTGGTGCAACACCTCTTGTTTTGGGCTTTATCTTTCTACGCCCTATTCAGGCTTTTTTTTACCGACAAGAAATACCTTGAGACAGATATCATTTATACTTTTTTGTTCCATATCAGTTTATTTTTTGTGGTCTACCTTAATCTTAAATGGCTCTTCCCTCGTTTTTTCCATCAGAAGAAATACATCTCATATGCCTTAGGCTTTTTGCTGGTATGGATACTCGGCACGATCCTCAACCACCTTACTTTTCAATACCTGGCCGATTGGCTATTCAATGGCTATTATTTTATTTCCTATTATGAATGGAGAGATATTCTAGAATTCACTTTTAGTTATCTGATCCTGAGCAGCCTGCTGCATTTATCAAAATCTTGGTTTGAATTAAATGAAAAGACAAAAGCCATCCATCGACTAGAACGCGAAAAACTTGACGCCGAATTACAAAGTCTGAAAGCACAAATCAATCCTCATTTTCTTTTCAATAGCTTAAACAACCTCTATTCACTGTCTTTGGATACGGATGAGCGGTTACCAGCCTATCTGCTCCGGCTCTCAGATAACCTCCGGTATATGTTGTATGAGTGTAGCGATGAATGGGTATCCCTAGCAAAGGAATTGCAATACATCCAAAATTATGTCGACTTCCAGCGTTTGCGAGCCCCAGCTAGAGCAGATATTCAATATGAGGTAAAAGGCGAGCTTCAAGAACAACTTATTGCCCCCTTACTTTTTATTCACTTTATTGAGAATGCCTTCAAGTTTGGACTAAAAGGCAGTAATGAAAAAACATTTACCCATATTAAATTTCAAATCGAAGCGAAATCTTTATCTTTTCAAGTGAGCAATAGCAAGGGTAAGGTCGTTTCAACGCCTATGGCCCACAGCGGTATAGGCTTGGAAAACACAAAAAAACGACTACAGTTACTATACCCCGAGCGGCATAAACTACGTATAACGGAAGATGAGCATCGCTTTGATGTATTCCTAGACATTACACTTTGAGTATGAAGATCACTTGTATTATCGTCGATGATGAACCGCTAGCGATACGAGTATTAGAAAAATACATCGCCACGATCCCCTATTTGCAGCTCATACAAAGTTTTGATAACCCTTTGGCCGCCATGCGGTTGTTACAACAAACCCGTATTGACCTCATTTTTTTGGATATTAATATGCCAGAGCTTTCCGGTATTAACCTGGTCAAAGCGCTCCGGCAACCTCCATTAATTGTTTTCACGACCGCCTTTCCCCAGCATGCGGTCCAAGGCTTTGAATTGGATGCCATCGATTACCTCGTCAAACCGTTTTCCGTTGAGCGTTTCCTAAAAGCGATCCAAAAGGTGGGGCTATACCTAGAAAAGGCTCCAACAAAAAACACGGTCACCACCCACTTAACGATCAGAGCTGACCGAAAACTTTATCGAGTCCCCTTTGAAGATATCCTTTACTGCCAAGCCTATGGCGATTACGTTAAGGTGATCACCAGCGACAAACCATTACTCCCCAAAACTACCCTTTCGAAGCTCAGTGAGCAACTCCCCCAGAATCTATTTATTCGTATTCATCGCTCCTATCTTATTGCCTGGAACCAGGTAAAGTACCTGGAAGGGAATCAAGTAAAAATCGCAGATACCCTGATACCGATCGGACAGCAGTACAAAGACCAACTCTTAGCGCGCCTATCCTAAACACCAGAAGTTCCCAACTTTATTCCATTTAATACGGACTCCTACCCCATTTCTATCTGGAAAAATCATATAATTTCCATAGCATATTTCGAAACCTATGCTATTAATCGCTACTATAGCGCGAAAAATTTTATTTTGGGGTGGCATATCGGTTTCCTTCGTCTTTAACCGTCGGTAACCCATGCTGATTTTGATTAAAACCAACTTAAACATGTCTGATAATCAACGAAAAGCTTACTGGAAAGAGAATCTTCGGTACCTGTACATTCTGCTCGCCATTTGGTTTGTCGTATCCTACGGGTTTGGCATTTTATTAGTCGACCAATTAAACGAAATACGGATTGGAGGCGCAAAACTAGGTTTTTGGTTTGCCCAGCAAGGCTCCATCTACACGTTCGTAGTGTTGATTTTCTACTACGCCAGAAAAATGGCTGCGCTGGACATTGAGTTCGGTGTGGAAGAAGACTAGGAGGGGCCGCTATGGATCTGCAAACACTCAGCTATTTGTTCGTGGGCGCAACCTTTGCCCTGTATCTTGGGATTGCGTTCTGGGCCCGGGCCGGATCAACCAGGGATTTCTATATAGCCGGTGGCGGCGTGCATCCTGTCGCCAACGGTATGGCCACCGCCGCTGACTGGATGTCAGCCGCGTC
>Ga0209273_10003292_pt1 | contig 11350 bp, 7 predicted proteins | sample tdAd471_FD_187126 | JGI IMG/M metagenome (GOLD analysis project Ga0209273, IMG submission 187126) | Marine sediment microbial communities from the Atlantic coast under amendment with organic carbon and nitrate - tdAd47.1 (SPAdes)... | ecosystem: Environmental > Aquatic > Marine > Coastal >...
TCGCGAAGCGCCCGAACAGTATCTGTGGATGCACCGCTACTGGAAGAGCCGCCCTCGCCACGAGCGGACCGGTGCCCCGTTCCCCGACCGCCTCCGCGAAAAGATCCGTTCGCTTCCGTGGATGACGGATGAGGACCTCGCCCGGATCGAGGAGCGGAGCGCGATCGACGCCGAGGAATACGCCCGGAGCGGGCGGCCTCGGAGATAGCGTTGCAGGGATCCGGCCGGTCCCGGATACTGCCGGTCCCGATCTACACCAGCCCCGGAAAGGCACGAGTGGCGAGCGCACGCAGCATTCTTCTGGTCAAGGTTCTCGATGAGGAGGACGGCGAAGCCTCCGGCTCGGCGGCGCTGCGCACGGTATCGCTGGGGCGTCTGGAAGAGGTGCAGAACCTGCTCAAGCAGTTCAACTGCTCGGGCGACGGTTCGCCGGCGGCCTCAAACGTTGTCTACGGACCGGGGGTCGTGCTGCAGATGCCGATGGCCGATCGCGACGACCCGGTGAACCAGATCCTGGTCAGCCTGGTCGAGGACAGCGTGGCGTGGCCGGTGCTGACCCGTATCTGCCGGGTGCTGGGCTGGAAAATGATGGACCCGAGCAGCGGACGCACGTTCGGCTGAAGGGATGCCAGATTTTCGCGTGGACCCGTGGGTCTCGCGCGTACCATAGATCGCGATGGAACACACCTCGTCGGCAACCGATCTCGTGGTCCGATCCGCGCTCTCGGCCAACATCGACGCGATGCTGGCTGCCGAACAGGTCTGCGAACAAGTGCTCGACCCGTCGTCGCACCCCGGACAGGGCGAACTGCGCGGATCGGAGATCGACCTCGCGCTCGTGTGCGTCGGCGGTGATCACGCGACGCAGGCTTCCCGCATCTACGAGTTCGTCACCGAGCACCTCAACCCGGGCCTGACGCTCGGCGTCACCGCTCAAGGCGTCATCGGTGACGATGTGGAACTGGAGAACGCGCCGGGCGTTTCGGTTCTCTGCGCGTCGCTTCCGGGCACTCACTTGCAAGGGTTCACTTACCGCCAATTGCCGCACGCGACCCCGGGTGATCGCGAGTCTCTGGAATCGCTCGCGACGGAGATCGGTGCGGAAGCCGATTCGCGCGGTGTGCTTTTCTTCGGCGATCCGTTCAGCGTGCCAGCGGGTCCGATGACCGAGGGCATTTCCTCGCTGCCGCGGGTGGTTCCCGGCCTCAAGCGATTACCGGTGATGGGCGGGATGGCCTCGGCGGGCAAGGTGCCGGGGCAGAACATCATCACGCTCAACGACCACGCGATGCGCACCGGTGGCGCCGGCGTGATGATCCGGGGCAACCTGACCGTGGACAGCCTCGTCAGCCAGGGTTGTCGCCCGATCGGCCAAGCGATGGTCGTCACCGAAGCAAAGCGGAATGTGGTGCAGAAACTCGGTGGACGCCCGGCGATCGAGGTGATCCGCGAGATGGTCGATGCCCTGCCGCAGGAAGACCGGGGCCTTGTCTCCGGCGGGCTGTTCATCGGTCGAGTGGTCAACGAGTACAAGGACCGTTTCGGGCGCGGCGACTTCCTGATTCGGGCGGTGCTCGGGGTCGATCAGGGCTCCGGCGCGATCGCCGTTGGCGATTCGCTCCGCGTCGGCCAGACCGTTCAGTTTCATCTGCGCGACGCGACGACCGCTCGAGAGGATCTCGAACTGCTCCTGGAGGCCCAGCAGTTGCTCGGTCCGGCGGCCGGCGGGTTGCTGTGCACCTGCAGCGGTCGCGGCCGCCGGATGTTCGACGAGGAGAACCACGACGCGGCACTCATCAGCCGTGCGCTCGGTCGTCAGGCGGATCCGGTCGGGCAAACCCCCATGCCGATGGGTGGTTTTTTCGCCGCCGGCGAGATCGGGCCGATCGGTGATCGATCCTTCGTCCACGGGCACACAGCGTCACTGACGCTGTTCCGACCCCTGCGAGAGTCCTTCGATCAGGCAGGCTGAGGCTGTTTCGGCAGGATTCCCGTCAATCTGAGCGCGTTCATCGTCCGATATCTCCTGTAGAGCGCCCTCGCGTGGGGTGTTGTTGTGCGCACGGAAAGGCCCCCTGCCGATGCCCCGAAACCGCCTCGGACATCTGGTTCCGCCGCTGATCGCGTCCGCGGCACTGGCGTGCCTCGCCGGCACGGCGATCGGGCAGTCCGATCGGCCGAGTGCCGCGAACCGCTTGGTCAAGGTCTGGGATTTTGAGGATCGGGTGATCAACGGCTTCATCGCCGATTTCCCGCAGGACTGGTTCAGCGGCAACCCGGCTCCGCCGCAGCCAGAGCGACCGGGCTTCCCCTTCTGGAACAAGCCCGGCTTCTCGAGCGAGCACGCCGCGAGCGGTGAATCCTGCGTCGTGCTCCCGACCAAGGGCGGATCCACCTCGGTCCGGCTGGCGCGATCGGCGCTGGTGGTCATGCCTGGCAGCGACTATCTGGTCACCGCTCGAGTTCGGACGGACGGACTCGTCCACGCGCGGGCTCGGATCACCACGCGCTATGTCCGCTCAACAGTCGAGATCAACCCGCGGACCGGTGATCGAACGACGGGCTATGTCCCGATTGACGAGACCACCGTGGAGTCGAGTCTGATTCTCTCGGAGGGTGAGTGGACGCCGATTCAACTGCGTGTCGATGCCCACCCCGAGGCGGAATTCCTCGAGATCGAACTGCTGCTGCTCCAGCCGGAGCAGTTTCTGACGGAACTCCGCGACGCCCCGGTGGCTGAGCAGGCTCAGCCACCGAACCCGGCGCTCGTGCCGCCAGCGCGTGATGGCCGGCTCATCCACGAGGTGATCCGTGAGGATCGGTCCGGGTCGGCCAGCTTCGACACGGTGGCCGTGTACCAGATGCCGCGTCTGGAACTCCGCACGACAGTCGCGGGCAACTACATCGTTGCCCCTCAGAAGCCCGAACTCGTGCTGCAGGTCTTCGACCTGACAGGTGAGCCGCTAAGGGCGGAACTCTCTGTCTACGATCTCGACGGGAACGTGATCGCGTCGGACTCGTTCCGCGGCACGGACCTCAGCGCACCGGTGACCTGGGTACCGCCCATCACCGAGTACGGCTGGTACCGCGCGGCGCTCGATGTCGAAAGCGATCAGGGCCTGGTCGCTCAGGCCTTCACGCAGTTTGTCTACCTCTCGCCGGAAGGCCCACTCGATCGCGAGGAGATCCGGCGGTTCGGCGTGATTGCCGAAACGCTCACGCGTGAGCAGTTGCCTTTGCTCGCGACGGTGGTCCGGGCGCTCAGAACCGGCTCGATCTGGATCGATATCTGGGGCGATGACGAATTGGGTGCGTCGACGGGGGCGCGTCGGTTCGGCGGCAGCCCGTCGGAGTTCGAAACCGCGATCGATCGCCTTCTGGAAGCGCGTCAGGATGTCACATTCGTGCTCGGCTCCGTGCCCGAAGGCGTGGCGCGGACCGCCGGCGTCGACGAGGGCGCGACCCTTGAGTTGTTCCGGCGTGACGCTGAGATATGGGCACCGTCTTTGGAGCCGCTGCTTACCCGATTCGGCGAACGAGTTGTCCGCTGGCAGATCGGCCCGACCGGGTCGGATGACGCGTTCTGGTCCGAACAGCTCGACCCAACACTCGACCAGATCACGGGCGTGCTGGAGCGGCTCGTGCCGCGACCGGCGGTGGTCGTCCCCTGGGATGCCACACAGGCGGTCGATGACCGGCTCCGGATCGTCGAAAGCTCCGCGGACTCCGAGCGACTGACCATCGAACTCTCGCAGCGCGTCCCGACGACAGCGATCGAGGAGCTGGCGGCGTTCTGGCCGGCTGACGACGGGACTACGCTGGTGATCGAGACTCCGAGGCGTGAGGTCTTCGGACGACGGGCCATCGCGATCGACCTCACGAAACGGGGCGCTCTCGCCTGGTTCGCGGGCGTGCCGAGACTGGCCATCTACGAGCCCTGGGTTTGGCGCGAACCACGGTCGGCTGCGGAGCACTACGACGGGCTCATGCCCTACGACGGGCAGTGGCTGCCCGAGATCGAATCGGTGGTATGGCGAACACTCTCGCAGACGCTCGCGGTCCAGGAGCCGGCCGGCGAGTTCCAGACGGTCGACGGCGTTCGCGTGCTCATCGGGCGTCCGCGCGGCGCGGCTCGCAGCGGCGGCGTGCTCGTCGCCTGGAACGACTTTGCCAAGACCGAGGACGCGATGATCCGGGCGTATCTGGCCGAAGGCCCCGTGCGGGTAACCGACCCCTTCGGGAATCAGCGTGTGGTCGAGCCCGTTGACGGACTGCACCAGATCCAGCTGGGGCAGATGCCGCTGCTGATCGAGGGGGTGAACGCCGACCTCGCGCTGATGCGCGCCGGGATGCGGATCGCGCCCCGCGATGTGCCCTCGCGCGCCATGGTCCACCAGCTGGAACTCGTCCTGAAGAACCCGTACCCCGGCGGGATAAGCGGGCGCGTGCGCCTGATCGACCCGGAGCGTTGGGGCTTCACGCCGCGGGTCATTCCGTTCTCAGCCCGGCGCGGCGAGGAGATCCGGCTACCGTTCACGATCGAACTCGGCCTCGGCGAGGAAGCCGGCACACGACCGATCGAAGCGGAACTCGAACTCGTGGCGGACCGTGAGTATCCGGTCATGCGCGTGCCGCTGCTGATCGATCTCGGGCTTGAGTCCGTCGAACTGAACCCCGCGTACCGATTCGCGCCGGGCCAGGACGGGCAACTCACAACCCTCATCGTCGAGGCGCTCGTGACGAACACATCGCAGGATGTGATCTCACTGGAGGCGATCGCACTGGCGCCCGGTTTCCAGAGCCAGACCGCGCCCATCAGCTCGCTCGAACCGGGTGATTCGGTGGTCAAGCGGTTCGTGTTCTTCGACGCCGCGGACGCGCTCCGGGGCGAGTGGGTGCGTGTAAGCGTCCGTGAGCAGGCCGGGAGCGGGCGGCTCAACCGGACTCTGGAGATCCGCTGAACCCACGCGTTCCTGTAGCGTTACAGCAACTTGAGAGCAGCCAACCGGTGTCGCATCTGTAGCGCCGTGTCGCCATCGTGGTCGATGCGGAACGCCTGCCAGCCGAGCCTCCGAGCCCCGTCGATGTTCTCGGCGAGATCGTCGAAAAAGACGATCTCGGGTCCGCTCGCCTTGAGGCGGCGCTCGGCTTCGCGGTAGATGCGCTCTTCCGGCTTCACCGCGTTGAGTTCGTGCGAGACGAGATGAGTGTTGAGCTTCCGGATCGCTTCCACACGCCAGCGCCCGTCCTTCTCGGCTTTCAGATCCTGCCAGTGGCTGTGATTGGTGTTGCTGAGGCAGGCCGTGCGAACGCCGTCGAGGGCGTTCAGCTCGTCGATGAGCTGCTCGACACCCGGGTACGGGTCGAACACCCACGCGCGGTGGATGGCTTCGATCTCGTCGGGCTCGTAGAGCCCTTCGCTATGCTCGGCGATGCGCCGGAAGTACGCCCGGCAGTCGATCCGGCCGATCTGGTAGGCGTCGGACAGTTCGCGCCGACCGCTCTGCAGATCCGGTGCCTCAAACGTGTCATGGCCTCGGACATCGATGCCGGCGGCGGCGCAGGCTTCCGCCCAGGTGCGCGCGATGCGAACGACGACGCCGCCGAGATCGAAGCAGACCACCTTGATTCGGACCGGGGAATCCATCTGCCGTTGAGTCATCCGTCGGTGTCCTCGGTTTCATCGATCGCTTCTGCGCTGGGATCGAAACTCAAGGACTGACGGCACTCGATCCGGTCCGACTTGAGCAGTTCACGGACGAGCATGGTCGCGAACGAGCCGGCCGGGAGGTCGAAGGCGCAGCGGATGAAGTGGCCGTTCTCGTCCACACCACCCTCCACCTCGGGATCGGTCACCAGGGTGCGCAGCGGCCTGCGCGTCCCGGCGACGGACTCACCCAGCGTCTTCACCACTCTCTCGAGGGCTTCCATCGGGACGCCTTCTTTCTCGAACTCCTCGCGCTCGACCTCGGCGCTCTTCCCGTCGCAGAGCATGGTCCTGATGCCGAACATCGGCCCGGTCGGGCTGATCTCGCGCCGCTTGATGCGCTCCGGCGTTTCGGGGTCGGCAGCCGTTGCGTCGTCCACGCGGAACATGGCGTGGTTGTCGTGCTTGAACGCGATGTCTCCCGGACGCAGCATCGTCAGCGCCGAACCCGGATCTTCGGACTCTGCGTGCTCGGACAGGCGCCGAGCGAGGACGCGGTTGAAGATTGCGCTCTGCCAGGCGGTGACCCAGAAGACGCGCTGCATCTGGGCCACGGCCTGCACGGCGTCGGCGGGATTGCGCCCTTTCTCCAGCGCTCTCAGGGCCGCGATCTCGGTGCGCTGCGCCGCGGGCATGGCTTCTCGCGCACCGGCGTAGTCTCCCCGCGCGTACGCCTCTCGCGCGACCCGGTTGAGATTCGGCATGTTCGGGTCCGGCCCCAGGAGCAGATCGAGCAGGGCCTCGAATTCGCGCTGGAGGTAGAGCCGGCCCAATTCGTGGTTGCGCCGGCGGGTCCCGAATCGTTGGTGACCGTAGAAGTTCGGCATGCCGCGTGCGCTGAGGAACTGGAGGATGCGATGGGCATCGGCAACGCGCCTCGCGTCTGTCTCGCGGATCCAGACCGAGAAGCGGTTGCCGAGCAGGTGGCCCCGCCGCAGTTTGTTTGTGTGCAGGTCGGCCCAGAGCACACCGACACGATCGTGCTGGAGCATCGGGAAGTCTTCCGGACGTCGGCCGGGCATGTGGACGCTGATCACCTGCCGGGTGATCGCGTTCTTGTCCTTCATGCCGGCGTAACCGATGTCGCGATGGTTGACCTTGAAATGATCCGAGACCACGCGGATCAGACCCGATGTCGACAGGCCCCGCTTCTCGACGAACAGGTAGATGTGCTCACCCTCGCCGCAGGGTTCGTACCGGGGCAGTTCTTCGACGAGGAACTCCTCATCGCGCTGCTTGATGCACCCCGGGATCGGCTCGACGGGCGCGGTCAGGAAGGGTGCCCACGACAGCGCGGTCCCGTCCGCGTGCTTGGAAAGCGGGGGTGGTTGTGACGAGCCTTCGGTCATGACCGCGCAGTGTAGGACACCCGACCTGTCAGAGGTCGCTCATCGCCGAATCGATCACCGACTCCTCGACGAAGATCGGGATCTCCGCAGCGACCGCGAGCGCGATGGCATCCGAAGGGCGGCTGTCGATCTCCATGATCCGGTCGTCGTCGGTATGAATGATGAGCAGGGCAAAGAAGGTGTGATCGTTGAGGTCGTTGATCCGGACTTCCTTGATCGTCCCTCCGAAGGCGTCGATGATCGACATCATCAGTTCGTGTGTGAGCGGGCGTTTCAGTTCGATGCCCTGAAGGCGCCGCTTGATCGCTTCGGCCTCGACGACACCGATCAAGATCGGGAACGTCCGCTCGCCGTCGACCTCGAGCAACTCGATCACATTCAGATCGTGCTGATCCGCGATCAGGATACGGGACAACTCCATGCGAACGGCCATCGCAGCCCACCTCCGGGGGTCACTGCATCGTGACCGGCGCACCGCCCAGAGTCAACGCCCCGCGCTCCGAAATCTGCGGGTTTGGCGACACCGAACTCAGTCGGCGAGGGATGGGCCGCTGCGAGATCGACGGAACGACACCCACATCCGAAACAGCCCCAGCAGCCCGACCGGCTTCGCACCGTCACGACGGCGCCCCGCGCCGATCCGGTACAGCAAAGACCACTGACGGAACAGCGTCCGGTACATGAACCCGATCGACCGCTGCGGGTCGTACAGGTTGGTCGATTCCGAAAGCGTGCCGTTGCACTCGATGATGCTGATGTTCCGGCCGGCCTGAAAATCGCCTTCGCTGGGGCAACGGACATCCAATCGCCCGAAATCGATCCGCCCGCCGGGATCGCGGTAGCTCTGCATCGCGCGCTCCGCCCACGCCTGGAGCTCGGGCGTGATCAGATCCGCGCCGTCGAGGAACATGGTGCCTTGGGCGTGGTTGCCCGCCTTGGCGAGGCGATAGGTCTCGCCCTTGCGGAGCACGAGATCGCGGTTCGCCTCGTGGCGTTTCTGAAAGACTCGGCCCTGCATCCGGTAGCGCGGGTGCTTCCAGATGAGCTGCTCGAGCGTCGATTCGCCATCCCCCTCGACGACCGGGAACTCCTTGCGCGTGATCGAGAAAATGAAGCCGGGGCGATCGTCCATGGGCGCGTCCGTCGCCGAGTCCATGTCGCGCGCCCAGAGTAGCCCGAACTCGCACGGGCCGGGGTCGTAGCGCTGTGCGACGATCATGCCGTCGGCCTGCTCGAAATACTCGATCGCGCGGTCCTTGTTCTCGACCACCCGAACACCGAAGCCCCGCTGGCCGGCATCGGGTTTGAGAACGATCGGGAAGCCGCCGAGTCCGGTGGAGGGGTCTTCGATCGCCTCGACCAGCGATTGAGCCCGAAGCCGAGCGACTTCCTGATCGCTGAGCGACTCATCATCAACGGGCTGGATGCGAACCGCCTCCAGGACGGGCGCACCGCCCGCGGCAAACCCCTCAACAATCCGCGACTTCGCCTCGCCAACCACGCCGCCGCCGTTGGGGATCCCGGGGTTGGCGCACGTGAACACGGTCATCGACCGGTGACGGATCGCGAGCATCGGGAGCCAGACGAGCATCGGCGCGTAGAAGATCCAAACGGGCCAGAACTCCGGCTGGACGAATCGCTGGATGCCAGCCCTCAGACGGGCTCGGCCGATCTCGGTTGCTTCGAGTGAAGCGACTCGCAGCAGGGCAACGAGAACGACGAACGCCGCGAGGATGGCCCACGGCCCGTGGAAAATGGTCTCGAAGAAGCCCAGCAGCTTCGGGCCGATCAGGGCGGTCAGTACCAGCAGCGTCGGGGTCCAGATGCCAACGGCGATGGTCACCCAGAACAGGAACTTCCTGTTGTGGCCGGGAACGATTCCTGCCGCGATGTACATCGGAAGGCGGGTACCGGGGAGCATGCGCGAGAGAAAAACCGCTTTGGCCGTGTGACGACCGAGCACGCGTCCCCAGTGTTCCAACTGCTGCTCGCTGATGAGCCGCTTGAAGAGCGGGACGCGCAGCAGGCGCGTGCCTCCGAATCGTCCGAGGGCCCACAGCCCGTAGTCACCGAGGACGATGCCGAGGAAACAGCCGAGGAGGGCCACGCCGTAGTCGATCTGGCCGGTCACGAGGAGCAGGCCGACCGCGATGACCGTGAGGTCTTCGCTGATGAACGTACCGAGGATGATCAGAAGGACCATCGCCCACCACGCTGTCATCCCGGGGTCGATCTCGTAGCCGCCGATGGTTGTCGGCTTGCGCGGCGGGACGGGGGCGAAGTCGGCGACGCCTTCGAGGACGGTTCTGCCCGGCTCATCGTGACGCGTCAGGAACGAATCGAGCGCGTGGAGCATGATCTCCATATCGAGATCGTCGGTGCCGTAGGGAATGATGCCCGAGGTGTGACCGCCGTTCATGACGACCAGTCGTGAGGCGGGGAACAGCTCGTGATGCAGTTCCGAAGTCTTGGCGGGCACGAGCATGTCGTCGCGCCCCTGCAGGATCAGCGTGGGAGTCTCCAGTTCGGGCACGATCGCGCTGATCTCACGCTGGTCGGTGTCCGAGAAATCACGGATAAACGCGTGACGAAACGAGCGCGGGGCCAGCAGGCCAAAGTGCGGGATGAGTTCCGGGACACCCATGACCACCGCGTACCCCACGCCGTACTTGAAGTGCTCGAACGCGTAGCTGCCGCTGCCCTCGCCCTCCTGCACACCGGTCGCGGCGATCATCTCGATCGAGGCGACGCGCTCCGGCTCGAGTTCGGCCATCCAGATCGCGACCGCGCCGCCGAACGACCACCCGCCGATATGGGCCCGCTCGATGCCGAGTTTTTTCATCGTCGCGAGGGCAACATGAGCGTTCGCCTTGGCGGAGAAACTCGGCGGGTACTTTCCCGAGCCGCCGTAGCCGGGCCGGTCGATGGCGTACACGACGCGCCCCGTTTCCGCGATGCGCGGGGCGAGCCACTTGAAATCGAGCCCCGCGTATGCGGGCGGGCTGCCGTGCAGCAAGAGGATCGGGAGCTTGGAAGCGTCGGGCTGTTCCGGATCCCAGCGGATAACGGAGACGGCGTAGTCGGCTTCGGCGCCGACCGGGCCGTTCTTGTCCATCGGGGTGATCCGCACCGTCTGGCGCACCGCATCGGAAGGCGTCCACGGCTGCAGGAACGGATAGGTCGGGTCAAAAATCGCGATCACGAGGTGCGAAAGCACCAGCAGGATCAGGTAGATCCGGGTCCACTTGCGCCTCCACAACCCCATCAGAACCCGGCGCGGATGCCACTTCGGATCGGCCGGCGTGCCACCGGCTTCATCATGGTCGGATGGCGGAGTGGAGGACATCGCGGCAGAGCACACCGGGCAGAGGGGCGACGGGAACTGTGGCGAACCACATCATACGACAGGGCTCGAACCCTTATTCCGTGCTGAGCCCGGCCATTTCACGGAGCCCGTTCACAAAGTCCCGGTGGTTGGCGCAGCGCGGCACTTTGTTCTGCCCGCCGAGTTTGCCCCGCGATTCCATCCACTCGCTGAACATGCCCATCCGGACGGACGTGATGCGGGGCTCGATCATGCCGAGCGACTCGCCTCGCTTGGTCGTGTAGTCCACGTTCTGCGACTTGAGCGCGTCGTCGAAGCACTTGCCGAAGCGTTCCACCGAAGCACTTCGGTCTGCGACTTCGATGACGAGCTCGAGCCCACCCCGACTGGTCTCGGACGGGTAAACCGGGCTGGCGGTGAACTCCCCCACTTCGAGACCGGTTTGATCTCGAGCGCTGACCACGGCGTTCTCGACCTGCTCGACGATGAGGTTCTCGCCGAAGGCGTTGATGAAGTGCTTGTGCCTTCCGACGATCCGGAGGCGTGGAACGCCGCCGGTGCCGTTCGGTCCCGGGACCGAATCGAATACGACCACATCGCCGATGACGTATCGCCAGAGACCGGCACAGGTGGACATCACCACCACATACCGCTGACCGGTCTCGACCTCGCCGACGGTGAACGTGCGTGCGTCCGGTCTGTCGATCTCCTCGGCGGGGACGAACTCGTAGAAAATGCCGATGTCGGTGTGCAGGCGAAGGGCCGACGGCGTGCCGCCCGGCGGGTTCGGCTCGTCCTGGACCGCGATGAAGCCTTCGGATGCCGGGTAAACCTCGAGCCGGTACGGCACGTCCTCGTTCGGGTTGCCCGACCACGCGGCGCGGACGCGCGGGTCGAACGGCGGGTAACGCACACCACCGTGTATGAACATCTTGAAGTTCGGCCAGATGTCTTCGAGCGTTTTGGCCT
>Ga0209273_10003294_pt1 | contig 11339 bp, 6 predicted proteins | sample tdAd471_FD_187126 | JGI IMG/M metagenome (GOLD analysis project Ga0209273, IMG submission 187126) | Marine sediment microbial communities from the Atlantic coast under amendment with organic carbon and nitrate - tdAd47.1 (SPAdes)... | ecosystem: Environmental > Aquatic > Marine > Coastal >...
TCGTGCCCATCGAGTGGCTGCCCGGGACGTAGCGCGACGGGCGGACGATCTCGCGAAAAGGCAGGTCGAGCAGCGATGGGACCTCGATGTCGTCGAATCCGTCGCGCGCGTGCCCGCCGTCGCGCGCCAGCGACCGCGTCGCGTCATCGGTCGGGGCGACCATCGCCGTCGTGGGCGTCGTCTGGGCGTGCGACACGGCGGGGGCGAGCAGGGCGATGGCGAGAGCAGCGATGGGCCAGCGCATGGGGTCGCGAGGGGCGTCGGGGTCGAGTTCGGGGCAGGGTGCGGCCGAGTGCCGCAGGTTGCGGCGGTGCACCGTGCTGCACAGCAGCATCCCGGCCCGCGCGAGGGGACGCAAGAATCCGGGGCGTGTCGGCCGTCGATGCGGCGCAGACGGGCACGCCGGTTGACCCTGCGTGGGCGCCCATAGCACCATGCGGCGTCCGCTTTCGCGCGGCACCCCCGTCCGGCCCGCTCTGTCGATGCATCGTCGCGATCGTCTCGTCCCGATCCTCTGCGCCACGCTCTTCGTGGTCGGCGTGCTCGTGCAGCTCGTCGCCGGTCGCGGGTTCGAGCTGTCCGGCCTGCCGGTCGACGCCGAGCTCGTCATCGTCGATGCGAGCCTGTCGCCGTCGTCCGAGATTCGCGAGGGCGATCGGGTGGTGGGCGTCAACGGCGTGCCCATCGACACGCCCACCGCGTTCGCGTCGGCGCTTCGTGACGCGGGCGACCGCGCCGAGGTGCGCATCCGCCAGGTCGGTCGACAGACCACCCTGCGGCTGACGCCGTCGCGGCTCGCCGACGAGATGCCGGTACCGCTGCGCGGCGCGTTCGAGGTGGTCGAGTTCGATGGGGCCGAGGTCGGCGCTGCGATGGACCTCGACGAGCTGACCTGGCGTCTCGAAGCCGAGGCGCCCCGCCCGATCGACATCCGGGTCGTGTACGACGCCCACCTCGTTGGCCCCGTCGCGGTGCGTCGCTCGCCGCCGCCGCTGCCCGGCGTGCTGTGGCTCGGCATCGCGCTCGTCGCGCTGATCGGCGCCGCGGCGTTGTCGTCGACGACGATCGCGCGCCCGCTGCCCGACGTGTCGTGGCGGGTCGTCTCGACCGCGCTCGGTGGCATCGCCGGCGCTGCGCTCGCGGCGACCCTCGCGACGCCCTTCGCTCCTTCGATTCTGTTCGCGTGGGCCTTCGGGACGGCGGCGGTGTGGCGCGCAGCGAGCCTGCTGACGCACCTCGCCTCGACCCGCGACGGCAGCCTCGAGCCGACGCTCGTTGGCGTGCTTCTCGCGCCGGGCGCCATCGTTGCGGGCGTCGCCGGCTGGGCCGCCTGGTCCGGTGACGACGCGCTGCTCGCGCCGGCGTTGCTCGCGTGTGCGCTCTTCGTCGCGGTGTGCGCGCTCGTCGACGCGGCGGTGCACACCCCCGAGGCGCGCCGCCCGGGTACCGGAGCCTTCATCGGGCTCGCGGCCGGCGGCGCGGTCGTCGTGTTCGGCGGTGCGCTGCTGGCGCTGCGTCCTGCGCTTCTCGCGGCCGACGGCCCGGGCGCCCTCGTGCTCGCGCTCGTCGGCGTGCAGTGGATCGCCGACCTGTCCGGGGTGCTCTCGGGCGAACAGGCGGCGCGTGCGCGTGCGCCCGGCGGTTACGTCGGCGGCGTCCGGGATCGCCTCGTCGCGCTCGCGGACGTCGCGCCGGACCTGCCCGGCGCACTCGCCGTCGGCCTCGATGGCGCCTACGTGATCGTGCGCCTCGACCGGGGTTCGCGGGACGGAGAGACGGCGATCCGCGGCCAGATGGCCAGCGCCGAGCTCGGTGACCTGCTGGCGATGCTCGAGACCGAAGGCGGCATGCTGCCCCGGACCCTCGCCGACGACATCGATGAAGACGCGTTCGACGGCGTGATGGCGCGCCTGGGCCTGCGGGCCGCCGTGCCCCTCGCCGACAGCACCGACGCCACGCTCGCGGCGTGGGTCGTGACCTTCGACCCGCCGGACGACCCGGGGGCGTGGTTCGACATCGACGCCGTCGTCGACGTCGCGTCCCGCGGCGTGACCGCTGACGTGTGGAGCGAGCTGTCCGTGCTCGCGTCCCAGACCCTGCTCGCCGAGGCACGCCGGGCGCGGCGCGAGGCGCCGGACCCGGTGGACCGCCCGACATCCGACGCGCCGGCGGCTGCTTCGGCGCCGGCTCCAGCGACGCCTGTGTCGACCGCCGCGGTCGACGTCGCCGGGGACGCGCTGCACCGGGGCTGGTCGCAGTGGATGTGGCGGGCTGCGGCGCGCGCGTGGCCGATCGACGACCCGGACGTGCTCGACGACCGCGAACGGCGCGCGCTCGGCTTTCTGAACGCGTCGCCGGGCGCCGTGCTGCTGATCGGCGAACCCGGCGTCGGCAAGGAGTTCATCGCGCGGGTCGTCCACGCCGGCTCGTCGCGCGCCGGTGCGCGCTTCGCCGCCGTCGACTGCGCGCTGCTGCCTGCGTCTCTCGTCGAGGTCGAGCTCTTCGGCGACGGTGAGGTGCCGGGGATCGTCGAACTCGCGGAGGGCGGCACGCTGCTGCTCAAGTCGGCGTCGAATCTGCCGAAGAGCCTGCTCGAGAGCCTGCTCGGGCGCCTCGACTCCGCCGACGTGCGCCTCGTGTTCGCCGAGCGGTACGTGGGACCCGAGGCGAAAATCCCCGACGGCGTCCCCGGTGTGGTGCGGCGCATGGTCGGTCCGCGGTACCTGCACCTGACCCCGCTGCGTGAGCGGCCCGGTGACGTGCGGCGGTATGCCCGGTGGTTCCTGCACCGCATGGCGATGCAGTACGACCGAGTGCTGACCGACTTCGACGGGCCCGCACTCGACGCTCTCGAGAGCCTGCGCCTCGACGCGAACTTCCACGACCTCGAGGCGTGCATCCGCCGCGCCGTGCTGCGCGCCGACGGCGAGGTCGTCGGCCGGGACGCGCTGCTCGGTGAGCTCGACGCGTCCGAAGTGGACGAGTCGGACGACGAGACGGCCCTCGAAGACGACGAAGCCGCCGAGCGCGACGCCATCGTGAAGGCGCTCGAAGAGACCGGCGGCAACCGCAGCGAAGCGGCGCGCCAGCTGCGCATGACGCGCGGCAAGCTGCTGCGGCGCATCAAGAAGTACGGCATCGCAGACGACAGCGACGGCTGAGCGCTGCTTGCGTGCCCCCGGGCGGGTTCTACCTTGGCGGGCCATGAGAACGATCCTGCCCATGCTCGCGTTCGTCGGTCTCGCCGGTTGCTCGGCGAGCGTCTACGTGTTGCCGCCCCCCGGTGACGCCGACGATGCCCCGCGCAGTCTCGACCCGGCGGCCGACGCCGAGGCCGAGACGCTCCGCTTCTACGCCGCCCAGGCTGCGCTGCGTGCGTTCTACACCGCGCTCGCCGCCGAAGACGCCGAGACGGCGTGGTCGCTGCTCTCGAACGAGACGCGGCTGCTGCTCGATCACGGCAGCGACGGCGACGGCGAGACCGCGCTGCTCGACGGGCGCGTCACGATCGACGGCACCGCCTGGACGTTCGACCCGGTCGACCTCTTCGTGGTGCGGTCCCCCGTGGACTGGCGCGACACGATGCCCGGCGAGTCCGAGAACGAATCGGCGCGCCGCAAGGAGATCTTCGTCGTGTCGCGGGACGAGACCGTCCGGCGCGTGGTGATGATCTACGAGGGCGATGCGTGGCGCGTGCACGCGCCGAGCTGGCCGCGCGAGAGGCTCGTGCCCGGGGACGCGTCATGACGGCCTTCGCTCCGATGGACGAACGCGCTGGCATCCGTGCCCGCGCCGCCGCTGGCCAGATCGCGTACGACGACGTCGTGCAGCGGCTGGTCGCGATGAAGCCGCAGCCCGCGTCGCTCTTCGTGCTCGATCGGCGGGTGCAGCGTCAGGGGTACCCCTGGCACGTCGTCGGCATCGCGCTGCTCATCGTGCCGCTGACCCTGTGGACCACCTTCGGCAACCCCGGCGCGCGGCTCGGCTGGGCGGGCTGGCTGACCGGCGCCGCGCTCGTCGCGGCCGCGCTCTTTCTCATCGTGCGAGCGCGCCCGCGGGCCGTCCGCGATGACGTGCCGTTGATCTGGATCGACGGCATGCGCCGGGTGCTGCGGGTGCGCGAACATCCCGACCAGCGCGAGATCTCGGAGAGCCCCGAGATCGAGATGGACGACGTGATCGAGGTGCTCTACGCGCTGCGGTCCGTCCAGCTGCCCGGCGGCGCGCGCACGTCGGATGTCGAGGGGGCTGGGGTGTTTCTGCGCCTCGTGGACGGCACGGTGTGGCCGGTCGTCCCGTCGACCCTCGATCAGGAGACCGCCTACCGCACCGCGCTCGGGATCGCTCACCGCATCGGCGTCGGCGTGAAGCAGGTGGGCGCAGGCTGGTCGTCCGAGCGCGACGTCAGACCGGATCGGCGCCCCGCGCGTTGACAGTCGAGGTGCAGCAGGGCGACAATGCGGCTCGGCTGCGCGTATGCGCTATGCTGCTGCGCGAGAGCGTGGTCCGCGCACGCCTCATGACGAATTGTCCCGGCCTGACGAGAGGGTGCAGGTGGTCTTCAACAAGCCCTTCGGACGCTACACGCTGGTCAAGAAGGTCGCGATGGGCGGGATGGCCGAGGTCTACCTCGCGCTCCGCCGGGGTCGTGCCCCGTTTCGCCGGCTCGTCGCGCTGAAGTGCATCCTCGAGCACGTGAACGACGACCCGTCGCACGTGAACATGTTCTACAACGAGGCGAAGGTCGGCGGTCTCTTCCGCCACCCGAACCTCATCCACGTGTTCGACGCCGAGCAGATCGCCGGCCGTCACACGATGGTGATGGAGTTCGTCGCCGGGCAGACCCTCGAGGCGATCCAGAAGCGGCTCGAGCAGCGCAAGCGCGCCCTCGACGTCGACTACGCCGTGTCGGTCGTGTCGAGCGCTGCGCTCGGACTCCACCACGCGCACACGGTCGAGGACCTCGACGGCGAGCGGCTCTCGCTCGTGCACCGCGACGTCAGTCCGGCCAACATCATGGTCGGCAACGACGGCACGGTGAAGGCGTTCGACTTCGGCGTGGCGGTCGCTGCGTCCGGGGACGGCGGCGGTGAGCTGGCCGGCAAGACCGCCTACATGTCGCCCGAGCAGTGCCGAGGTCGCGCCATCGACGCACGCAGCGACGTGTTCGCGCTCGGCGTCGTGCTCTGGGAGCTGCTCACCAGTGAGCGGCTCTTTCAGCGCGAAAATCACATCAAGACGATCCGCGCCATCACCGAGGAGCCGATCCGGGCCCCGAGCGCCGTGAAGGCGTCGGTCCCGAAGGACCTCGATGCGATCGTGCTGAAGGCGCTCGACCGCAAGCCGGACAACCGGCAGGCGAGCGCGTTCGAGCTGCACACGGACCTGCTTCGGTTCGCGGCGACGCACGACATGATGGCCGAAGAGGACGAGCTCGCCGCGCTGATGCGGGATCTCTTCTCGAACGAGATCGCCGAGATCGATGCCGTCGTGCAGAAGGTCCTGATGGCGCCGGAGCACTCCGACGCCACGATCGACCTGTCGACCTTCGACATCCGGTCGTCGCGCGACAACGAAGCGGTCACCGACTCGAACGAAGCCATCACGGACGCGGCCGGCGGCGGGCTCGAGCAGCTCGCTGGCGTCAGCATCCGCGACTCTGGCGCGGTACCTGTGCTCGCGCCGCAGGCCAACGACGCAATCCTCGCGCAGCTGCAGAAGGCGAAGGCGACGAATCGCACGCTCATGATCGTGGCGGTCGTGCTCGTCCTCGCTGCCGTGGGTGCGTTCGTCGCCGGCTCGATGAGCGGCGGCGGTGAGCCGACACCGGAGCCGGCGGGCGGGACGGCGGATGCCGCTACCACCGGCGCTGTCGCCGTCGAAACGACTCCCGCCGGGGCCACGATCCTCGTCGGTGACGAAGAGCGCGGCACGACCCCCGCCGAGCTGCTCCTGCCGGTCGGCGAGGCGGTCGAGATCAGGGTCTCGCTGCCCGGATATCTCGCGGTGACGGAGACGGTGACGCCGACGGCGGACGAGCCGGTCATCCTGCGCAGCGAGCTCGAGATCGATCCCGAGTCGGAGTTCGCTCCGATCGGCGCGGTGCGTGTCTCGTACACGCCCGAGCACGCCGAGGTGTACCTCGCGGGTGAGCTCGTCGGCAGCGGTTCGCCGGTGCTGGTCGAGGGGCTGGCCCTCGATACGGAGCACACGCTGCGCATCGTCGCGGACGGCTACGAGACGCTGTATCACCCGGTCCGGCTCGACAGCCGCGAGATTCTCGAGGTGCAGCTCGCGCTGGCCGAAGCGGTCGACCTCGCCGTGTGGAACATCACGTCCACGCCGAGCGGAGCGGTCGCGTACATCGACGGCGAGGAGCTCGGGCCGACGCCCATCGAGGGCCTCGAGCTCGTCGCGAATCAGGCGTACACCCTCGAGCTGCAGCGTGCCGGGTACCAGCGGTGGCGCCAGCAGCGCCAGGCGACCGCCGGCGACCCCGAGGACATCGCGGTCACGATGCAGGCCATCCAGCGCGCGGTCCCGACCCCGGATCCCACGCCCACGCCGGATCCGACGCCGACGGCGGACCCGACCCCGACGGCCGACCCGACGCCCACCCCCGACCCGACGCCGGATCCGCCGGACGAAGGCGGCGAGGGCGAAGGCGACGACGACGAGCACCGGTACCAGCTGCTCGATTGAGCGACGGGCGGTCGAGTCACCGCCAACGCCCCGTTTCGCCCCCATGCAGCGCCGCATCGCAGATGCGGCTCGGCGGCGCAGCCGCCGATGGCGGCATCGCCCACGTCGGTGACGGGCACGGGTGATGCGAGCACCTGCGGCCGTTGGCCGCAGGCCGCCATCTTCGATGGCGGGGTTCATGAGGGCGAAATCACCCGCGACGGTGATTCGGCCACCCGCGAACCCACCACCCAGACCCCGCTACGCCCCCATGCAGCGCCGCATCGCAGATGCGGCTCGGCGGCGCAGCCGCCGATGGTGGCATCGCCCGCGTCGTTCTCAGCCGAGGCGGCCGCGGACGGCACCGGCGAAGGCTTCCACGGCGGCGGGGATGCCGGCCGGGTCCTTGCCGCCGGCCTGGGCCAGCGTCGGCTTGCCGCCACCGCGGCCGCCCACGTGGCTCGCCACGTCGTTGATCAGGTCGCCGGCCTTGAGCTTGTGCTGCTTGAACGCCGCCTGGGTGGCGAGCGTCAGCAGGGCGGGGCGATCGTCGATCGCCGCCGCGAGCAGGGCCACCCCGGTCTCGCCGAGGCGATCCCGCAGGGCGTCGGCGATGGCGAGCAGCTCGTCGCGGCTCGACGCCTCGACCTGCGCCGACACCACCGTGATGCCGTTGACGTCCTCGGCGGCGGCGGCGAGCTCCTGCGCGGTCATCGCCGCCTTCACACGGGTCAGCGACTCGAGCTGCTTCGTCAGGTCCCGGTTCTCGGCGATGAGGCGTGCCACCCGATCCTCGAGATCGGCGGTCGTCGTCTTGAGCGCACCGGCCACCGCGTCGAGCATGGCGCGGTCCTCGTTCGCGATGTCGAACGCGCGCTCATTCGTGACGGCCTCGATGCGGCGCACGCCGGCCGCGACGCCGCCCTCGGATACAATGCGGAAGAACGCGATGTCGTTCGTCTCGTTCACGTGCGTGCCGCCGCAGAGCTCGGTCGACTCGCCCGGGATCTCGACGACGCGGACGCGGTCGCCGTACTTCTCTTCGAAGATCATCATCGCGCCCATCGCCTCAGCCTCGGCGAGGGCGACGTTGAGGTGGACCTTCACCGGGTGGTTCTCGCGAATCCAGGCGTTCACCTGCGACTCGATCGATCGCAGCTGGTCGTCGGACACGGGCTGGTCGTACTGGAAGTCGAAGCGCAGGCGGTCCGGCGCGACGAGCGAGCCACGCTGGAACGCCTTGTCGCTCACGTAGCGGTGCAGCGCGGCGTGCAGCAGGTGGGTCGCCGTGTGGTTGCACGCCGTGAGGAACCGCGCCCGGTCGTCGACCGTGGCAGTGACCGGCTTGCGCAGGGCACCCGAGGCGAGGTCGCCCTCGATGAGCTCGGCGATGTGCGTGATGCCGGCGGTCGTCTTGCGCGTGTCCGTCACGTGCAGCACGACGGTGCCGTCCGCCGAACGGATGCGGCCCCGGTCGCCGATCTGGCCGCCGCTCTCGGCGTAGAACGGCGTCTCGCGCAGGGTGAGCTCGACGAGCCCGTCGTCGCCCCGCACGCGGTACCGCAGCACGTCGGCTTCGGCGCTGAGGCGGTCGTGGCCGACGAAGGTGTCGGCGACACCGTCCTGCAGGATGATCCATTCGCCGGTCTCGACGTACCGGTCATCGGCGGCCTTCGAGCGCTCTCGCTGCTCCTGCATCGCGCGCTGGTAGCCGTGCTCGTCGATCTTCAGGTTGCGCTCTTCGGCCATGATCTCGGTGAGATCCGGCGGGAACCCGAAGGTGTCGTAGAGCTTGAAGACCGCGTCGCCCGAGATGACGGTCTCGCCACGGGCGGCGGTCTCGTCGGCGACCTCTTCGAAGAGGGCGATGCCGCGATCGAGGGTGCGGAAGAACCGCTCCTCTTCGGTGCGGATGAGCGTGCGTACCTCTTCGCCCTTGAGGCGAAGTTCGGGGTACACGTGCCCGAAGCCGGCCTCGACCTGCTCGGCGACCCGGTGCAGGAAGGGCCCGGTGAAGCCGAGCTCGCGACCGTACCGCACCGCGCGACGCAGGATGCGGCGCAGCACGTAGCCGCGGCCGTCGTTCGAGAACTCCGCACCGTCCGAGAGGCTGAAGGTCACCGTGCGCACGTGGTCGGCGATGACGCAGAAGCCGGTGAAGTCGGCGCGCTCGTACATCGCGGCGCGCGGGTCGACGCCTTCGGGGGCGGCGAGCTCGTCACGCCCGGACACCTCGCCGAGCAGCTTCGCGGTGAACTCGAGAATCGGCCAGAACAGGTCGGTGTGGAAGACGTTGTCGACGCCGGCGAGGATGGCCGCGACGCGGTCGAGGCCCATGCCGGTGTCGACGCTCTGCATCGGCAGCGGCGTCATCTCTCCGGTCTCGTCCCGGTTGAATTCCATGAAGACGAGGTTCCAGATCTCGACGAAACGCTCTTCGTCGAAGCCCGGCTCCCACGGCTCCGGAGGCAGCTCCGGGTGGTGGTCGAAGTAGATCTCGGTGCACGGGCCGCACGGGCCGGTGGGGCCCATCGACCAGAAGTTCTCTTCGTCGCCGACGTCGATGTCACCAAGGCGCGTGAGGTGCGCCTCGGGGATGCCGACCTCGTCGCGCCAGATGGCGTAGGCGTCGTCGTCGTCCTTGTAGACGGACACCCGCAGGCGGCTCTCTTCGAGTCCGAGCCCCTCGGTCACGAAGCGCCACGCCCACTGGATGGCCTCGCGCTTGTAGTATTCGCCGAACGACCAGTTGCCGAGCATCTCGAAGAACGTGAGGTGCCGCCCGTCGCGGCCGACTTCGTCGAGGTCGTTGTGCTTGCCGCCGGCGCGGATGCACTTCTGCACAGACGCCGCACGCACGTAGTCGCGCTTCTCGAGGCCGAGCAGCACGTCCTTGAACTGGTTCATGCCCGCGTTCGTGAACAGCAGCGTCGGGTCGCCTTCGGGGACGACGGGGCTCGACGCGACGATGCGGTGGTCCTGCGATTCGAAGAACTTCAGGAACCGGTCGCGGAGCTGGTCGGGCGTGAGATCGTGCATGGGGTCCTCGAAGAGGCTGCGAGAGTCGAGGACGCCGAACTAGCAAAGGCACCGGGGAGTGACAATCGCAGATGCGCCGTCGGCGCCCTCGACGTGGGGCCGCGCCGGATGGGATGCTTCGCGGTGTTCAACATCCGGGTTCGCGGTTCGCCGAGCGGAGGGAGACGGTGTGTCGTGTCGAGACGAGTCTTTGCGTGTGCGCCATGCTGGTGTGTGTCGGGTCGATGGCCGCAGCCGCCGAGATCCATGTCGACGACATCTTCGACCGGCCGCTGCGGATCGACGGCGTGGCGGGATACGAGACACGCACCTGGATCGAAGACGGCGACGGGTACTGTCGACTGAATGACGCGATCATCGCCGCGAACACCGATGCGCCGTTCGATGGGTGTCCTGCCGGGGACGGCGATGACGTCATCGTGCTGCCCGCAGACACGACCTTGCCCCTCAGCTGTCCGACGATGGCGGAGTTCGGGCCGACTTCGGTACCGGGGGTGTCGTCGAACATCACGATCCGCGGCAACCGGGCCACCCTCTCGGTGAGCGAGGGCGCGACCTGCCGAGTCTTTGTCGTACACGGTGACGAGACGCGCGACTCGACGCGGGGTCGACTCCGCCTTGAAGACCTGACGATTCGTGGGGGTACCGCCCGGGGCGGTGACGCGGCCGGGGGCGGTGGCGGCGCGGGACTGGGCGGTGCGGTCCTCAACTTCGGAGACCTCGAGCTGGAACGCGTGACGTTCGAGGAGCATCGCGCCGTCGGAGGCGATTCGGTGTCCGTTTCTGGCACCTCGGGCGGCGGTGGACTCGCGCGGTCGTCGTCAAGCGGTGGCGGCGCGGGCTTCTTTGCGACGGGCGGTACCTCGCGACGCGATGGCGGCTACGGCGGAGAAGCGTTCGGCCTCGTTCTGTTCTCGACGAACCGGCCGACGTTCGAGCGTGGTGGTACCGGCTCGAGTGAAGATCGCGTCAGCGGGGGCATCGGCGGTGCGCACGGGTCCGGCGACTCGCTCGCCGGTGAAGACGGCGGGGCAGGAGGGGCCGGAGGATTTGGAGGTGGCGGCGGCGGCGGGGTCGCTCGTGGAGGCCCCGGCGGGTTCGGCGGCGGCGGTGGGTTCGGCGCCCTTGCAGGCGGTGAGGGCGGGCTGGCGGCGGGGGACGGGATGTCGTCCGATGCGCACTACGCAGCCGGTGGAGGCGGCGCAGGGCTTGGCGGCGCGGTGTTCAACTTCGAGGGCACGGTGACGGGTCGATCGTCGTGTTCGACACCAACACCTCAGCGGGCGGGTTCACCTCGTACCGTGACGCGGGGGGCACGACCCGAGATGGCGATGCGGCATCGGCGGGCGGCTCGTGCGGAGCGGCACTGTTCTCGTTCGGAGGTACGGTCGCGCTCGAGAACGTGGTGTTGATTGCGAATGTGTCTGCGTCCGAACTCGCTGACGCGTCCGGAGACTGCGATACTGCCGTCGACGGAACGCTTGGCTTTGCGGGGGGGGCCATGTTCGACGTCACCGCACCGCTCTATGTCGTGGAGGCGATCGTCGAGCCCGGCGACGAGTGCGCTGACGGCGGTGTTCGGATCGAGGCGGGCGCGGATGACAACCAGAACCAGCGCC
>Ga0209273_10003301_pt1 | contig 11317 bp, 14 predicted proteins | sample tdAd471_FD_187126 | JGI IMG/M metagenome (GOLD analysis project Ga0209273, IMG submission 187126) | Marine sediment microbial communities from the Atlantic coast under amendment with organic carbon and nitrate - tdAd47.1 (SPAdes)... | ecosystem: Environmental > Aquatic > Marine > Coastal >...
AGTCGGGTGTTCTACGACACCAACAACAGTCGACACCATCATTTTTATAATATCGACACGGGTGAACTGTCAGATATTGATCCCAGCAAGATCCCCGTTGATCGACTGCCGGATGCTCCAGAGGGTAGTGTGATTGAAGGTGTGGAGGTCATTATCAGGGTGCGTCACAATTTATAGTCTGAATTAAACAGCGTAATGTAATGGCTACAGATGCAGTAAGAGAATCTTGAATCTGTATAATCCCTGAATCCAAAAATGCCGGTGTAGCTCCAATTGGTAGAGCAAGTCACTCGTAATGACGAGGTTGGTGGTTCGACTCCACTCACCGGCACCATATAAACAAGGGCTTACGTAAACAGTAAGCCCTTTTTTAATGACTGCGGCGCACTGATGGCGCACTCATCAGCAACAAATTACAACAAAGGCGCACTCTATCCAGCGATACCTGTCTTAGTTTTCGGGGTCCCTAAAAGGGCAGCCTGGCACCTGTCTAAACCATCTAAAGTAGATAATTTCGCATTCCCCGTACCAGGCGGGAAAGCGCCTTTTTGCGCCCTGAATGCGCCATAATTGCGCCTTTATGCCGTGGCGCACTTAATAAATGTTTTAATAACAAATAGATGAATTGATAAAACTCCGCATTAACTATGTGTTGTTGCTATTTTTTGTGGTTTATTGTAGTATATTTTCCATCCCTGAAAAGGACAGGCCACCGAGGCGCTACCAACACCCCGACGGCCCTAACCATTACCAGTCGAAAGGAGACTAGCAATGGCTTCCATTCGCAAGCGTACCAACAAAGACGGTTCCACGTCATACCGGGTAGATATTCGATTAAAGGGCCACCCGGCAGAACGGGCCACCTTCACCCGATTAACGGATGCAAAAGCCTGGGCGCAGGATACGGAATCCGCTATTCGTGATGGCCGGTACTTCAAGACACGGGAATCACAAAAGCACACCCTGGGCGAATTGATAGATCGTTATATTAGGGACGTATTGCCCACCAAACCCAAGCAGTCCTCAAGCCAGAAGCAACAGCTTGAATGGTTCAAGGCTGAAATAGGCGCGCACACCCTGGCAGACGTGACACCCGCGAAGATTGTTGAATGCCGGGACAAGCTGCTGACCGAAGAATCACTCAAGATCGGGAAGACACGGGCACCGGCTACGGTGGTTCGTTATCTGGCGGCCCTGTCCCATGCTTTTACGATTGCGGTCAATGAATGGGGCTGGCTGGACGATTCCCCCATGCGGAAGGTAAAGAAGCCCGCCTTACCCCGTGGACGGGTGCGCTTCCTTTCTGAGGAGGTGGAACGGCCCCGCTTACTGAAAGCCTGTGAAGAATCGAGTAATCCCTATTTATACCCCGTAGTAGTCCTGGCCCTGTCTACAGGTATGCGGCAAGGCGAAATCATGGGGCTGACTTGGGAAGACGTGGACCTGCACCAGGGCAGGGCTACGCTGCATGAAACCAAGAATGGCGAAAGGCGTGTTGTTCCATTGTCCGGTAAAGCCCTGGAACTGCTGAAAGAACATTCCAAGGTTAGGCGGCTGGATACTGCCCTGTTATTTCCGAGCAAGAATCCGAAAAAGCCCGTGGACCTGCGGGCACCATGGGAAGCGGCTTTAAAGAAGGCAGGTATTGAAGACTTCCGCTTTCATGACCTGCGGCACAGTGCCGCAAGCTATTTAGCCATGAACGGGGCTTCACTGGCTGAAATAGCCGAAGTCCTGGGCCATAAAACCCTGCAAATGGTGAAGCGGTATTCCCACCTGTCAGAAGCACATACAGCGGGCGTGGTGGCGCGTATGAATGAGCGGATATTTGGTGCATGACCGTGCATCCTAACTACCGATATTGGAGCCTGAGGGAACTTTGGGAAGTAAGGCAAAGTGCCTGTCTGCTTTTGAGCATCGAGCCGGGGTCCACAATCCCGGCAGAGATATTCTTCAAGTGGTCGAGTATCGTCGATATGGTGCGGGACGCCATGGATATCGGAACGCTCAAGCCATTTGACTGCGCAGAAAATACTAAGCCGCTCGAAGACAGACGGCTACACCCGAAGGAATTCCTGAACTGGTGGCAATCAAAAGGATTCAACATACCAACTGAACTGGCGCACCTGCTGGATACGCCCGTACCTGAAGGGCAGAACCCAGCAGAATCAACGCCTAGGCCCACAGATCGCCTCAATGGGCAAGAAAAAACGACGCGCCAGCAACAAGATACAAGAATGGCCCAAAGTGAACGCCACCCTGCTGATTTGGTGGTTATTGTGGATGAAGTTAATAAGACCGTGAGCGTCTTTTCGAAAGCTGGTAGCGGCAAAGAAACTAAGTTCACGCACAGGGACATAGTTGGCAGAGGTGATGTTACCTGGTCCTTGTTGGTCGCCTTTGCTAGATGTAATGGTTCACTTGAAGGGAATACTGCTGCTGATGTGAAAAAACTAAATACGTCAGCGAATCGCAAAAATCTCAGTTCGAAATTGGTGGCCACAATGAACTTGGATAGATCACCTATTGTTGAAGGAAGGACTGGCGTTATGCGCTTTCAGTCCATTCAACTTGCAGGTGATAAATCATCTCCCGACGCAATGGATCGCAAAACAATCAGCACTGACGACCAAACGACAGAATTCTTAAAGAATCACGGGGACGATATGCCTGTTCTTGATTAAGTTAATCGTCTTCGATTAAGTTGATCGAAAGTTAACCCATCTTAACCCGCTGTTTTGCGGGTTTTTTATTGCTGTAAAAAAGTTAATCCGCATTGGTGAAGAACGGCAACAGGAGGCAACAAGCCACTTGTTGATTTAGTCAATCACCAAGAGGATTGCACGTAATGGTTATCCCAACTATATCGACTTTTCATCAGTTCTCGGAAAAGTATCCGGCATTTCCAGAGGGTGGCACCCGCCATCAAAGATTCAACGAAGAGACGAACGGCGCAAAAGAATTGGGCGTTTTCGTTACTTCGGGGGCACGGGTATATATCCACGAGGAACGATATTTTCTTCGACTTGAACTTGAGAGCACCGGCGAACTGGATGCAGTTGTTAACTTAATTCGAGAGGTAAAGAGAAAAGGTAAATATCTTTCGCCCGAAGATGCCGTGGCGCAAGTTCGCAGGATTGCGGCATGAGTAACAGAGACACCCACCGCGAAGATACCGTCCGTAGATTGGTCAAAAATGCCGGTTTAAGGGCCAGAATAGACGCGAAGTGCTGCGACTGCATATACGACCCTTACCAGCCCGGAACCTGGCGAAAACAGGTCGAAAAATGCACTTCCCCAGCCTGTCCGCTATTTGATGTCAGACCAGTATCTGGTGGTGCGGCATGACAGCTACACCCGAACAAATCCGCCTGGCCCTGCAGAACATGCGACAGCCCAGCCGTACTCGCTGTGCGCGCATTCGTGAAGCAATCCAACACGCAAAGAAAAGCCGGGCTATTAACCCGGCTCAAGATACTTTTGCTCAGACGAATCGGTGTACCACCACCGAGAAGACACAGAAGGATGAACCATGTCAACGCTGCAAATTATAACCGATAAGGTGGTTTCGCTAAAGCCACACGGTTATCCAATCACCTGTCCGACCTGCCATCGTTTGCACAGAAAGCCCTGGTACAGCGCCACCCAGCGCGGGCCACGGGCTGAACTGTGTACGCACTGTTTCCTGGAGTTGAAGCGATGAAATTTCGCAAATTGCTGTACTGGCTAACGCACCGCTTCTGTCCTGACATGGTATGGAACCGCGACATGTCGCTTGAAATAGAGCGGCTGCAGCGGCGCATTGACGAACTGGAGGGCAAGTGATGCTTGATACCTTTGCGGCCGCCATAACCGCTGCCGGGTTTGAACCACCGTACTGTGAATCGGATGGAAAGATTCACCGTTTCTCCAGCAACGGCAAACGCTACGACAAGGCCGGTTGGTATGTGTTCTGGGGTGACGCCGGTGTATTCGGTGACTGGCGATCCGGGTTTCAGGAAACATGGTTTCCACCTGAAGACGAAGACGCCACCAGGGAAGAGAAAGTAGCGCGACAGGCAGCCGCCCAGCAAAAGCTTGCGAAGGCAAAGCAAAAGGCTGCCAAGGAACGCACCAGAAAACACGGCGCAGCACGGCGGAAAGCCACCCGTGTGTGGTCAAAGTCAGTTAACCCTACCCAACACCCTTACCTGGATAGAAAGCAGGTACAGGCCCACGGAATACGGCAATACGGGCAGTTTCTGATTGTCCCGCTAGTGGATGAGACCGGCGGCCTGTGGTCGTTACAAAGTATTTCACCCGAAGGTAATAAGCGGTTTATGCCTGGCGGCAGGATGCAAGGCCGGTTTCACCTGATTAATGGCAGCCGTGACCGCATCGGTATTGCTGAAGGTTACGCAACAGCCGCCACGGTACACGAAAAGACCGGCGATACCCTGCTGGTGGCATTCAATGCAGGCAACCTGGAACCCGTCGCCGTCACAGCCCGCGCTATGTATCCCGCTGCCGCACACCTGACCATCTGGGGTGATAACGACCAATTCACTGATGGCAATCCGGGCGTTACCAAAGCGCACCAGGCGGCAACTGTCAGTAGAGCAAACGCGGTGAAGATCCCGGACTTTTCAGGTTATGACCTGACAACCAAACCCACCGACTGGAACGACCTGTATTTGCTGGAGCGCGGGAATGGATAAGGTTACGCGCATTGATGATCAGATGAATTCTGAAGATGGTGAAATCGACTTATCGAAAGCCTTTCGCTTTATCTCGCTTGCTGATAACCAATCCAAGTTGCGCGGTGCTGACTGGCTCATTAAGCCGTTTCTGGAACGGAATATCACCTCCGTGATGTTCGGAGAATCCGGGTTGTATAAGAGCTTTATCGCTCTGGATCTGGGTTTGTGTGTTGCTTACGGGCAGGAATATCACGGGCACAGGGTGCACCAGGGTGCCGTGTACTACCTCTGCGGTGAAGGCAAAGGCGGTATTGCTCGGCGTGTAGAAGCGTGGCGGCTGGAGCACGGATTACAGCACAAAGACGCACCGTTTTATGTGAGCGAGATACCAGCGCAACTGCTGGACGAAGGCAGCGCCCAGGACGTTGCGTTTGCTATGGAAAAGCCCGCGCTGGTGATTATCGACACGTTGAGCACAAATATCGGTGAAGGCGACGAAAATTCGAACGCCGACGTAGGCCGCATGCTGGTTCATGTGGGCCGGTACATCCGTGACGCACACAGCGCCTGCGCGTTGTTTGTGCACCATGTCGGCCACGGTGACAAAGGACGCGAAAGAGGTGCATACGCCCTCAGAGGCAACGCAGACACCCGCATACAGGTGAAACCCTACAAGGGCGGCTGCTCCCTGCATTCGTTGAAGGTTAAGGACGGCGCACCGTTTCAGACGATCGCGTTTGAGCCACAGACGGTGGTTATTCCCGGGATTGTGGACAGCGAAGGCGATCTTGTCACCAGCCTAACTATGGGGCAGGTCGAATATACCGAACCCACCACGGTTAAAACTCTGCCGCCGCAACAATTGAAGGCTTTCACCGTCCTGCAAACAATGGGTCCGAGTCTGGCGATAGACTGGAAAAACGAATTGATAAAACAGCAAATCATTAAACAGGACCGCCGGTATTTCAGCAAAGTGAAAAATGCGCTGTTTCAAGCCAAGCTGGCTAGGGAGAAGGACGGACTATGCCAAATTGTGGATCTGACAGAGGATGAATAGGTGTCACCCAAAATGTCACCGAAACGTCACCCATTGTCACCCAATCGCATGGTTCATGGAGGGTGTCACCCGTCACCCACCCTTAAGGGTGACGGTGACAATGACATGCGGGTGTCACCCATGAGTGACTTTTAAAGGAGAGATGCGAAATGAATGAACTGGTGAGTCTGGCGGCTAAGATCAACCGAGAGCACAATCTGGCTGAGCAGATGGCAAAGGCTGCCATTAAGCACGCTCTGAAAGCCGGTGAATTATTGATTCAGGCTAAAGCACAGTGCGGCCACGGCGAATGGTTGTCATGGGTGGGTAAAACAATCTGGAGATAGGCCCGAGGCAGGCGCAACGTTATATGCGACTGGCCAATCACCGGGAACTGCTGGCAAATGCGTCAGCGCCGTCGCATTTGAGCCTCGACACAGCATTAGCCGTTATTGCTGCACCGAAGGAAACTGAGACTGACAAACAGCCCCATGAAATGCTTGCCCAAGCGGCGGATGTCATTGGCCGGTTGACGCCTGATCGACTAACTCAGCCCGACATAGTTGATAGCGTACTGCAGGAGATGGACCCGCCCTTTCCCGTAAGGTTAAAGATCATGGCGGATGGGGCAATGGAACGTGACGGTGTTATCTGGAGGACACACACCAGGCAGAGGGGGATGCTGGAGGCAGCATGTGACTTCGGCGCTTATTATGCGGGCCTTACAGTCCGGGGTATTGCGGATGATCAGGGGATCAGCGTAGACAAGGCTATAGCAGGTATATGCAAGTACGCAGAATGTGCTCCGGGGTTTTTGCATAAAAGCTTGGCTTTCCTCGATCAGGCCGACGCGCCCCCAATTCTGCCCGACCCTGATGACCTGCGGGATTACGTCCGGCAACAGGTTGCTATAGAGCTTGCCGCATGACCGCATACGCAAGTGACCCCGCCAAACAGGATGGGCCGCCAACCTGCACCAAGGTGCGGGCGATCCGCATGTGGCCCGGTGTGGCTGTGGGAAGGTGCGCCGGACAATGTAACGGGTTGCCCGTGGTGCCTGAGCAGCGGGCCTGTGCCACGTCCTGGCCCGGTAACCGTCTTACTATAACCCGGCTCTTTCAAGCATGGGGTCAAGACGGTCAATTGGGAAGATACAACGGCTTCATTGTCGCCAAGTGTCGCCTAGGCTGCTTTACGTTTAGCCATTCCAGCCAGTGTGATTAGGCAGAATCTTTGGCCACTTTTACAATCGTTTCTCCCTTGCTTTACCTTAGTTAAATCCGCTAACTACCTCTTCCTTATCCATCCCCTGCTATAATCCTTCGTACCATAGGGTGTTGTCTGGTAAGTCCTATCCCCATCTTGGATGTATCCCGGTTTGCTATAGTCCCTCGTACCATAGGGCGTTAACTGATACGTACGATTACCATCAACCTCCCATCCCTTGCTATAGTCCGCCGTACCATAGGGTGTTGTCTGATAAATCTTGTAGGAATCGTCGCTTCCCCAACCTCGCGCTAGAACGCTAGTAAAAACCGCGCTAGTGGTTGCAAGGATTAATAAAAGCGTTTTGAGTTTCATGTCTTCCTCCTTATTGGGTTAATAGAAAAAGTCGGAGAAAGCCAACTTATCTGGCAAAAACATAAATAATACACTAAGTTTGCAATATTCCTTATCTTTAGCTTAGTAGCGCACTACCGTTGATGTGAGGCGTATTGGTAAGAAATAACGTAAAAGTATCAATTTATTGACCTGTATCAAGTCGTACGGTGCTGTGGGAGGGGGCCACTTGAGTAGCTCCCTATCCCGATTAGACAGAATGATTGATCGCATCCAATACATAGGAAACGTCTGTCCAAAATAATACTTTATTTTGACTTCTAAAAGATGTTGCAACTGCAACAACAGGGAAAACTCTCGTGTCACAGCCCTTTTCATTTTCATAGAGAACTACAATAGGTGAGCCACTCATTCCCTCCGGTTTGGGAAAGTTTCGATGTGTTCCATCCTCGTTGTAACATTATTTTAAGTCGAGTTTTATTGCTACATGAGTATCAGTACTAAGGCCATGAGTGGTGTAATCTGGCTCATCAATAGAGTGGCTACGGTAAGCATATAGCGATACTGCTACACCCATATTTTGATTGTCTACATAACTTTTCGTCGCCGGATAGCCAATAACAGCATAGTTCTTACCTGAACGGGGCAAATAATGAGGCTTAAGATAAGAAATATCCATTGCGAATTTTTCAACATCGGGATATGGCGGTAAGTTGCCTTCTGACAATTTTAATACGCCAATATCTAAATTATCATTAAGTCGGTTATCTTCCCCTTTTGTTCTGAGCAATTCTCCAGAAAGAATACGAGTAAGATTAGGTTTGACATAAAAAAACAATTCGTTTTGTTTCCCAGCATCAAATACGTGTGCTGCAGATACTAAGTAATAATCATTATTTGACTTTACAAAGAAACCGGTTCCAAGAAGTCTGGGCAAGTTGTTATAGTTTTGATACAGTGGGATAGAGAACTTAACAAGGATGTCAATTGCTTCCTCAATAATATCAGACAATTCATCTTTTACTTTCACAGATATTACGGTCTCTCAAAATTATTCTGTTTAACTGTTAAATAAACGGGACCTCGCGTCTCGTTATTTGTACAGCCTTCCTTCTCGCACACCAGCCAAGCCCAGCAGGCTGGAGGCGAGAGGTAGAGGGCATTTACTAGAAGCCCAGCGACAGCGGCAATGCAAACGAACTAGTTGAAACACCCGTCACAGCAGGGTCGTTTGGAAATACCGGGTATAGCAACCCTCTAGGGTACGTGCCGGGAGGGTTACATAAAAAACTATCGACAAATCTGACTGCCCGAACCGTAACGGAACCCTTATCTTCTATTGGTTGGCTGTTGATCGGCAAATAATAAATGCCGCCACCCGTATTAAATACGTAACCTGACCCTTTTAGTAAACTACCTAAGCCAGAAATGGTCTCCAATTGCTGCTCCAATAGATAGCCCTGCCCACTACAGTCAGTGCTTGTGTATGCAATAATGTCGCCGAACCGCCTCTGTTCGGGCGGCATTAACTCACCTTCCAATTTATTTCCGCATTCACCAGTGGCAATGCAGATGCGGAAGAGGTGTTCATCATCATTCATGACCATAACGTCACGTGGCACCCCACTTGAGGCGTCTTCGATTGTGGTTAAGTAAGTCCCTATCCTTACGCCATCAGCTCTGACACTAACACTAGGTCTTAAGGCATTTATTCTATTCGTATTGTCGTCAATAAGTGTGGAGTTAGCGTTTATGTCTGATTCATTTGTCGTAACCCGCGAATCTAGCTGATTGACATCAGCCTCTAGTTTGTTGACCCGCGTATTAAGATCATTTATCGAGGGCCTCGCTGCAAGTAGACAAGTTGGTGTAACCATCAATACAAGAAATGCAAATACCGTTTTTGATCTCATTATTTCTATCTCCTCGCCCACTTTATTAATTCGCTATTTAGAGCCCTATTTAGGGTAATACATGAATCGAAAATGGCGGTGTAAACTGTGTAGTATCCATGACGGGACGCGCAGGCGTAAGATCCCGTACATTCCCTTGAGGTATATCTACACAACCCCTACCATCTGAAACTGCAGAAGAGTAATAAGTCACACTGACTAATCGTGGATCGCCAAACGGAATTGTTGGGTCATCAACAATATATGCCTTACCATCATAAGCACTACCCCACTCTGTAAGTGAATCAGGATCATGAGGTTTCATGTATATGTTTCCACTGCACCCAAGCTGATCGAAGTATAATTGAGTGCCCCAGAATGGTGGGCTAGGAGAGCGATTACTTACCACTAACCTAAATGTGCGTCCCTCGGCTTTGAATGCAGAATATACTTCTCTATCATCTGTGTTGTTGTCTTGATCTAGCATGGTCCCTACTAATTTATTATTTAAGTCCGTAATAACGGTGCGAGTATTAGACTCTAATTCAGAGATGCGTATATCCTGCTGAGCATTATCCGAACTTAATTGATTTATTTGCGCTTGCAACTGGTTAATCTGCTGTTGAAGGTTCGTAATAGAAGGGCGTGCCGCAAGAACAAGACTTGGGATTAAAGCCAAACCAAAAAGCGCTAGCTGTAGTATCCTTTTCATCTTGTATCTCCTTAAACTGTGCGAAATAAACTTTGTTCACTCGGTGATTTTGAGATAGGTTCTAGTCTCGATCTCAGGGCACTTCTTCCATGAACCCGCCTAGCGTGCAGTTGAACTCGGTGATGAAGCCGTCCGTCCCTCCGTCCAGGCGCACGAGCGACATCTGTATCGTCTCGCCAGGGTCGATGGCAATCGTCGCGGGAAAGGACGTGCTGAAGATGTGGAACAGCTTGACCACACCGGGATCGAAGGACGGCGTTGACGCCACGGTCTCGTTCACCTGTTGGTGGTCGGTGATGCCGTCACCCTGTCCAGCAAGGACGTGGGCTACAAGGCACTGATCGAATCGTGGGGTCACACGGTCACAGTGATCGACGACGGTGACAGCCAGGCCAATTACGACACGGCGATGGCCGCGGCCGACGTGGTCTACGCGTCCGGTTCGGCACTGGGCGCTAACATGCTGGATAAGGCGACGAACACCACTAAAGGGTTGGTGAACGAGGTAGTTGGCAAGATCGACAACTTCGGTTTCTCCAGCGTCACCAGTTCGACAGTCAATACCGACACCTTCTCCGCGACCGATGCTACGCACTACATCACCGAATCCTTCGGCGGCAACCCGGTGACGGTGTTCACATCATCCCTGACCAATCCGGTACCGGGCGGTACGCTGGCGCCGGATTTACAGAATGTGGGTGAGGTCAGCGGCACCCCCTCCCTGGTGACACTGGATACCGGCGCAACGCGGTACGACAGCAACCCGTCGCCGGGGCGCCGCGCGCATCTGCCGTTTACCTCGGCGGAAACGACTGATATGACAGCGGATGGCAAGATTATCCTGCAGCGCACCCTCGAATGGGCCGCGGGTGGCGGCGGGGGTGGTGGCAGTGGCGGCGGGCCCACCGGGGTCATCTTCGAAGGGTTCAAGGATGCAGGAGTGAGCAATGATACCATTCTGACCATCCAGAAGCCGACGGGCACAGCGGCTGGCGATCTGCTGGTCGCCGCCGTGGCCACCGACGGTAACACCGCTGGCTCACTGGCCTCGCCGGCCGGCTGGAATGCCGTCCATATCGCCGATCAGGGCGGCGCGGTCACCTTCGGGGTCTGGTGGAAACTGGCCGGCGCTTCCGAGAGTAGCGCCTATAACTTTACCTGGTCCGGCAGCGAACATGCCTATGGTTGGCTCATGCGCTTTACCGGGCATGAGCCGTCGAGCCCGATTAACGCCTCAACGAACGCCAGTGACACGTCGGCTACGCCGTCGAGCCCAGCCGTGACGACGACGGTCGCCGATACGCTGATCCTGCGGTTGGGTGGCTTCGATGACGATGACATCACGACAGATGACCCCGGCCTGTCGGGCCATACCGCGATCAATATGGGTGACAGCGGTAACGGCCCTGCAACGACCTCGGGTGGCTCCGGCTTTGTC
>Ga0209273_10003303_pt1 | contig 11313 bp, 8 predicted proteins | sample tdAd471_FD_187126 | JGI IMG/M metagenome (GOLD analysis project Ga0209273, IMG submission 187126) | Marine sediment microbial communities from the Atlantic coast under amendment with organic carbon and nitrate - tdAd47.1 (SPAdes)... | ecosystem: Environmental > Aquatic > Marine > Coastal >...
TTTCTTATGGTTTCGCCCAACGCGTATAACAGCTTGGAACTTGGGACGACGCAGCTCTACAATGAGCCAGTAGTTTATAATCGCAAACGTCACGGGCATTTCGAGCTGGATGGCCGACGCTACGATTTCCGCATGCGGACGTCTGTGCCATCAAACCTCAGTGAAGAATTCCTCCTGGTGGATCTGTTGCACAACCTCGATCGGCTTCCCGAGGATAAGGCCACGGTACTTCCCAAAGCACTTAGGCGTGCGCGACGTATGGACCGCGCGCGACTGTCACGTGCCGTGAAGGATTTCGGATCGGCGCGGGCTGCAAGGCTCCTCAAGCCTGTATTGAACCCTGATCAGACAACCGCCGCGTGACGCTTCTGCACGAACTGCCTGATTTTGCCGACCTCATCGCTGTTGCTGCGCGAAACAACACTATCGATCCGGGCCTTATCGAAAAGGACTACTGGTTGATGCATTGCCTCTGGGGACTGCAGCAGCTTGACTACAGGTTTGAGCTGAAAGGCGGAACTTCGCTGTCAAAGGGGTACGGCCTCATCGACCGTTTTTCGGAAGACATCGACATCCTGATCCACCCAGACGCCGACCTCCAGTATGGCCCAAACCACAACAAGCCTGCGCAGGTAAAAGCGCGTCTCGAATTCTTCAACGGTCTGGCCGAAGCCATCAAAATTTCTGGCATTATCGAAGTGGTCCGCGACGAAGAGTTCGACGACACACGCCACTATCGCGGCGCAGGCATTCGATTGAAGTATGAGTCGGTGAACCCACTGCCAGAAGGGCTGAAGGCAGGCATCCTGCTCGAAGTCGGGTTCGACCAGGTGGCGCCGAACCGGCCATGTACGATCTCATCCTGGGCCTACGAACTTGCAGTCGAGAGTGGGATTGCAGACTTGACCGACACCCGCGCGGTCGATGTGCCTTGCTATGAGCCGGGCTATACTTTTGTCGAAAAGCTCCAGACCATCTCAACGAAATTCCGCAAGCAGCAGGCGGACGGCGATATGCCGGTCAATTTCATGCGCCACTATTATGACGTGTACTGCCTGCTCGCTGACGCCTCGGTGAAAGAGTTCATCGGAACAGACGCATACAAGGACCACAAGGCCAAAAGGTTCCGCAAGGCAGATGAACCGGACCTCACCAGGAACGAAGCCTTTCTATTGAGTGACGCAGCAACGCGAAAAGCGTACGCGGAAGCTTATGTGAAGTCACGAGCGCTTTACTACAGGGAGCCTGCACTCTTTGACGATATTCTGGCGCGCATCAGCGAGCGCCTGCCGGAACTTTGAATGATCGTTGCTTGCAGGGAAATCTCTAACCTTCTGAAATAAAAGGAATTACTAGCTTACTCTTTTGTTGGGTGCGCCCTCCCGCACCCAACAAGCCCCTGAAATCCTCGCGGATTTCGGGGGTTTTCCTGTTTCTGGGGCTAAATTTACGGTGAAGATGTCGCCTCTGTTGCGTTCTATTGTTCCGCAGAGAAGTTGTGCGCACACTCTTGAGGCAAAAATATCAGTTATGAGCCGTCTTGGACGGGGCAGAGGGGGGCAATCCACCTGCGAGTTCTTCGCCGGAGGCTTCCTCAATGTCAGATAAAGACGCAGCAGTTCCTGCCACAACATCACTCTCCGGCGCAGCTGATATACCGGAAGTGGCAAATGGGTTGCGCTGGGGTGTTCCGGCTGCATCTTTCAGTTCACAGCGGGAATTGCCGGGGCTGTTACTCTTCACAAAGCTCCATGCGGCGCAGGCTTCATCTGCCGCGCAGATCGCCTCGCACGCATCTTCTGTTTCCGTGAAGCTGTAATCATAGGTGCCGCCAAGCCTGTAAATGCCTGTTTCCTGTTCGCCGGTAGGTGCGGCAGTGGCCGTCGCCACAGGTATCGTCAGGCAAACCAGGCTCAGCATGATGGGGAAGGGGCGCATGGAAAATACTCGCTAGACGTATCTGCGAGACTAGAAGCGGCCACCTTAAAGAAGGGTTCCCTGCAGGGCAGACTGGAAAGATCAGCCCCCGGCCAGTGCCTCGCGCTTTTCCTCAATTTCCAGCCATTCCATTTCGATCCTGTCGAGCTCTTCACGCGCCGCACCCGTTCGGGCCGAGGCCTTGGCAAATCCGTCCGGGTCACGCGAATAGAAATCCGGATCGCCCAGCTTCTCTTCCAGTGTCTTGATCTCCGCCTGTAGTTTGGGGATCAGATCGTTGATCTCTTTTTGGCGATGCTCGTCCTTGAAGGAAAGTTTCGTCTTGGGTTTCGGGCGTTGTGCGCTGTCTGTCTTGGGTTTTTCTGCCTTTTGAGCGGTCGCCTCATCCTTGCGGAAATGCTTCAGCTGGTCTTGCGCGTCGCTCCAGCCTCCGGCTGTGACAACCCATCTTCCATCGCCCACAGGGCAGAGGCAGCTGGTCACGGTCGAGTCCAGAAAGGCCCGATCATGACTGACCAGGATCAGCGTGCCATCATAATTCAGCAGCATATCTTCCAGCAATTCCAGCGTCTGCATGTCCAGATCATTGGTCGGTTCGTCCATCACCAGAAGGTTTGAGGACTGAGCAAGCCCGATGGCGAGCGCCAGCCTGTTGCGTTCTCCGCCAGACAGCGCGCCCACGGGTTGGCGCAGCTGCTCTGGCTTGAACAGGAAGTCTTTCGCATAGGCGGCCACATGGCGCTGATTGCCCTGCACCATGATGGAATCGCCGCCGCCCGGTGCAAGGGCTTCCCATACCGTATCGGTCGGGTTCAGCGTGTCGCGGGTCTGGTCCTGATAGGTGACCTGCAGAGTCTTTGATTGGCGTACACTGCCGGAATCCGGTTCAATCTCTCCCAGCAACAGGCGCACAAGCGTCGTCTTGCCGGCGCCGTTTGGCCCGATAATGCCGATGCGATCTCCGCGCAATATGCGCAGCGACAGATCCTTTGCGATCACCAGCGGGCCTTTGGGTGTGTCGAACGTCTTGGATAGCTCCTTTGCCTCGATCACCTTCTTGCTCATCGAGTCGCCGGTACTGACGGAGAGATCCGCCGTGTTCTTGCGATCCTGCAGGGCACTGCGCATTTCCGCATGCTGAACACGCATCTGTTTCAGCTTGGCGAGGCGGCCCTGGTTACGCTTGCGCCGACCGGTCACGCCCCGCGCCAGCCAGTGCTGCTCATCTTTCAGCTGGGTCGTCATGCGCCGCATCTGGCGCTCTTCTTCCACCTCGATCTGCTCGGCCCATTCGTCGAACTTCACATAGCCCTCGGGGCTTTTCAGCACCTTGCCCTGGCGCAGCCACAGCGTGTTGGTGGAGACATTTTCCAGAAAGCGCCGGTCGTGGCTAACCAGAAGGACAACGCCATTGAAGCCTTTCAGGCGCGCTTCCAGCGCTTCGATCATCGGCACATCCAGGTGGTTGGTCGGCTCGTCCAGCAGCAGTACGTCAGGATCTTGCGCGAAGGCCTTGGCGAGCGCCGCGCGGCGTTGCTGTCCGCCAGATAGGGTGGACGGATCGGCGCTGGCTTCTACGCCAAATTCCATGAGTTCGGCCTCGGCCATATAGTCCGCTTCCAGCCCGTCGGAGGCATAGTCCAGCACCGTGTCAAAGCCGGAAAGGTCCGGCTCCTGCGCCACGATGGCATAGGTGATGCCGGGCTGGCGCCAGACCTCTCCGGAATCGGCTTCCACATTTTCAGAGATGATCTTCATCAAGGTGGATTTGCCCGCGCCATTGCGGCCGACCAGGGCTACGCGCTCCCCCTTGGAGAGGGAGAAGCTGACCCCTGTGAACAGGGGTTGGCCGCCAAAAGACAGGCGAAGGTCATTCAGGGTGATCAAGGGAGGTTGTGCCATGGGCGCGATGTAGCGCGCCGAAGGATGCGGCGCTAGGGGGCGTGCTGTCTGAGGCCGCGGCCTGCTTTTTTTGTCAGCCTGTATTTGGCTACGAATGTGCGCGCCGCCGCCTTTGTGTATGGCCTGCTACACAGGGCATAGAATGGGTGGCAGGGGCTTGCATGCAGGGGCGCAGGGATCAGCCAAAATCGCCAATTGCCTCAATGGAAAATTAAAGGCCCGCGGGCGTTCCTCTTGAAAACAAAGAGGAAACGCCATGTATCAACAGTTTGCCCGCTTGGGCTTGTGCCTCTCATCCGTCTTCCTGGCTGCGGCTTATGCAGAACCCGGAAAAGCCGTCTATGGCCCTCTGGTCGAGAAAGGCGAGGCTGAGTTTGAACTGGTTTATGGGCAGTTCACAGGCGGCGCTGAAGATGGCGGCTGGGCCATGCTCGCCGAGGCCAATTATGGCGTCACCGATTGGTGGATGGCTGAAGTCCAGTTCGAATTTGAGCGCGAGCCGGGCGAGAATGCCATACTGGAAGCGATCGAGTTCGAGAACGTGTTCGCCTTCAACACTTCGCGGGCCTGGCCGGTCCAGTTCGGCGCCGCGCTCGCCTATGAATTCGGATTGCGGGACAAGCCGGATGAAGTGGAGGCGATGCTGATTGCAGAGCGCCACAGCGGTCCGATGCGCCTGAGAGGAAATCTGATCACAGAGCGTCAGGTTGGCAGTGGTGCGGAAGACGAATTCGAGTTCGGTTATGCCGCGCAGCTGCTCTATGCCCTTAATGATGATGTGAGCCTCGGCGCGGAAGGGTATGGCGGGGCCGGCAGCGATGAGGAGTTCGCAGACTTCGCAGACGAGGCCCATTATTGGGGGCCGGTTGCGCAATTCGAACTGCCGGACTTTGGCGGCGGAGAGTCTGAGATCCAGATCGGCTATCTCGCCGGCTTTGGCGAGACAGAGGCGGATGGCTATATTCAGCTGAAACTGGAACTCGAATACTAGGCGAGCGCGGAGATTTCTTCCGCGCTCAGAAGACGCCATTCGCCCTCCGGCAGGTCGCCAAGGGTGAGCGGGCCGAAGCTTGCGCGGTGCAGGGCCTCGACATGGTTTCCAGCGGCGGCAAACATACGGCGTACTTGATGATAGCGGCCTTCCGTGATGGTCAGCCGCGCCGTGCGCTCTCCGGTGACTTCAAGCGTGGCGGGCAGCAGCGGCTTGTCTTCTCCACGCAGCATCAGTTCTCCGCTTGCGAATAGCTCAGCCTCATGGCCTTCTAGGGGGCGGGCGAGTGTTGCTTCATAGGTTTTCGGTGTGTCGGATTTTGGCGAGATCAGCTTATGCAGCAGTTTGCCATCATCCGTGAAGAGAAGAAGGCCTGTCGTATCTGCGTCCAGCCGCCCGACCGTCGAGAGCGCAGGCGTGCGTTTCAGATAGCGCGGCGGCAGCAATTCATAAACAAGATTGCCTTGATCCTGACGCGAACAGGTAAAGCCCGCGGGCTTGTTCATCAGGATCACCATTCCGGGGGCAGGGTCGACCGGCTCTCCGTCAAAGCGCAAGCTCTCGCCTTCGCCTGTCACGCGGCCCCTGCGAATGGCGGCCTCAACTTCCTTGCGACTGCCATAGCCCAGGTTCGCCAGATATTTCGCAAGCTGACGATCGGATTTCATCAGCGCTTCCGCTTGGGCTTTTCGGCGCGGATGATCTTGTAGCCGCCTTCGTCTTCCAGCATCTCGTGCCCCTTGAAGCACTCGCCCAGTATCTGCTCATAGGGTAGGTGGCGGTTGGCGACGAGCCAGAGCTGACCGCCGGTCTTCAGCGCGCGGGAGGCGGCGCGGATGAAATCCTGCCCTAGTGAAGCCGCGTCCGCGCGGCCAACATGGAAGGGTGGGTTCATGACGATGAAATCATACAGGCGCTCGCCTGCATCCTTCGTGGCGTCTGCCCATTTGGCATCCCAATTCTCAAAGCCTGCCATTGTCTTGTCGATACAGGCCAGGGCGCGGTGCTCTGCCTCCAGCAGCCTCATATGCTCCACATTCGGACAATTGGAGAGCACTTCGCGCGCCAGGAAACCCTGACCTGCGCCAAAGTCTGCGCCATGACCCTTGATATATTCCGGAATGCTGTCAGCCAGAATTTCAGAGCCGGCATCGACGCGGTTCCAGCTGAACAGGCCCGGACGGCTCCACAGGCCGCTCTCCATTTCCTGCGGGGAGTCGAGCGCGATCCATTGGTCCATCAAGGCATGATTGATCTGTGTGCTGTCCTTGACGGTCCAGAAGGCGCGGCACTTGTTTTTGGACAGGCTGTCGGTGTCTCCGGCAATTTCGCCCAGGATTTTCTCATTGGTCTTCGCGCCCAGCGTATTGGGCAGGCAGGCGAGAAGGATGCCGCCTTCCGGGGCGTCACGCAAGGCGCGGGCGAACAGGCCGCGGGCCTCATCCTTTTGGCGCGGTGGCAGGATCAGCGTCAGCGCCGTGGCCGGGAAAGTCTCGGTCTCCGGTGGCAACATCTCAAACCCTGCCGCTTTCAGGGCGTCATGATCCGGCTTGAAACTGTTCTGACAGACAAGCCGGTCCTTCGGCAGGCCGGAAAGATATGGCGAGACTTCCGCGCGCAGGAAAAGAACCGGTCCCATATCCGGCATCGCGACAGCCCCGTCTTCCAGGGCCAGCATCAGGGTTTCATAGACAGCTGCATCAAACATGCGCGCTGTTTAGGGGTTTTAAGGGGCGCGGGGAAGAGGCTTACTGCCGGATCACACGCACCTTGTTGCCATCCGGGCTGCGCCCGCCAGAGGCCGTCTTGAAGGCCTGCGCCAGGCCCCGATAGAAGGTGATGCGCTCTTCTGCGTCTTCGCTCATCTCCAGGCCTTCTGCCGCGCCCAGCAGGGGCTCCGGCTTCATGCCAGCATGGGCGATGGTCATCACGTCAGACCACAGATCAGCCGGCAGGCCGCCGCCGGTCACATGGTTCATGGCGCTGTCATCATCATTGCCCACCCAGACGCCACCAACATAGGCGCTGGTAAAGCCGATGAACCAGGCATCGCGCCAGTCCTGGCTGGTGCCGGTCTTGCCGGCCACAGTCCAGTCGGGGATCTTCGCTTTGCCGCCAGTGCCAATCCGGCTGTTCACCACGCGGGTCAGCATGGCGTTCATTTCCTTGGCGTATTCATAATCATAGACGCGGTCGCGGTTGTAATCCGGCCGTTCATACAGAATATCGCCGCGCGAATTCTCGATACGGTCGATCAGCCACGGGTCCAGCCTTTCGCCGCCAGACTGGAATGTGCCAAAGGCACGTGTGATCTCCCATAGAGAGACTTCCTGGCTGCCCAGCGCGATGGAGGGGAAGGGCTTCAGCTCCGTCGTGATGCCAAATCGCTGGGCCAGCTGAATGACATTCTCTTCACTGACTTCCTGACCCAGCTCTGCTGCGATCGTGTTGATCGAGCGTGCGAGCCCTTCGCTCAGCGTCATCGGGCCCAGATAATTGCCAGTATAGTTTGACGGCGTCCACTTGCCGATAGACAGCGGCGCATCCTGGAACACATCATAAGGTGTGAACCCATTCTCCAGCGCGGTGGCATAGACAAAGGGTTTGAAGGCTGAGCCTGGCTGGCGGCGGGACTGGGTCACGCGGTTGAATTCGGAGGCCTTGTAATCCAGCCCGCCAATCAGGGTGACGACGCGGCCATCCTTGTCGATCACGAGCGCTGAGACTTGCGAAGCTTTGGAGGCCTTGCCGTCTTTCTCCATACGCTCAGCCAGTTTCGTCTGGATCTTCTGCTGCATCTGCGGATCGATGGAGACGGTGACCACCAGATCCCCCGGAATGCGCGGCAGCATGGCCTTGAGGCGCTCTGCCGCTGTATCGAGTGCATAGCCGAATTGCGGGTCATAGGCCGGCGGATCAATAATCGTGATGGGCGCTTCGCCTGCTTCAAGCGCCTGTTCACGCGTGATGAAGCCCAGGTCTGCCATTTCAGACAGCACATAGCGCTGGCGGGATTTCGCGCCTTCCAGATTCTCGCGCAAATTCAGTTTTGATGGCGCCTTTGGCAGGGCGGCCAGAAGGGCCGCTTCAGATATGGTCAGATCTTCCGGCGGCTTGCCGAAATAATAGCGCGCTGCGGCATCAATGCCGTACAGGCCCGCGCCGAAATAGACCCGGTTCAGATAGAGCGACAGGATCTGGTCCTTCGTCATCTTCTTTTCCAGCGCACGGGCAAGCTTCATTTCCTGTGCCTTGCGGGAAATCGTCTGACGGCTGTCGAGCACGAGGTTCTTGATCAGCTGCTGCGTGATGGTGGAGGCGCCGGAGACAGTTTCCCCGGCCCGCATATTGGACCAGGCTGCGCGGGCAATGGCCGCGTCGTCTGCGCCATCATGCTCGTAAAAGCGCTTGTCTTCGGCGGCGATGAAGGCCTGCGGCACGTGCGGGGGCAGGCGGCTCACATCGGTCGCCCGGCCATAGCGGGGGCCGCGCACATCCAGCGTATTGCCGTTCCTGTCGACGAATTCGATGGCCGGTTCGCGTTTGGAGTTCCACAGCTCTGACACTTCAGGCAGGCTGGGCATGCCGGCATAGAGCGAGCGCCATTTCCACAGGCCCCAGCCAGCCGCCACCAACAGCACGAACAGCAATGACAGCGCCAGATATTTGCCGGGCCCGCTGCGTACGAAGGCGAAGCGTTTTGAGGGCACCTTGATGGCGCGCGCGGATTTTCGGGGGGCTGTTTTGCCTGCCATATCTGCCGATTACCTGAATACCATGTGTAAACAAGAGAAGTGACTGAGGAATTAGGCAAGGAAAAGGCAAAGGCCATAGGGCTTTTGCATCTGCCTTACGCTGCGTGATCTTAAACTTTAAGGACAACTCCCTAGTGAAATCCTTCCGAAAATCTGGTCTACTCTGACCAATAATGACCGCAGGCCGTTAATGAGCCGCGCATGGGAGGAAAATATGGCATCATCGAGCAAGGCGACAGAAGTAGAGCATTTTGACGTACTGATCGTCGGCGCAGGCATATCCGGCATCGGCGCTGCCTGGCACATGAAGCATCAATGCCCGGACAAGACTTATCTGGTTCTTGAAGTGCAGGAAGACTTTGGCGGCACCTGGCGCACGCACACCTATCCCGGCATCCGGTCCGACAGCGACCTTTACACTTTCGGTTATCGCTTCAAGCCATGGACTGGCACACCCATCGCCACGGCCCAGGAAATCCTCACCTATATGGGCGAGGTGATCGAGGATAATGATCTGGCTCCGAACATCCGCTATCGCCACCGCATCGTGGCGGCGGACTGGTCGTCTGAAGACAAATTGTGGACTCTGACGGCGAAGCGCGAAGACACGGGCGAGACTCTGTATTTTACCGCAAACTTCCTGTGGATGTGCCAGGGCTATTACAATCACGAGAAGGGCTACACGCCCGAATGGCAGGGGATGGACGACTATAAGGGTCAGATCATCCATCCGCAGACCTGGCCGGAAGATGTGGACCTCAAAGGCAAAAAGGTCATCTGCATCGGCTCGGGTGCGACGGCAGCGACGGTCGTGCCAGCGATTGCCGGGGAATGCGAGCATGTTACGCTGCTGCAGCGCTCGCCGACCTATTTCATTCCGGGCCGCAACGAAAACGAGCTGGCCGATGCCCTGCGCGAAGTGGGCATTGAGGAAGAGTGGATTCACGAGATCGTGCGCCGCCGCGTCTTGTTCGATCAGGCGCAGTTCACGCATCTGGCGCAGACCGTGCCGGACGCCGTGAAAGAGCAATTGCTGAACGGGGTGCGTGAATTCCTGGGCCCGGATTACCCGATGGACCCGCATTTCACGCCCCGCTACCGCCCTTGGCAGCAGCGCATCGCCTTCGTGCCGGATGGAGACCTGTTCCAGGGTATTGCCAGCGGCAAGGCGAGTGTCGTGACGGACCAGATCGACCGCTTCACCGAGAAAGGCATTCTGCTTAAATCCGGCGAAGAGCTGGAGGCCGATATCATCATCACGGCGACGGGCTTCAACCTGTCCGTGCTCGGAGACATCCCGTTCTCCAAGGATGGTGCGCCGATTGATTTCAGCCAGACAGTCACCTATCGCGGCATGATGTTTACCGGCGTACCGAACATGGCCTGGGTGTTTGGCTATTTCCGCGCCAGCTGGACGCTGCGGGTGGATCTGATGGGAGATTTCATCTCCCGTCTGCTGAAGCATATGGACGAGATCGGCGCGGCCGAGGTGCGCGTGGAACTGCGCGAAGAAGACAAGGATATGGAGATCAAGCCCTGGATCGATCCGGACAATTTCAATCCGGGCTATCTGATGCGGTCCATGCACCTGATGCCGAAACGCGGCACGGCCTATATCTGGCAGCACACGCAGGACTATTGGCGCGAGCGGGATGAATTGCCGGCGATTGATCTGGAAGGCGCTGAATTCGTCTATGAACGCAAACAGGCGAAAGTGCCGGAAGACGCCTGATCCGGGCCGTCAGCAGGCGGAATCTGGGCATTCTTGCGTCCGTCCGTGAAAGTGCTGGTCACGGCAGAAAGAGCCATCTAGTTTCCCTCCCACCAGTTCCGTGTGGGAGGGATTTTCATGTTTGCATTCTGGACAACGCCTGCTGCGCGCATTGCGAGACTGGCCTGCAGTGCCGGGCTGGCGGCGACTATTGTGTCCGGCCCAGCCATGGCCGAGTCCGATGAGGCTCTGGACTGCGGCGAGGCCCTCTCGCGCCATGTGATGGTCAGCGTGGTCGAAGTGTCGGAGACGCCCAACCGGCTCTATGCGTTGCTTCCTTTATTTGATGCTGCCGCTCGCAAGTGTCCGGAGAATGACTTTGCCGTGCACTATGCCGCGGCGGCGCATGTTACACGCGCGCTTCGGATGATGGAGGAAGAGGCCAGCAATGACGCGGTGATGTCCGAGTGGTATGCAGCCTTCGATTATTCGACCGCCTACTGGAAGATGGACGAACATGACGACATGTTTGAAGCCCTGAACGGCGCAGACATCGTCGATGTCGAGGTAGAGGAGGAACAGGCGGTTGCCCTTCGCAAGGATCTCGTCAATGGCATGCTGGAATTTCAGGCGAAATACGGCATCACTCAACCCTATATAATTGGGCCTGACTGGCCGAAATCCTGTCACCGGGGCCTGACGCAGGATGTAAGAATTGCCCGCGAATGGCTGGACGCGAATCCGGGCGGCGAGGGGCTTGCCTTGCAATTCGCTGAAGCCCTGGGCGCGGCGTGTCCCATGGCCCAGCCGACATGGGGCCTGCATTTTGAGCTGAACAGCATTCGCATGGCGGCGGCCAGAGCGGTTGCCGAAATCGATCCGCCTACGGCGCGTGCCATTGCGGCCAAGGTGGAGGCCTATCGCGACACGATGCTGGCCAGCGAGAAATCGCGCCTTTACTGGTCAAAGGATCGCCAGGCTGCGCTGGACGAGATTGAAGCCATGGCGGCGAACGC